>Ga0316220_1002946_pt1 | contig 14959 bp, 8 predicted proteins | sample TBH18005metaG_FD_203632 | JGI IMG/M metagenome (GOLD analysis project Ga0316220, IMG submission 203632) | Freshwater microbial communities from Trout Bog Lake, Wisconsin, USA - TBH18005 | ecosystem: Environmental > Aquatic > Freshwater > Lake > Hypolimnion/Profundal zone | place: USA: Wisconsin...
GCTACCGTAGCAGCCACCCGGAATTGCGCCCGACGCCTGCGTGCCTGCGGAAGTGAACTGCATCCCCAGCGTCCAGCCCATCGCGGTCTGCCACCACGGATATTGTGACGTTGGGAACGAGAGGCCGCTGTCGGCGGCGCGGGTGACAGCGGCGCCGGCGGTGATGATCCGCGAGGTGGCGAAACTTCCGGCCTCAACCTGCACATTCGTCACCGTGCCGGTCAGCGTAGCAATCAGCGCCCCGGCAGTCGGCGTGAAGGTCAACTGGACAAGGTTGCCGGCGCCGGTGCCAACCAGCGTGCCGGTGTAGGTTCCGGTCAGCGCAATCGTGCCGGTGCCGTAGAACGACAGCGTGTAAGCCTGCGCCGTGACGGTGATAGTCTGTGTCGCGGGAGCCTGCGAGTTGAGGTAGATGTTCTGCGCCGTCGGCTCGTTCAGATACCCCAGCGCCGCGCCGGCAGCGTTGGTCTCAAAGCGTGGCAGGATCACCGCGGAGCCGGAGGTGGGGACATAGGCGGTCAGCGCACCTTGCTGCACTTGACCTCCCCAAACATAAAGAGCTTCCCCGGAACCCACATAGGGTGGGTTCCGTGTCGTCGTGCTCGCGTTATTAGTCATAGAAATCGTCAAATAGGCACTGGCAGTAGCCGTTGCTGGACCTGTTGCCCAGCATCTATACCACCCACCAGACAACGGGGTGATACCGGACGAGATAACGCCCGCACCAACCGATCCCATTATTCCGTTGGTTAGATCACAGGTAGCCCACAGCCCCGTTCCAAACGCCGATGTGCTTCCAATAACCTGTCCGACAGTGGCCGTTCCTGCTTTCAGGAAAGCGGAAAGTGTATAACTCGTGCCACTTGTGTATGAAACTAGCGGAGTAAGTACGTAATGCGCCCCCGATGTGCTGTTGTCAGCCAAAAGCATGGCAGACAAGGAACCATCCCACGCAATAGCATTATTGAATGTTGGAACGGTATTAGTCGCCGACCACTGTACGGTCGTTGGCACTGAATACGGGCTTAGGTTGCTCGGCGTGGTGGTGACAACCCCGTTATTCAGGTAGGTCGGTGGATACGGCCCGGCGTTGGAGTAGGTCCAACCCTGCGGAACGGCTGTAGTGAGCGGGATTGTGACCTGCCGCGCCGAGGGGCACGGCACCCCCGGTCCGATCGGGCACGGTCCAGCGGCACCCAGCCATACCCCGGCCAGCAGGAGAAAAATCGCGCGCATCACGGCACCGTGGCGGCGATGTCGGCGACAATGTTGAACGTCTCACCTGTCGCGCGGACGTAGGCGCCCGGCACCGCGACGATGCCGTATATAGTCCCGTTCGCGGTGTTGAAGGCGTTATAGCCGGCAGGGGCGTCGGGGAAGCACTCAAAGGTTTCCAGGTTCGCGTTCGCCGTTGTGCAACTCCAACCTCCCAGCCACGCCTTGCTGAGAACATCCGCCGCCGGGATCGTGTAGGCCGTGGCGTCGTAGATCGCAGTCATCGTCGGCGCGGTCTCGAAAATGTTCACTCGAAAACTTGCCGCCGTCGCACCAGTCGTGGATTTCTGCAACACCAGCCGCGTGACGTACCCGCTGTTGGTCTGTGTGCCACTGATCGTGATTGTCAGCGGCGCGCAGATCGTCACGCTGGCATTGGCGCAGACGGCCAGTGGATTCGTGGTTGTTGCGGCAGAATAGGTTATGCCAGTCGGGGTGGTCAGCGTGCTGCTGACGAGGTGGTAGGGTGCGCCGACGCCACCGATGACATTACCGCCCGCGACCAAGCCGACCGTGCCGCCCGTGGCCTGCATGGGCGAGCCGGGGAGGGACGAGACTGCAACGCTGCCCGAGTTCACCACCACCCCGTTCGTCACGCCGGGCGTCGTCTGGTCGATGCCGACTTTACCAACAATAGCCGATCCGGCGCCGAGCGTGACGGTGCCAGCAGTTCCGCCGCGACCGCCGATGTTAACATTCAGGTTTCCGTTGCCGTCCCAGGAGTTTTGAGCAGAAGCGCCCCCGATCCCTATCGCAAGGAAGACCATCGCGCACAGAAGCCGCAACATGGCAAAATCTCCGCCATGCGGCTTTCCCCCAAGCGGCGCGCTCGGGCTGGGACCGCGTGTGATAACGGGCGCGACTGCACGCCGCTCCGCTTCGGGAATATCATAGACGAAAAGCACAAAAGGTTCAACGGAACACCCATCTCAGGATGTGCCACGAGTTTGTGTTGTATTGGAACGTGGCCCATGCTATCATCCCCACCATGGGAAAGATCATTGATCTCACGGGACAACGATTTGGGCGACTTACGGTTCTTAGTGTGGCGAACCGGACGCTGAAACATTCTTTTTGGTTCTGCCAATGCGACTGCGGCGGCGAGACGATCGTCCGTATGAACAGCCTCCATCGTGGGCTTACAAAAAGTTGCGGGTGCCTTCGCCAAGAGGTAGTTAAAGAAGTCAATCGAACACATGGCGATACCATCGAACGCCGCATAAGCCGTGAGTACAGGGTTTGGTGTGCGATGCTCTCTCGCTGCTACAATCCAAACGTAGATCGCTTTCGTGATTACGGCGGCCGTGGAATAGCGGTGTGCGTCGAGTGGCGACACGACTTTGCGAAGTTTCTGGCGGATATGGGTCGCTGCCCGCCGGATCTGACTATCGAACGAATTAACAACGAAACGTCCTACTCTAAGGACAATTGCAAGTGGGCGACAAAAAAAGAACAAGGCAGAAACAAGAGAAACAACGTTACTATTTTGATGAACGGAGCCAACGTTTTGTTGGAGGACGCAGCGAGAATAAGCGGCGTTTCTGTGACGGCATTGCGGCACAGACTTCAGCGAGGCTGGTCTGGAGATAGGCTGCTGTCTCCAATGCGATCTTGGTGAGGTCATGGGACCGCCGCTCTATCCCGTTGGTATCGCTGGACTTGCTCTGGTGTCGCCTGCCGCATAAACGCCTGAACCTGCCTGCCGCCGGCGTGCGGGTTCTGGGCGTTCTTGATGATGGCGCGTCGCTCTCCTGGGGGGATTTTCAGCACATCCATCGCCGCTATCGCATCATCCATTTTGCCGTCCTTGATTTGCTGACGGATGCCAGGAAGCGCGGCCCGTACTTGGTAATCTTCCGACTTCTTCGCGGCAAATCTCTCGCCTTCCGCCGGCCCACCCGGGAAGCCGTGCGAGACACTGAAGCCAAGACCGCCGCCCACAATCTGCGCCGCCTCAAAGGCGCCCCCTTGGCCGGTGAATATCTTGTAGATCGCGCTCAAAGCAGTCTTTGGCACCACGCTAGACGCCGCCACCTGGGCAAGGTTGGAAACCGCCTGTCCAAGCGCGACTGGCATCGGTGCGTATGGATCGTATATCTGGCGCCCAGGCGACATCTCATTTGTTAGCAGCGTAACTGGCGCCCGGATAAAGGGAGACTCAATGCCAAGCATAGTCTGACGAAGCTGGGTAAAGTAATCACTCGTGTCTTCCATCGTCTTGCCAACCACCGGCCGCACATAAACTCCGGTTCCGTCTTTGTTGTATCCAACAAGGATGCGATTACCCTTGCCTGGCTCGTTTTCGTGCGTAGGCAGAAGCGACTCCACCATACTGAACGGGTTCATATTTTCTAGCGGGTGCGCCATCAGACGCTCGCCCTCTTCCATGAACCGACGTAGATAGCCCTTCCCTTCGTCGTCCAGAGAGTTACCTTGCAGCATGACATTTGCGGCGCTCTGAAGCGTAGCCTTGCCGACGTAGTACATGGCAAGATCGGTCAGAAGGATGCCCATTGCGGCGCGTCGAGCGACGTTGTTGACGCCCATCATGGCCTGCACGCCACGGTCGCGCATGATCTGGGCCTGCACATCCTTCGGCATCCCAACAATCGCATCCTTGAGAGCCGCCATCGTGCCGAATCGGTAAGACCGAGAGAACAGCAGCGTGTTGGCAACCTTACGTGCGCCATCCGACATAGCCTCGCGGGGCAACGAACCAGCAAACACGTTCCCGAAGTTAGTAGCGACACGGGTGGCGCTTTGTGGATCAACACCTTTTGCGATCAACTCTCGTTCGTACCGCAGCGCCAATCCAACCTGAATATCGGCAACCCGGTTCCATAGCAACGTGTTGTGGGCAAAATCACCGGCTCGGTCGATTGCCGCCTTGACCGCCGTTCCAGCGCGCTCATCGAACAGACCTGGAACAAAAGACAGCACCTGAGAAGTCCACGAGCGGCCTGGCGTGAGTATCGGGGACTGCTCAAAACTCTCGATATCCTGCGCCCCGAAGTTGCGACCGATTGGACGTAGACCACCGAGGATTAGGCGCCGCATCGTGCCTGGATCACTCTTTGCCGCGTAGCCCTCGCGCATCCCTGCGACGAGGTTTGGCATAGCAGGGAAAGCGCGGCCGGCAATCACGCCAAGATGCGCAACCCCATACATGATCGAGGTCATCATGCGGCCCTTAAGGTCCATCAGGCCGTTGTAAATCGCTCCTGATTTGCCTCCCATGACTGCGCGCAGCGGACCTTCAAAGTCGCCACGAACATAGATAGGGCTTTTCTGGAAAATCGGCTTACCCTTGGCGTCGGTGCCTACGACATGGCTTTCCCAGAAGGCGGGATTCTCTTTGATAGTGAACCAATCAAAGCCATCGCCGCCTGGTATCTTGCGCGCAGCCGCTTCGGTTTCCTCGGTCGTTAGGTATTTCCGGTGCAGAAGTTGCGATGTGCTTGTTTTGAGATCGGCCCCGAATGGATTGAGAGGACGGCCGCCGCCAACGCCGCCAACCTGCACGGTCTGATCCCCCGATCGTTGCCCGGCTTCGCGGATGCGGTTGATGAGAATACGGCCCTGCGTAGCTTCTTGCAGCCGCATCGTCGCCATCATAAGGGTGCGGATATCCCTAACAACACGCGCCCCTTCCGGTTCCCCAATGCCAACAACCATGCGCGGCACATAGGACGGAAGCGCCTCGATGTCGTGGACGCCAGCGGCCCTCGCTTGCTCAAAGGCAGCAACAGCGGTACGCTGAGTCGCATTCACCGCGGCGCGTTGGCGAGGCGGTAGTTGATCCAAGCCAACACCATCTGGGGATTTCCCACTTTGTAGCGCCACGCTCTCAGCATCCGCCCGCTCCCACATCTCCTTCAATTCGGCCGGCGTAAAGTTTTTGGTTGCCCAATCTATCGCCTGGGTGCCGTCGTGACGAGCAAGCGTCTTGGCGTTCATGTAGTCTTTCGCCATCGCCTTCGCGGCATCCGCGCCGGTTGCCATCGGCACGGTCATCAACTTTACCTGCTCGCCAAAATCCAGCAGATGATTGACTGCGGCGCCCAAAGACGCGCCGATCCTGGGGATACGCTCTAGCCGAGACGCAAAGTCTGCGTCGTCCTTAACCGGAGCACCAAGCGGCATCTCGCCCTGCCCCTGCGCTCGGCGGGAGAACTTCGGAAGATCGTCCAAAGGCGACAAATAGCCATGAGGCGGCGGTGGGGTTTCTGGAGCAGCGGAAGGCGCTATTGCTCTTTTATCCCCCCGCATCACCGAGTCAAAAACATCATCCGCTGTCTTGAACCCCTCACCGCGCAGCCATTGGCCGACGCCCTTGAGGAAATTCAGCATCTTGTAATACGGCGCAGGGGCGTTCACCCCGCGCGCCAAGGCATCCTCACCCATGCGGGCAATGGCTTCCTCGCGGAGTTCGTTCTGCCCGTAGCCGCGCGATTCCAGATCGGCGCGGTTCGTGCCCTGTTTCAGCCAGCGATCGGCGCCGATTTCCAGTGCCCGACGTTCTCCGTTTCCGAGTAGCCCAAGAGCCGGGTCCATCAGAGCATGAATGCTTTCGTGGAACAACTTCGCCGGCAGCAATCCATGTGGCGTGTCCAGCGCGAGGTCGATCAGACCGTGTGTGTAGCGCCCATCCGCCGTGCCGTCCTGGATGCGATCAACCAGATTAAGGCCAACCTTGTCCGGAAGGCCAATGGCGCGCATGATGCGTTGGGCGGCGTCCTGTAGCCGCGCCTTGGCTTCGGGGTCGATCTCGCGGGGGGCGGCATCGCCTTCGCGGCGAGCCAACAGTCCGGGTTGCTCGGTTTCCTTCTCCGCGAACAACCCCTCATTCGCCGGTTCCTGCCCGCTGCGTGGTCCGGCGGCATCGCGTGCTGCCTGCGCTTGGAGCGCCGTTGGCTCGGTGCCCAACAGGCCCATCTGCCTCGGGTCGGTGCGGATCGTCGGCTCCGGTTCGGGTTTCGGAATGGCCTCGCGTTCTGGTTCCCCAAACAACGACGGGCCGGTTGACGGGGGCAGTGGGGCGCGGCGGGAGAGTAGTGAGTTTCTTTCTCCAAAGTCTGGAGGCTCTTCTATGGGTGGGGGTTCGCGCATTGGGATCGCGGCGAAACGCGCTTTCATCGCCGCCAAGTCTTCTGGTGTATACGAGTGAGATAGCGGACGGATTGGAGGAAGCTGCCCTACCTCGCCTGCTTCGCCCGCAGGTCCGTTGCCGCGAATCTCAGTGCCATGTTGTACGCCTTCGTCCGGCCCTCGCTGCTCAAGCGCCCGAACGGAGGCGAGAAACCGGGACGTGACCCCGGAGACGGATTTGCCGGCGGCAAGGTCGGCGGCTGCGGCGGTAAGGGCGTCCGAGACCGGGCCACGCTTGGTTCCGTCAACTGTGAGTTGGGTAAGGAGTCGGTCATTCTCTGATTTCCCCGCAAGGTTGCCTTCGCGCGTCAGCACGTTGCCGGCGGCGGTTAATGTGTCTTCGCCGTTCAGGGCGCCCCGGAACACGGCCCCAGCACGGCGCAGCGTTTTCATGGCATTGTCGAGAACGCGAGCGCGCTGCGGGAACAACGAGGTCGCCACATCCTCGTCGCCGAACAGCGTTGTCTGCGCGCCCCGCAAGAATCCAGAATTGCGGGCATCCTGCACCATAATGCGGGCCTGCTCGGCGTTGTCGGGATGCTCTTTGGATAGCAGGTCCATCGTGGCGATTTGTTCGGCGGGATCGGCGATCATGGCACCGACGAATGACGCATAGGCGTCCGGCACGACGCCGGCTTCCACCATTCCGAAGGCGTCCGGTGACAGCGCCGCCAAGCCGCGCGCCTGAATTGCCAGCGCATTGTGCGGCGCAATATCCGGCAGGCTAAGATCGTCCGGCACCGCCGACTTGCCTCGCAGCACTTTGGCGAAATCCAGCGCCGTTCCGCTGCCCTCGGCGATGTTCTGATAGGCGCCGAGAACCCGCATGAAGTCGGGGGTATAACCATCGGCCTCACGGAATATCCGCGCCGGAACCTGCACATCAGGTTGCCCAGCAGCCTTGGAATCTTGGGCAAGGATGGTGCGTTGATGCCCGTTGACGGGGCTGATCGTGCCGTCGTTCGCCTGCCATGCCGTGATGGGGTTGGTTAGAGTCTGATCCCACTTCGCGCCAGTCAGCGCGCCAGTTCCGCCGCGCTCATCTGATGCCTTGAACTGGAACAAGTCCGGTCGCAGCACCAGTTGGTCGGGGTCCAGCATCGTGTAGGGCGATTTGGACTCTGCTGACGCTGGGACCGACGCAGGAGGCGGCGCACCCAGCCCCACCTCGGTTACTGGCGCAGCCTCCCCCATCGGCGATGGGGGCTTCGGTGTCACCAGATCGGCAAGCTCTTTCTCGGCGGGAGGCGCGTTCGGGGGAACTTCTCCCGGAGGCGCAGGAGGCGGTGCTGCCGCTTCCTCAGATTCCGCCGCCGCCGCCTGCTCAGGTGTGCGCGGCGTATTAGCGGTCGGCGCTGTCTCGTCGAGCATATCCGCCACGCCCTGCCGTAATTCCGGCGAGGCCACGGGCGCGGCCTTGGCGCCCATGCCCCGAATGGCAGCGTATCCGGCAAGCGGAATGGCGGTGCTGACGGCAGACCCAAGATACGTTCCCTCCATGCCTTCGGTAAGCGGTTTTCCTTGCTCCCAATTTTCTACGCCGCGCTCAGTCATGCCGATGCCTGGCTGCACGCCAAACGCTTGGAACAAAAGACTCTTAACCGGCCCCTCGAAGAACTTGGCACCGAAGGCAGCCCATCCAGCGGCAGAGAACAACCCAGCTTGCCCGGCTTGAGCCAACGTTGCGTCCCACGCCTTGTTCGGATCGGCGTTCGGCTTCTGCATTTCGCGGGCGAAGATCGGCGTCAACTGACCGAGTGCCGTAGCGGCTCCGGCTGCTACTGCGCCACCAACAAGACCACCGCCCTCTGGTGCAATAGCCTCTCCAGCGATGCCGCCCGCGATGCCGGCACCGAGCGTCGATCCACTGGACGCCAGTTGGTACGTGATCTTGGGAAGCGCCTGACTGGGGTGCGCTATATCGCTAAGGGTAAGGGGCTGCTGGTAAGGTTGCGGTGCCTCGTCTGGTTGTTGCTGTGCCTTTCCTTGGAGGGTAGCCGGTAGTCCGGCGAGGTTACGAATGTCCTGCATGAAGCCCGATTTTGCCGCCTGCCCCATGTTGGACAGAAATCCCGGTTCCTCCGGCGGCAAATCCTCAGCCTGCGCCGGAGCGCCGTTCTTGTTGGTTGCGGCCGATGGCGCTCCTTTGGTTTGGTAATCAGCCCAAGGCCCATCCTTCGCTGTCGGCGATTGATACGCCGACCAAGGGCCGTCTCCGGAAGGGGCCGGAGCTTCCGGTTGACTTCCTTGGTCCTGATAATCAGCCCAAGGTCCGTCCATTACTGGGGTATCCAGCTTGCCGGATCAGCGGGATTGCCGCCTTTGTAGGTGTAGCCGCTCTTTACGTCACCCACCTTGGGAAGCGACGGCGATGATACCGGCGCATTTCGTTGCGGCACGATGGTTGCGGGAACAGGCGAAAGAGTCTTCCCGCTGACCTCCTGCGTCTGGCCGCGCTGCTGAATCTGCTCCTCGGTCAGTCCATGATTGATGGCCCAATCGTGGGCGTGCTGCTGTTCGGCCAGTGAGGCATCGCCGTGCGCCATTTGCCATTGGCGGTACTGCGTCATTGCGTCCTGACCAGAACCCCGGAGATCAATCCCTTGCTGTGCCCGCGATGCCCGCCCAGCAAAGCCCTTCGACGCCTCGATGGCATCAGGCAGCGACATGCCCTCGCCGCCCTTTTCAGGGGGGAGCATCAGCTTGTTGATAAGCGACTGTTCACCCTCGGCCGCAGACATATGACCGGCGGCCACCTTCATCATCGCAACTTGCATGGCCTGCCGCGTGCGGGCATCCGCCGAGCGAAGTTGCGCGACGGCGAGGGTATTGTCATTCCGGTTAGCTCCGTTCTGTGCCATCTGCTGCCGGTAATCGTTCTGCCATTGTGCCTGTTGCTGGCGAAGCGCATCCTGTTGGTCCAACTGCCGCTGCTGCTGGTAGTTTTGCACGCCCGCAAGGCCACCTTGCCCGATGTTCTCCATCGCATGCGGAGATCGCCCTGCCATCATGGCAAGGCCGGCAGTCAGAAGCGCCTCGCCGATGTTCGGTTTCATGGTGCCGTTGGCCGGCTGCTGGCGCATCGGCCCCATACCAGACTGTTGCTGCACGCCGATGATGGTCGGATGGTCTTGCGTGCCAGCATCAGGAGGCACGTAGTCGGGTGGGATAGGGATGCTGCCCGAGCCACGCGACGCTCCAAAGCCGGCCGCCCGCGCAGAAACCGAGAAAGGTTGCGCGCTGGGCGCTGAGGGCGCCGGAGATGGGTCCGCACCCGGCTGCGGCATATCGAAATCCTCGTCCGCTGCCGGCACTGTTACGCGGGGCGCGAAACCACCACTCAGCCGCGCGTCCTGATAGTTCAGAGGTGCCGGCGGCGAAGCGTCAGAGGAAAAGTCGCTCGGCTTGAAGTCAGACAGATCGCGGCGGGGCGCTGCGGCGACGATATCTTGAGCCTCCCTCGGCGATAGGCCGGCAGAAAGCATACCCTTGTATCCAGCGTCATAATAGGCCGCATGCGTCTGCGGCGAATCGGAGGAGATCGGCCCCAGGCCAGCAATAGCGGCCGAAGCGCCTCGCAGATCAACGCTGGGCACGTTCGGGTCGGCATCGCTGGGTGCTGTCCTGAGATCGGTTGACGCCCGATCCTGAGCACCCGGGGCATATTGGCCCCAGAGCGCGGCGATGGCCGGCGTCACATCGAAGCTCGGGGCATAGGGATCGCCTACTGGCGCCCCACCATCCGCAAAACCCTGTGGCGTTGCCTGTGGCGCGAACCCAGCCTGTTGCTGCGCCTGTCCCGAAGGCTGTCCGGTCTGAACCGAGGGTTGTGCCGGATTGGATGCCGGGTTCATCTGGCGCATCCGGAGCGCCCGCTGCGCCATGGACCCCTGCGGCGAATTCGGCGGCGAACGCGACGCCATCTCCTGCAACTGTTCCGTTGGCAGCCCGGAATACGCCTGCGTCAACTGCACCAACGCCGGGTTGCCGCCGACACTTGCCGTCAGTCCGGCCGGGGTTGCGCCGCCATCGTCGCGGTGCAGCGGCATGAAGCCGCCACGAGCGCGGCGCGGGTACACGGCATCACCAAGGCCGAGATGCAGAGGACGATGGCCACCAAAGTCGATGGCACCCCCACGGGACGCATTCCCGGGGCCAAAATCCGGAGGCGTAAGGGCGGCATCCGCCACGGCGGAATTGGTCATATTCTGCATGCCCGTTGACATGCCAAACAGAGATGAGTTGTCGTCTGGATTCGTGCCGTTTATCCAGCCACCGATTTGACTCCCAAGGTTTTTGAGGTCGCTGCCCAGACCCTTTAGGCCAGACTTGCCGCCCATAGACCCCATAGTTCCAATCTCGCTTTGCAGCGACGGCGAGTTCTGCGTGGTGGGCCGAGGTGACTGCGGAATTGTAGAACCGTGCGCCTGACTGCCAGAGTTCCATGGAATGAGAGAGATTGAAAAATCGGGGACTCCGGAACCAAGGCTGACACTATTGGTATTTCCTGTTGCTCCGCCGGGCACAGCGCCACCGTCCGCAAACATACGGTATAAGCCATAAGCGGCCAGACCAAGACCGCCGATCTGCGATGCAGTCGATGCCCCCGGAGACGTAGTGGTTGATGTTCCACCACTCAGGCTTCCAGTGCCCTCCGCGATGTTAGCCAAATAATTCGTCGCCTGGTACGGATAAGCCTGCGCGGCAACGTAGGACTCATACGGCACATTCAGTTCGTTTTGCGCCTGGGTCTGCTGCGTCTGGCCGGCCGACAGCATTGATTGGGCCGCCGTCTCTCCCTGGTTTTGTGCTTCGTTACCAAGGCTTCCCTCCAAAGAGGCGCCTTGCGAGTTCAACCACGCATTCGACTGTGCTGCACTCGTCGCGTTCTGGAAGCCTGTGTTATTGAGGTTCGCAATGGTTGCGTTGTTCGCAATCGCCTGTTGACCACCAAGAACCGCCTGCGCCACGCCCTGCCGATCACCACCGAAGGCCCCAGCCGATGCCGCGTTGCCAGCCAGTTGGTTTTGTTGAATAGCGTCCTGATTGTTCAACTGAGCCGTCGTGGCATTGACGACCTGTTGCGTGTACGGGCTTTGGTACTGCGATACGGTGTTGCCGAAGTTCTGCCCATTCAGAGCGGTGGTCGAGTTCGTGACATCCTGCGATGCCTGATTGATGAACGGCTGGCCGGCGTTCGCTGCCGTGTTGACGGCATTGAAGCCGCTCTGCTGCATCGGCGTGAAGCCAGCAACAGCAGACCCGCTGTAAGCTTGGTATGGCTGGCTGGTGACGTTGCTCGCCTGATTATAAGCTTGCTGGTAGTTAGCAAGCACCTGCGGGGAGGGACCGCTATCTGTAGTGGTCGTATTCGTGCCGCTACTACCCTTAAACCGGCGGCGATCCGGAGCAACAAACAGTCCCGCCCGAATATGTTGGCGCTTGGTGTGCATTACGCGGTTCCGATCTGCTCCGGCCATGCGTCGATGCCACCAATCATGTAGGACGCGGCGATACGGCGCCCAAACCGACTAAACAATTTGTCTTTGCCGGAAAAGCCCTCGCGCGGCATCAAACTGAGGACCACCGGCGTCTTGGTCCGTTGTTCCCACCACTGCGCGAACCGGAATAGCCGAACCGCGTGGCGAGTTCTCCGGTGCAAAGGATGCACGTACAGCAGCAATTCCACCGAGTAATAGTTTTCCGGCTTATCGGTCGAGTACCAGCGCCGCTCGGGAACAAGGCCGATTACCGCCTCGATGCGATCCGGTCCATCGGCCATTGCGATCACGCCGTCGTTGCCGGCACAGCACTGAGCAATGGTCTTCCGCACTACCACGGGGTCCATGTCGCCGTAGCCGTTCTCGGCATGAGCGATGGCGAAGATCGCGAACAGACGATCCTCGTCCCCCTTGCCAGCCATCCGCAATCCTTTGGGAAAAGCGATCATGCCGCAACCGCCTTCGCTGCCGCCGGCGTGCCGTGGATGAAGAGACCGCCGATGGGGTCCGCCTGGCGCCGATACAGCGCCGCCTTGGCTTCGGTGCGTTCGGGATGTAGCAACTCGAAGATCACCGGCATCCCGGCGCAGTCTCCGAACCACTTGGCAAATTGGGCCAGATGGACGGCGTGACGAGACCGGCGGTACATTGGATTTACGAAGTGGAAGAACACGCGGATATATGGCTCCGTCGAGTTCCACGGCTCAGTGGGGAACATCCCCACGGCACCCTCAAGGATCGACGGACCCGGCACAACCCCAAACACCGGACGTGGCGGGGGTCCGCCCATCGTCGCCATTCCGATTACATCGCGCACTTTCTCGTCGTCGCGCGGGCCGAGTGACCATTCCTCATCGGACTCGCAGATCAGGGCGAACAGGAGTTCTTCATCGCCATGGCGAGCCAGTCGGACTTCGGTTGGCTTCGGGGTCATCAACTTTTCACCGGCCCGGGAAGGGCTTTGGTCTTCTTCACCGTCTCGCGTCGCCGATCCAGTATCCAGGCATCCACAGCATCATGCCCCTTTTTGCCTTGGTATGTGACGCGATTCACCTCGTCGGGACTCAGAATCCACTCTCCTCCCGCGACCACGCATTTTATGCCGCCGTGTTCCGGAGACACACTGCCACGAACAACCTTGATCGGATGGCCTTCCCATTGCGGGTCGCCGCCGCGTGCGAAGTGTTGGCCCGTGAGAGAGGGTGGCCGGGGGATGGTTGAGTGAACCGGGCCACGAGGAAGCGAAATTCCACCAGGACCACTACCAACCGCCATGCTCATTGCGTGCGCGCCGGCCAGGGTATTGCCCTGACCGAGCCCACTCATCACGTCGGCCGGAATAACGTGACTACCGGCGGCAACGGAAAGGGGAACATTGTCCGTACGCCCAGCCCCCGCTGTGTGAACAAGGCCGGACGGCGCATTCATCTCGGAAACCGCATGGCGCACGTACCATGGTGCCATCTCAGCAGAAGTTGGGATGCCGCCCTGCGCGTATCCGCTGCCGCCCCCGGCGCCCTCGCCGCCGCTGCCCGAGTACGAGGACAGATCAATGGGCTGGCCAGAAGCCGGCGTTGCTACACCGGATGCCGCAGCAGCGGGAACGCCTGTGATCGGCAGGCCACGCTGGGCATAGGTCTGTAATGCCGCCTGCGTGGCCGGCGTAAGCGCCCCGGTGTTAAGGTCCATGGTATAGTTGCCGACCTGTGGAACCGGCATGAGACCGCTTGACAGGACACCAGACGGCGACGTGGCATAGGTAGGCGCCTGTGGGGTGGTCGATGTAGCGGCAGGAGCACCAGAGGAACCGCCGGCAGCAAGGCGCTTGCCGTAGCGATCAGCCGTGGCGAGAGCCGCCGCGATGGCGACATTGCGCGGATGACGCTGCTCCATCTCCTTGATGTTTCTCCCAATCGCAGCGCGGCTTCCTGATTTTTCAAGTGGCATTACACCCTCACGACGTTACCTGAGCGCCAGAAGTCACGGCGAACCACGCGCCCGTCACGTTGTACCATATCACGACGCCAGTCCCCGCGCCAGAACCCTCGCCGGGCTTCCTGCCATTGACAGCATAGGCAAGCGCCCCGACCGCCGCCGTAGTCGGCAATGCCGCCACGGTGTAGCATGGCAACGGAACCGGCGCCGCCCCGGAAAGGCTTTGCTGTATTTTTGCCAAGACTTTCGTCTGATCCTGCATCGACGTGATGACGCCGCTCATGTCAGTTGCCATGGCTCAAATCCTTCCGTCCGGTGCATAACGATACCGCAGTGCGCCGAGCCGGTTGAAGCTGCCAAGATCGGACCACGACGCCCCCAACGCAATCTGTCGGCCTCTCGCCCGCAGTGGCACAAAATCGGTCTCAGCGGTAACGGGAAATGGGCCGATCTGGTTTGTTGCTTGATTCGGATACGCGGTGGGATAGACGGATAGCATCAGCGTTGCGCCACCGAGCGTCACAAAATCGGGGATCAGCATATCGACGAAAACGAAATCCTCGCCCTCCGATAGATCGAAGAATCCCGTTTGCCAACCGCCGATCATTGCCGCGCCATTGGCGTCGTAGCCAATTTCGTGCTGCTGAAGAAGTCCGTCGTAGTCTGCCCCTACCGAGTTACCGACCGGAGACCGTCCTACCCAAGCCGTCCTCTGGTATTGGCTGGACTGCCCGTAATCCCAGACATGCTCGACGTAGTTGTATTTCACGTAAGTCATCGGCGCGCTTGCCGCGTATAAAGGAGATGTGGTGGAAATCGGGAAATGCCACGCCATCTCATTGAACAGCGAGTTCACCGCACAGTGAACCTTATCCAGTTGCCCAGCATCAATGTTGTTAATGATGAAGTCCCAAACCGGACACTCAATCGGGGTGACTCCGCCGCCCATCGAATAGGTGAAGAAGCCGCGCAGCGACATCCACATTACGAAGCTGCCGCTGATACCGGCAGCCCGCATGGCTACGATACCGCAACCAGTCGCGATCCGGTTGAATGAGAACACGAACGGCAGCCCCTGGTAGGTCATCGCCGTCAGGTCA
>Ga0316220_1002948_pt1 | contig 14954 bp, 19 predicted proteins | sample TBH18005metaG_FD_203632 | JGI IMG/M metagenome (GOLD analysis project Ga0316220, IMG submission 203632) | Freshwater microbial communities from Trout Bog Lake, Wisconsin, USA - TBH18005 | ecosystem: Environmental > Aquatic > Freshwater > Lake > Hypolimnion/Profundal zone | place: USA: Wisconsin...
TTAAAAAAATAACAGCAGTTGACGTTTCTGAATCAATGCTAGAAAAGTTGACCTCAAAACTGGAGCTAATAGATAAAGTCGAGGCGCTTTGTCAGGACATTACCGTTAAGCCAATTGGAATTAAATATGACCTCATCATGAGCGCCATGGCTATGCACCATGTTCAGGACACAGATAACATGATCAAGCAATTGGCAGCTCATGCAAAACTGGGTGGAAAGATTGCGTTGGCTGATCTCGATTCAGAAGATGGCACTTTTCATTCTAGGGGTACAGAGGGCGTTTATCACAATGGTTTTGATCGAAACGAATTTGAGTGTATTTTGAAGAGGCATGGTTTTAGGGATATTCGTTTTGAAACTGCCCTGACTTTTGAGAGTGAAAATGGCTCTTACCCAATATTTCTTGCTTTAGCAACCAAAGTCTGATTTTTTGATGTAGCTCATTTTTCAGAGAGTATTTTCTGAGGGCTCTGAATGGGTGCATAGTGATGCTAGACAGGGATATCGTTGAAAATATTGGGATTGATTCTGGTACCTTAGATTTTCATCTCAAAAGTCTATTTGCTGTTAATTTGGTTTTTTTGAGGAGGGATGATCATTGCAGCTTTTATGCCTCAACCTCAACATTCCGCAAGGCTTGGAGAGTTTATTTGAGTCGCCTGACTCAAACCTGAATAGTAGACATCAATCCGGCTGTAAAGTGTATCTTGCACTCTTAGCTATATTCATCTGCGCTTGAGAGGCTTCCATTGGTTTTTGAAGTAATTTGTAAATATCATATGGTAAAGCGCTTAACACCTGAAAGTTGTGACCTTCTTCCAATAAATAGGACGCCCTAAATTAGAAAAAATCGGCGATATTATCCCTTGTGAGGGGTGCGTCATGAACTTGATGCTTAGCAAGATGTCAGATGACTATGTAAGGGCAGTTGCCTTATATGTCACTTCGATGAATCTAAATAAAGATTGAAGGCCGCGTATTGTTGATAGTGATTTTACTTTTGCTTTATTAGACTTTGCTGGGCATCTTTAAGTGCGATGAGTTTTTTCTGGTTGAATCGGATATGATGGACATAAGGCAGTGCTACTGCAGTTCAAAAAAAATTTTAAGGTTTTTATCGATCGCCCAAAACTAAATCTGAAATTAAGCTAAGCGTCTAAACACTAGACGCTTGCAATGCAAAATCTACAACAGCTTTTTTCTCCTTCAGCTTCACCAAACTTACCCAAAACCCTCTCATTATTAAAGGGGCAATTAACCTTATTTCGCCGCCCCAATAGCGCAAACTGGCAATGTCGTTTCAAGCTAGCTAACGGGCAATGGCATGCGGCATCGACCAATACAGAAGATCTAAGTCTTGCTCAAACTCAAGCCATCGCCATTTATGAAGCAGTCAAAGTTAAGGTTGGCTCAGGTTTATCTCCTGTCACCAAAACATTTAAGCAAGTGGCTTTAGATGAGATTGGGAATATGGCGCAAGCTACCCATAATAAAACCGGCAAACGCACTTATCGTGACTATGCCTTTGCTATTAACAAATACTTGATTCCCTTCTTTGGGCAATATGAAGTTGGCAAGATCACAGTAGAGATGCTGGCTGATTTTGAGAGTTGGCGCATCAGTGTGATGGGCAAGATTCCCATGGCGAGCACCAAGCGTAATCATGCCAGCGCCTATATTCGTGTGATTAATCTAGCTAGAGATCGTGGCTATATTGGACATAACCAGTCTGTTCCACTGCTAGATAGCAAAGGTAAGCGCAGTCAGCCACGCCCTGCATTTACCGCAGAAGAAATTAAAGAGTTACTAAGTTACACGGAAACTTGGCAAAAGAGTTCATATACCGATAGAACAGCAATGATGCGAACACTATGTTCTTTCTATATAGAGTTCTTGGTCAATACTGGTGTTCGTCATGGAACAGAAGCATTGCCTCTGCGCTGGAAGCATTTGCAGTGGCATTGGATTGGCAATAAGAAATATTTAAGAATTTGGGTATCAGGCAAGACAGGACCACGCTACTTAATTGCTAAGAATCGAGTGGTGAAAGTGTTAGAGCGAGTAATGAAGTGGCAAGAGTTGCCATATTCAGGATTAAATGCGGTGATTGAAGCTAAGGTAGATCGTTTGATATTTCGTTTGCCAACAGGTGAACAAATTAGCAATATGGAAAACATCTTTCGTAACCTAATGATTCGCAGCAATATGCGTTTAGATGGTAGTGGTCAAACTAGAACCTTATATAGTCTGCGTCATACCTATGCCACATTTGCACTGGCTAGTGGTGTTGATATACATACATTAGCTAGGCAAATGGGCACTAGTGTTGGCATGATTGAGCGTCATTACTCAAAACTGACTCCAATGATGAATGCGGAGAAGTTGGCTTAAATGCTGTTCCAAATGGAACAAACTACAAAACAACAGCTACCCCTGCAGTGGTAGCAGTCGTCTTAAACAGTGATTACTGCTTTTTCAGTCTGAGTGGCTGTTCGCTCTGCCACTTTATAAGCTGCATTGGCTTCAGCACCCAAATCCCACAGATCAGGCTTGAGATCAATACCCCTGCTTTTTTGCTTGATCTGCTCGTAGCGTTGATCACGACGAGCTTTAACAAACTCCGCAGCCTCCTTGTTAATCACAAACTTGATGGGCAAGCGAGCAGAGATCTCCGCTAACGCCTTTTCCATGGCACGCCAGTCAGTATCGTCTGGCTTTTTAGTAAAGAGCAGCTTAGCAAAGACATAACCAGAGTTTTTGCTATCAAAGCTCAGGGGCTCTTCAATCTTGTTGATGTCCTTGGTGCTTTTCACCAATTCATCTAGTTTTGAGCCCGTTAGCTTATTAAGCGCATACCCTTTTGTGAGGCATTCTTCAAATGCATCAGCAGGAATTTGCGTGATTAAGTAGATATTTGTCCAGCTTGCAGGCAGTTGATCCACATATTGAATAAAGCGTGGATATACCCGACCAATTGCCGAGAACTTGCGAACTGTACTGCTGTAATCTTTAAGCCCCACTTCTTCGCAAAAGGTCTTGAATTGAAACTTATCAAGCGATTGCTCAGCTTCATAGACAACGCGGCACATCTCTAAAGTACTACGAGCTGTTTTCTCAACCCCAGCCTTAAAAGCGGCAACATATTCCTTGCGCTCTTTAGGGGCTATTGCGGTTGAATCAACCGTAGCAGCTTCCACGCTGAGTTTGCGCTCATATTGCACTAGTCCAGTGTTTGCTTTGGATTTTTCCAACTTCACTTTATCCAAAATCGCTTGCACTCGTACGGCTTTGTCCTGCTCAGCTTGGGTGGGCTGATTGGGCTGCGGTGCCTGAGCAGGTTTTTCTTCACCCTCTATTTCAAATACCTCATCAAAGGTGGAGGTATCTTCTGTTAGTACATTCGCATTCATGCCACGAATATCGATAGAAGGTGTTACCCCTTCAGTTGCCGCAGGACTGACTACAGCGTTAGTAGATTGATTATTCACTGCAATTGCGTTTTCCATTTTTAAAGCTCCTTAAAAATCAACTTAGCGGTAATGGCGAAAGTGCCTTGGTTTTGCTTTGTTGATGGAGAGAAATGTAAGTCAAAAAACACCGTTTTTTTGCTCTTAAATAAATCTAAAATATCTTGACCGAAAATAACCATTTATTTGTGTCATTTTTAATAGGCTTGATATTGATATTTGTTACATATATAGTTGACAAAAAAGCCACTGTTGTTCTTTTGTTAAAAAGTTCTCCATAAGCCATGAAAAGAAAGCTCAAACTCCTGGAATATCGCCGTCTGCAAGGCGCTCGCCTGCTGATGAAGGGTGTGCCAAAGGCTGAAGTAGCTAGGCAATTGGGCGTGAGTAGGCAAAGTGTTCAGAACTGGGCTATTCGCCTAACCGTCAAAAGAGAAACAGGGTTTGGCGGCAATATTGCCAACAGCTTTCAATCTGAGCGCGATGATTTTTTGCGAAATAAGAAGGAATACAAGACCAGCTATCAAGACTTACGTTGCCAACCTTTGGGAAGGCCCAAGAAGATTGGCAACGCTGATTTACAGTGGATCAAGAAAGTTTTAAAGGCTGGCGCTAAGGACTCTGGGTATTCGACTGATAAATGGACGCTAGCCAAAATAAAGGACCTCATTGAAAAAGCCTGCCTTGCACAAGGTGAGACGATTAGCCGAACCCAGGTGATGCGCTTAATTCAAGAGCTGGGCTTTAGTTGCCAAAAGCCCAGCCTTGATAACCAAGCCCAATTGCGTAAATGGGAGCGTTTGGGTTGGATTGAGGTTTAGCTCAATTTATATGAGTTCAACGGCGTTGCGTTTGAGGTCATCATTGATATCGATGTACTTTTGGGTTACGGCAATCGAGCGGTGGCCTGCCAAGGAGGCGAGGACCCGCACGGAGATTCCCTTGTTTGCGAGCGAGGTAATGAAATTTCTTCTTCCGGTATGGCTGCTCGCTCCAGAGATCCCGGCATTGCGGTAGGTCCAAAAGAACCATTGGCATAAAGAATTGGCACTAAAGCCTAATTGCTGGGCGGTAAAGAATAATGGTATCTCAGGGCGGGAGGTGTCACGAAACTGTAAGTAGCTGGCTAATTCGGCTTTGAGCTTTTCGGGTAAGAAAACCGTTCTGGGATGGCGACCCTTAGTTTGCTCGGCAGTTAAGCGGATCTCGGATTTGATGGTTTTGTCGGGATTCATTACGTCCGAAATGGACAGGCTGGCAATTTCTCCGACCCTCATTCCGGACCAGTGGCTCGTGAGCATCATGGTGCGATTGCGTAGGGCAAACTTTTTGGTATTAATAAAACGTAAAACCTGATCTAACTCTGCTTGCGTTAATGTTTTGGCTTGGGACATTTGTTTTTCCTTTAGATAAATAAAAACACACATACAGTTTGTTTTCTTTTGCTCAAAAGAACGACCTCAATTTGCCAAATCAAGATCTTCCAAGAATCAATGACTTAGCGGCAAAAATTAAAACGGATAAGATTAGTTGTATTTTCTTATCCGTTTTTCCTATTCAGTATTTAGCTTTGATTGCTGTTAATCCGTGGGAAATAGACGACAGAATTGTGCAAACACCTCAAATCAACCCTACAAGCGTTCGATGCATTTCTCAGCTACTTAGTGCTGTGATGATTGAAGATCAGTGCTTGTAGGGCTATTTTGAGAGGGTATTTTTAGGGCTTGCTTAAGCTGCCAGTGTTTAAATCCACATTGGTGGCGATAAAGATGGGTTTATTGGCACCTACTGCCTTACAGGCATGCGCTTTTAAGTCCCATTCCTCGTTTGTTCCATTTGGAACATCCTCAATTTCTATGTGAACCTCTCCCGTTGATTGTAGGTAAATGCAATAGCCATCGACCAACTGTTTTGATTTAGTCAGTGGTTCGTAATGAACAATCCACGACATCACTAGGTCTGGTGTATTGGCTACGCCACAGGCTATTAAATTATTCAATATATTGATTTGCCCATTTGTTTTGGCGGTATGTTGGAATTGTTCATATTCATAAAAGTCCACTAGATATTTTTGGTTCGGGTTATGAAGCTCTACCGAGCCGTTGTAAATTGCTCTGCGGAACAATCCCTTGCCAAATGGGGTATTGAACTTCTCATTGATAAAGCCTCTGATTGCGATTTGTCTCATTTTTATTCTCCTTGTGTTCTAAATTGAGTTCTCGTTGCGAGCGTTGCTCAGTTGGTCACTGAGTTGGTTACAAGAGAGATCAGAAAAGATCGGTTGCAGTAACAGTCGCAGATCTCAGTAGGGGAGTTATGAAGTGCTGTCGCCTTGTTGTTTACTTCGTCAGTTACCAAGTCAGAGTTACTCATTTGCCACTACCAGTAACTCCTTAGTAACTACTCAAACTCAACTACCCGTCAGCAACTTCTTTTTCTTATCTGCGACATCTACTGTGTAACCAAGCAACTCGCAAAAATATTTATGCCTTGATAACAAAAGCCGTATTTTTTCTATCCAAAATTATCGAATTTGATGAAGAAGGCAAAAATAGGTCGACCAAAATGAATGATTGAAAACAAACTATGTATGCCCATTAACAAACAAGGAGAAATTAAATGAGCACATTAAGTAACCTCAAGTTAGTAGCAGTAAAAAAGCCAACCCACATGCCAGCTATCGTGATTCGCAGGAACAAACTTTCTAGCAAACTGTGGGAGCAGATCCAGCTCGCCAAAAGCCAAATGGACGGAACACCTTTTGTGGTGATGAAATATCGCTCTATTAAAGATCCTCAAACGGGCCTGCGTAAGCAAGTAGAAGTTCCCAAAAGAATTAAGCCCTGGTGGTTCCAATCGGAACAAGGCAAGGTTTGCGTGTCTGTCAAATATGGAAGCTGGACCATTGAATTGGCAAAGGGCAGGCCCAGCGTTGAGGTTGCCAGTGGTCCCGAACTGGTCAAAGCACTGGAATCAATAAAGGCTGCCGTTGAAGCTGGTGAGCTCGATGCTCAAATAGAAACGGCAAGCGCTAGCTTGCGAAGTGGTTTTAAGCGATAGGCATTAAGGAGTGCAAGCGTCTAGTTTTTGGACGCTTGCCGGCGCCCCAATCATTTAAGCCCGACAGCTTGAGGGCTACCCACGGAGGACAGCTGTCCGTAGCATTTGTAGGGACAACGATCTATTGTCACGATGAGATGAGCTATCTCATCCCCATTTGGGGCGCCAAGGCTAAGAAAAGCTAAATACCTATATGAAACGATATAAGGCAACAGTCAATGCAGCGGGAATGTGGGTAGAAACAATCCTATATGCTCAAAACCCTGCTCAAGCCATGAAGTTATTTCAAGCTATCTTCGGTGCCAAGAACGTACCGCACCAACCTATGCAGATTGGTTAAATCCAGCCAAGTTTTTTGATTTGGGTAATGACCGTATCAATCACTTCATTGGCTGCAGTGGCAGGCTTTCCGTTGCCGCAATTTCCAACTACAAACTTCTTATTGCTTTTGTGAATATAGATATGAGAGCAATAGCGATTGCATCCATCATTGAGAAGTAGCTCTAAATAGGCTTCATTGCTATTTGTGTCATACCTTTCGGTCAGGCTTGATGAAGGCATTAACTTCGAGTTCTTATTGGCAAGATCTCGTATCAAATCAATAAGGTGATTTACTAGGGATAGATATTCAGAATGCAGGGCTGGATTATCTAGCGCCAATTCATCAGTGGTAATGGTGTGCAATGTATGCAATATCTCCCCCCAACTGTTCTTTGCTAAATACTATATGCGTTTTAATGAAATAGCCAATAATCCCCCAATTAAACCCTTAAGCCCAGAGCAGGTCAGGCTTAAATCAATGAAGGATCGTGTAAAACGCGATCAGGAAGCTGTAAAAGCTGAGCGGGCTAGGCAGAAAATTAAGGCTGGGCAGGCAGAGTTATCAAAGGCTAATCCTTTGATTTAATAGAAAAAATCGTTGTTTTTTATTAAACATAGGGTTTAAAAGGTTTTACAAGGTGTAAAAAGATCTATTACACTTCTCCTACCCAGTTGTCGCACTCCGAACCGTCACCGGATGGTGTGCTTGCCTAGTAATACTAGGCTAGGATGTGACAACGACCTCTTTCTATTTGAAGTCCCAGCAACTTCGAATTTTCGGTTTAAGTATCTGCCGCCACCTTTTGGCATCCGCTTTCTCTGTTTTATAAGACCGAGCAATGGCTCCGGCAACCATATCAGCAAGTTGAATTAAGTTGTTATTTTCGGAATTCGCAAACTTGACTGATTTGATGGACTCTTTTGGGAGTTCTCTTTTAAGGTATTTTTCAAGATGACTTCTAAAATTCCTGTTTCCGCTGCCATCAATTTTAATTCTGGCGTTATTAAGTTTCGCCCCATAGCCTATTAAGCTCTTAACAAAATAGTTGTAAAACTTTTCGTTATCGTTAATTAGTGCTGGGCTATAGATAACACCTTTTTCCACCACTAGCGCCCATATTTCAAAAGAAAAGGACGAGATAGAGTTGAAGAACTCATCCTTAACGCTGTGACGGGAGTTATTAAACTTAAATTCTGATTTAAATCCTAGTTTAGTTCTTAGTGTTGAGATTGCTAGGCTACATCTTTCAACTTCATTTTCATCATGAAATATGACCATTGCGACAACAAAATGCGAGGTGGATCCTTTATCAAGTTTAAAGCCCGCATCTCCGCTCTCATCGATAAAAACTAACATCTGATGATTATCTCAAACCACCCCTCCATTTTCAGGGGCTATTGTTGAAAAAGGTAAATTCTTGGAATTGTTGCGTAATGCTTTCGCGATAGAGCAAAGGATTCTTATATCTCTGCCTTAGGTTCCATATAGAACAACGTTCCCTAGGATCAACCATCCCCACCCATATAGGATTTAAGGCGTTTTTTCGAGAGTCAGGACAGTTTTCCACTTTTCCCAGGCTGACGAACACTTTCATTTATAATTCCAAATCTTGGCCTGGTAGCTCAGTCGGTAGAGCAGAGGATTGAAAATCCTTGTGTCGGTGGTTCGATTCCGCCCCGGGCCACCAAACTCAAATAATGCCCTGCTTCGTGCGGGGCATTTTCTTTTATGCTCAGGCTCGGTTTGTCACCATCGCTCTCGGATACCACTATCTAGAACCGTCCTTCAAAAGGACAAGTCAATTTGTCATCCTTGTAGTGGTCCTGCGTCGATTTAAGCGACGGTCATCGAGGGCCGGTGCTTGTCTTGTCCTTTAAAACGACAATTTTTAGGCAAATAACTGATGTTTTTTAGAAATATCATAAATTTAATAACTATATGCTTTAATTAAACTTCGAAAGGAGACAAAAGTGAAAAGAATAATCAGAAATATATTTATAGTCAGTATTAGCTTTACTATTTCTTTGGCCGCACACGGCGCAAATATTATTTTGGAAAATAATGAACAAAATTGTAAAAAGATAAGCAACTGGGCTTCAGACTCCAGAGAGGCGGTTGGAGCCAAATTAGGAGTTTCTATGCAAGCGATTTCCTTCATTAGGCCAAAATATGAGTATGGTTGCTTCGCTGTTGCCGATACGCCTAAAGGCCCATATCAGTGCTATGTTCAGTCTATTCTTTCAGGCGATAAAGGACGCACAGCTTTTGCAAATATCGTCATGTTTGGAAATGTAAGTTGTGACCCCATTAGATGAGATACCTATAGTTTTTTAATATAATTAACGCTCAAACCTATTACTTTAAGGAAAATCATATGAAGATTTGCAAGAAAATTAAATTAAGTTTCTTTATCTTGAGCCTTTTATCAACCGTGAGTATGGCGGCTGATTTGCCCCCTACCAGCGTTAGGGCGCAAAAGGTAGGTTTGGATAGAAGTGCAACCTGTTGGATTGCTTCAGTATTTGCACAGGGAGTTTTTAATGGAAAGCCAAATATGAAGGCTGACCTTGAGTTTGCACAAAATCTGACAAGCATCTACAACAGCTATGGTGTTATTTTGGCTGGTCAGACTGAATTCAATAATCTTATAAAAACAAAGACTCCTGCTTGGAAAGCTGGAACATTTGATCAGCAGGTTGCAGTCTGGAAAAACTGTACCGAAATTTGGAAAGGGCAATAATTCAGCATTGGTGAATTTATAGAGCGTCCTTTAAAAGGACGCGTCAATTATTCATCCTTTTAGTAGTCCTGCGTCGATTTAAGCGACAGTCATCTAGGGTCGTTATCCGCCATGTCGTTTAAAACGTCAATTTTTGACCAATAATTTTTTTTAGGAGATAAAAAAGTGAAAAAATTAATATTATTTTTGTTGGTGCTATCTATTGGGCTAATGGGGTGTATGCCTTTATATCAACAGCAAGGCTATGCAAATGAAGCTGATTTTAAGTTTGCCCAAACATTAGGAAATTCTACCCCACAGAGAATTAATGGACTTAAGTCATATGGAATTACTTCAAAAGAAGATTTCGATAAATTATTAGCTGAGATAAAGGCCGCAAACTACTCAGACAATACTAATTGGGACACTATTTTTTCCTATTTAAAGGATCGTAAAGATGCGAAGGCCGCCGGAATTCCCATCCTCAAGCAAAGAGATGCTAGGCTGAAAGCAGAAAAAGCTGCAGCAGATAAGGCTGCAGCAGAAGAAAAACAAAGAAAAATCGATTTCGCTAAAAACTATCCATTCACAGCTATCCTATCTTGCGAAATGAATGGGAGAAACTTTGGCAACCTAGCAGTATGTTTCTCGGACCGTTCAGGCGGTACAGAATTAAACCTAACAAATGGTTCAGAAGTAAACGTTTATAAGAACTACCAACTTCAGAATTTGGGTAGAGAGCAACAGGATGGGCTTCACATTCCATTGAGAAGGAATTTCTCGATTAAAGCTCAAAATGCAAGCGACTATGGCATCTTGAGGTTACAAATTTTAGATTCAGCAACCGGAAGAGTTATTGATAATCAGGCTGCCGGTCATTGGAAAGTTGTTGCGATTAAAAACTAATTTAAATTGAACTTACTTAAAAACGCCCCAATAACTTTTTAGGGGCGTTTTTGTTTTGATGAGAGTAATAAATGAAAAAAAACTTAATTGCGATAATTTTATTATTCGGATTGCAAAATTCTTTTGCAATAGAGCCCACCACAGGAATTGATAAAAACAATTTACTGCAATATGTATTTAGTAAAAAGTGGTCATTGAATAATTTTCCATGTAACTCAAACGGAGGAACGTTTATGGTGCTTTCAAATGATGATCCTTGGGGTGAAATATGGACAATGAATGGAAAATCTCAAGCGGATAATCCGCAAAAAGCAACTCATAAATTTACCGTAACTGGCAATAATAGTTTTACATTTGAGCAAACTATTTATACAGAAGGTAATCGGTTTATGGAAAATGCAATGCATGGTGCTGATAAGGTTGTTTCTAAAACCATAAAAAACTATCGTCTTGTCAATCCAAAACGTCTCGAGTACTCGGGAGAAATTAAGATGATCAATTTGGACGTTTTAATGAAGAGTGGAAGTTTTCAATATGATAGAAAACCTGAGCAGTCATTCAGCATCATGTGTGAAGGAAGTCTAGAAGCCCCGATTCTTGCGCCACTCGGTAAAGAACTTAGTTGTATCCCAAATCAAGCTATTGCCGATAAAGTACTGCGAGATACCGGCAAAGAAGCATTTTCATTTAAATTAATCTTTACTCCCTCCGAAGCAAAAATAAAAGTTTCAAACCAAGAATTTAGGTTGCCTTATAGGGGGGACTTTGGGGAGCCTAGTAATAGAGCTGGAGACTATAAAAATGAGTCAACTTTTATGTCTTTTTACTATAAAAATAAGCTGTCAATCATCCAGGAGGACGGCAAAGTAATTACTGCTGGACTTTGTAAGTGAAAAATACTTAACCCAATGTTTTATAGAGATCTTTCTTAGAATTAGCTTGGAGAAGTATTGCTGATTGCAGGGTAAAGCAAATTTTTAGAGTGTAAAGAATCACCCTTTAAAGGACACTTCATGTAGCGGTGGCGAGCACTCCAAGGATGCACCATCCCTGCGCCAGTCAACCCTCATGACCTACGCATTAACTACTGTAATCCTTGTGTCAGTCAAATACTCCAACCAAATCAATCCCATACAAAGGGCATGTTGAGTTTGTGAACAAAGTTTTCACATGGTGGGGTTAACCTTGCAGGCTAGCTAGCGAAAGTACGGTCTATCGGAGAGTTGAAAATCCTTGTGTCGGTGGTTCGATTCCGCCCCGGGCCACCAAGAAATACTAAAACCACCTTCGGGTGGTTTTTTCATTTATAGGAGCTCAACCCCAAAGTTTTTCATTATTAGGGCAAATAGTCCGAAACAAATAACAGTTATAACAACGCTTGCCCCCATCGTTAGCCAGAACCCTAGCTTTGGAAGTAAGTATGGAAATAGCAGAAACATTGGTAGCGTAGGAATCACATACCAAAATGTGTAATAAGCGTGATTGGCTATTTTCTCTTCAGGTTGGTTTTCTATGTAGAGCCAAGTGAGCGTGAGCAAAGTCATCAGGGGTAATGCCGCAATAAAACCCCCTAACCTATCGCTCCTTTTGGCTACCTCTGAAATGAATACAACCATTCCTGCAGTTAGTAGATATTTGGTGATGATCCAAGCCATAGAAGCCTTCAGTGTATTTAATTACCCTATTATAGGAATGTCGTTTAAAACGACAAATCAAGCAAATAGGCATAGAATTGAAATATGAAAAGGATCTGTATCGCCCTTTGCCTTAGTCTATTTGCCAGCGTGATTCACGCGGGTAGCATGCCCGTATCTGCTAACTCCATATCCCAAGCCCATTCTGGGCACGTAGTTCAGCATGATTGCCATACAAAAAGTGATGTGAGTGTTGAGAAGTCTCAATCCACCAATCATCAAGCACAGCATCAATGCTGTTTAGGCGTGTTGGCTAATTTATCTACCAACCAATATATACAACCAGATTTCTCAAACCACTTCGTTTCTCAAGTGCCACAACTGAGCGTTGAGGCAGTCCCCAGTCATATCTTTAAGCCTCCAAGACTAATTAGTTAATTCCGTATTAACTATTTTTGTGGCATCTAGCCACCACAATCTATTGGAGAAATCTTATGAACATGACTCACTACATGGAGTTATTGGCTGTTAACCAGCCTTGGAATTTAATTATCTTTATGGCTATCCCAGTCATCTTGGCTGAGACTTTGGCTATTACTGAGTTATACCTACTCTTTACCCGCAAGTTTGACGGCGCTGTGTTCTTAATCAATAAATTCTCGGGCATAGCGGTTGGCGTTTACTTTATCGGCATCATTTACTACATCATGACTAATGCGGTAATTCCTATTACCAAAGCGGGTGAGTGGAGAACGGTGATTGATGTAATTGCTGTGAGCACTTATGTCATCGCAGGATTGCCATTGATTTGGATTGCTTTACAAGAGCTGGGTTTGGTCAATAAGGCATTAGATCAAATGGGCAAGCTAAAAATCCATGCAATCTGTGTTGCCCTGTTCTTGGTATTTGGACACATCGCCATGATTTCAGGAATGCTTGATCCTGCGATCTTGGGATACCAAGCTCCGCATTCAATGGAGATGAATCATGAAGTGCCAGCAGGGCATGCGGGTCATATGAAATAAGTTTTCGAGAAAAATAGCCCACTTGTTGGGTTATTTTTTTAAAGGCTTGGCAAGGTTAATTGCCATTAATCCCGGATATCCCCATCATGTACCGTCCTTTTAAAGGACGGTTTTATTCGATAGAATTTGTCATCCCTGTGTCAGTCAAGGGTCGCTTAAATCGACGCTGATCTGGAGTCGGTGCTTGTAATGTCGTTTAAAACGACATTACCTCTTGAGTATTATTTTTTCTTCAGTAATTCCAAGGAATCAGGATGTTTTTCTAGTAGACCTTGTTTTTCTAATGTGGCAATAGCCCTATATAACGCCTCATGCGTAACGCCGATCTCAGAAGCCATGGATTTGAAATCAGACTGAAGTGTCAATACGCCTTGTTTGCCTTCGGTCTCAATCAGATGAATTAATTTACTGCGAATGTCTTTGAGTCCTAATCGTTCAGATTGTGTTCGAAGGCGCATGATCTCTTTGCTAAGTAATTGCACCCATTTCATTGAAAACTTGCTATCGGCGAGTGCATCTCTTAAAGATTTAATAGGTAGCGTGATCGCTTGTCCATTGTGAGTCGAAATAGCATCACAGTGATAAGCATCTACTAACAAACTGGCTTCACTGACAAAGCCTCCTTTACATCTTTGTAGGATTGTTGGCTCCCCATGGCTACTGATTCTCGTAAGAACAGCTTCGCCCGAAACAATAAAAAACATGTATTCAGGTTTTTTGCCCTGATGGAAAAGGTAGTCACCTTTTTCAAAGTGATGGGCATGACATTGCCCCAATAGTCCTTTGGGCAGGAGCTCCTTTAGCAGTTCAGGAATATAGATATTCATATGATCTAAATCATACGCCCTTTGGACGATTGAGCAAATAATGAACTCATACAAAGGAGGTTGGTATGGAAACAATCAATTTAACTGTAAGTGGAATGACTTGTGGTGCTTGCGTAAAGCATGTTGAAAAAGCCATTAATTCAATTGCTGGGGTGGAAAAGGTTGAAGTAGACCTTGCCTCTGGCGCAGTCAAGGTTGAAGGCAATGTCTCGCAACACGTAAAAGAGATTATTGCGGCATTAGAAGAGGATGGTTATCCCGCAAAGATCAATTCTGATGCATCGCCTCAAGCAAAGGCTAAGAGTGGTTCTTGTAAGAGTGGCACAAGTTGTTGCTGTAACTAACTAAATGAATAGGAAATTAAAAATGAAAACTGTAAACAAAATTGCAATTAGCGTTGCTACTGTCATGGGTCTTGGATTGGCTGTAGCCTATGCTCAGCCAGGCCCAATGGGTAATGGCATGGGCCCAGGCATGATGCGCGGTCAAATGATGCAAGGTCAGATGATGGGGCAAAACGCCAACATGAAAATTATGCGTGAGTTGATGACTCCTGCCGAAAGACTGGCCATGATGGACAAGATGATTGATGCCAAGACAGTAGAAGAGCGTCAAGCAATCATGACAGCTACACATACAGAGATGGAAAAGCGCGCCAAAGAAAAAGGCATTACTTTGCCAGCAGGACATAGTCCGCAAATGATGTCGGGCAGAAACTGCGGATAAATCAGTTGAGCGTGGGTAGAAGCCACCTTCGGGTGGTAACACCGCTCAATGTAGACAAGTTATTGATATAGATCAAATGGCTTGGTGCTTATGAGCATAGTCTTAACAAAGCAAAAATAATAATTAATGGGGGTTATATGAAATGTAATGTTGGCCGTATCGATCGCGTACTACGCATTGAACTGCTGTCAATTTAGGCCCACAACCAAAGAGAGTTTTTCTATAGTAAATCATTGCAGCAACATGGGTTGATTCTGCATTAATTG
>Ga0316220_1002957_pt1 | contig 14923 bp, 13 predicted proteins | sample TBH18005metaG_FD_203632 | JGI IMG/M metagenome (GOLD analysis project Ga0316220, IMG submission 203632) | Freshwater microbial communities from Trout Bog Lake, Wisconsin, USA - TBH18005 | ecosystem: Environmental > Aquatic > Freshwater > Lake > Hypolimnion/Profundal zone | place: USA: Wisconsin...
TTTCGAAGCGATTGGTCTCAGGAATTACCCAAAGCGTTTCCTGCGCCCCATCGGCTCGTCGCTGTGGAGGCAAACAGGCCTCGCCGCAGTCCTGTAAGACGCTGGCGCGACCACAACGCGCCACGGCTTCGCCGCTCCGAATGGTCTCACGTCAATTCCAGGTAGAGGTCAGGAGGTCTGAGTCTGGGGTTCTCGCGGTGACGCTCTCCAAACAAAGGTGAGCCGGGCGGCGGGGACCGCGGTTCCGCCCGGTGTTCGCCACTGGTGTCGCCCACCTTTCCTGTTGCGTCAAAACCTCGTCTTTAGTAATTTCCCCGAGAAACCTCTCATGAATTTTCATTTTTGTTGCCGGTCTTGCGGTAGTGAGCACGGGACGAGCATTCTCGATCTGGGAATGCAGCCCCTGGCCAATAACTTCCTCAAGCCACAGGATCTCGGAAAGCCCGAACCGAGATTCCCCCTTCGTCTCGCCGTTTGCCACGGTTGTTGGCTGATGCAGATCACGGCCTTGGTGCCGCCTGTGGAATTGTTCTCCGAGTATCTCTATTTTTCCTCGTTCTCGGAGACGATGTTGCGGCATGCGAGGGATGCGGCAGAACGTTACATCGAGGAATTTTCCCTCGATTCAAAGAGCCTCGCAATTGAGATCGCCAGCAACGACGGCTATCTGCTGCAGAACTTTGTCCGCGCAGGAGTGCCGTGTTTGGGAGTGGAACCCGCTGCGAACATTGCGAAAGTAGCAAGGGAAAAGGGCATCGAAACGGTAGGCGAGTTCTTCGGCGAGTTGCTGGCAGGAACGCTGGTGGAGCAAGGCCGGCAGGCGGATCTGATTCTCGGCAACAACGTTTTTGCGCATGCCCCGGAAACGAACGATTTCGTCGCGGGCTTAAAACGTCTGCTCAAGCCCAGGGGGCGGATCGTCTTGGAATCCGCCTATGGGGCCGACATGCTCGACCATACCGAATTCGATACTATTTACCACGAACACGTCTTCTATTTCACTCTCACCTCGCTGATTCCGCTGTTCCGGCGGCACGGCTTGAACATTTTCCGCGCGGAGTACCTGTCAATCCATGGGGGCTCGCTGCGGTTCTTCGCCGCACACGAGGGGGATTATCCCGTGGAAGCTTCCGTGGAAGCCATTCTGGAAGACGAGATGCGGCGGGGAATCAAGTCGATGGAACACTATAGAGGATTTGCGCGGCGGGTGTCTGATTTGAAGGTCTCGCTTTGCGAGTTGCTCGCACGCTTGAAGTGCGAAGGAAAGACGATTGCCGCTTACGGTGCTTCCGCCAAGGGCACCACGTTGCTCAACCATTTTGGCATCGACACGCGGTTCCTCGATTTTGTGGCGGACCGGAGCACCTACAAACAGGGACTGCTCACTCCCGGAACGCACATTCCCGTGGTGGCCGCGGACCGGCTTGCCGGGATGAAGCCCGATTTCGCGTTGCTGCTGACCTGGAACTTCGCGGAGGAGATCCTCCGGCAGCAGGCGGAATACCGGAGTCAGGGCGGGCGCTTTATCGTGCCAGTCCCGGAAGTGAAGATACTCTAATAACAGGCGCCTGTGAAATTTTCGCCCGCGAGACTTGCCGGGGTTTGGTTGATCGACATCGAACCGAGGGAAGACCGGCGTGGATTTCTTGCGCGCACTTATTGCGAGAGCGAATTCTCGGCTTATGGCCTGAACACACGCTGGCCCCAATGCAACCTTACCCTCACCACGAAGCGGGGGATGGTGCGCGGACTCCACTTTCAGATGGAGCCAAGGGCGGAAATCAAGCTCGTTCGCTGTATTGCTGGAGCGATCTGCGACGTGGTGGTGGACCTTCGGCGGGACTCGCCGACTTTTTGCCAATGGGAGGGGTTTGACCTTTCAGCGGCTAATCGGCGCTCCCTTTATATTCCGGCTGGATTTGCGCACGGACTTCAGTGTCTGAGCGACGACTGCGAGGTGTTCTATCTGATGGGCGATTCTTATGTTCCCGAGTTGGCTGGCGGCGTGCGTTGGAACGATCCCGCAATCGGCGTTCAATGGCCCGTAAGCGAAGCGTCCGTATCTGAACGGGATGCCAACCTGCCAATGCTTTCCGAAATCCTGTGAAGCTTTTTGTCACCGGGTCCACTGGCTTTGTCGGCAAGGCCTTTTGCGCATACGCGCGAGCGCAAGGGCATGAGGTCGCCGGACTCGAACGGCCATGGCGGCTCGATGCGCCGCCATGGGAAGATATCCGGCGGTTTGCGCCGGATGCGTGCCTGCACACGGCGTGGATTGCCACGCCGGGCGAGTACCTCAACTCTCCGCTCAACGCAGATTACCTGCGGTGGAGCCGTGAGTTCGCACGCGGGATGCGCGATGCAGGCGCGCGCCATTTTGTCGCGCTGGGCACCTGCATTGAGTACGCCCCAAGCAACCGGAAGCTGTGCGAGGAAACGAGCGAGGTCTCACCGCGGTCCCCCTATGCCCTTAGTAAGAATGCATTGCGACAAGCACTCGCGGACGATTCGCGGCAGGGAGGAATGCCGTTGGCATGGGCGCGCCTTTTTTTTCCGTATGGCCCCGGCGAACATCCCAACCGGCTCTCAAGCGCCCTGGTGCGCCAGTTACGCCAGGCCGAGTCGGTCGGGCTTAAGACACCCGCAAGCATTAAGGATTACATCCACATCGACGATGTTGCCCGGGCCCTGCTCAAGGTGATCGAAAGCCGGTTCGAAGGGGTGATCAACATTGGCGTCGGCGAAGGGGTGGCCGTTCGCGAAATTGCCGGGACGATAGCGCGAATATTGGCCAAACCGGGCCTTGTCAGTGAGGCCTCCCCATCGCAACCCGACGACTACCCCTTTGTGGTGGCAGACGTGAAAAAGCTTGAGAGTTTGGGATGGCGTCCCCAATACGATCTTGCCAACGGCCTGAAAACACTGGTTGATTCCTTGCAATGAACACTTCCCCGCCTTTGGTTTCCGTTTGCGTTCCCGTTTACAACGCCGAGCCGTTCCTTGAGGAAACGCTTCGGTCGGTGCTCGCGCAATCGTATCGAAACTGGGAACTGGTGATTGTGGAGAACCAATCCAAGGATCGATCGAGGGAAGTCATTGAAAAGTTTGTGGACCTTGCCGCCGACTCGCGCATCAGAGTTCACTTCAATGAAAAACATCTCGATTCGGCCGCGTCCAACATGAATCACGCCATTGGGCTGGCCCGCGGGCAGTTCATCAAGATATTGTGCGCCGACGACACGCTGGAACCGGATTGCCTGACCGTCCAGGTGCGGGCCTTGGAGGAGAACCCCGCCGCAGCGCTCGCGGCGTGCGGCAGGAAGGTCGTCAACGCAAAGGGAAAACTGTTATTTCATCGGCAAGGTTTTCGACGCAGCGGGTTCATTGAAGGCGCCGATGTCATAAAGGGCTGTTTCCGTGCGGGTACAAACCTGGTAGGCGAGCCAACGATGGTTCTGTTGAGGGCATCGAGTTTGAACGGCATTGCACTCATGAACGCAACCGTTCCGTATTGTGTCGATCTCGATCTCTGGCTGCGCCTAATGCTCAGGGGCGGACTGGTTTACAACCGTGAGCCGCTGGCCACTTTCCGTGTTCACGGGCAGGCAGACACCCGCAGGCTTGAAGCGCGGATGGTCGGGGATTTCTTTCGCATGGCTGAAGATATTTCGCGACAGGCCGGTATTACGATCAGTCCGCTGCAATACCGCTGGCTAAGCTTCAGAATCCCAATCCAGAATGCTGTGCGTCGTCTGGTTTATCGGTGGGCGCGGAGCTGATGGCGTCTGCTCAAATCGACCGCTGTTACTTCGGTTTTCCCAAGGAAAACCAATGAAAACCCTCCTGATTGCAGGCAGGGAGAACCCGATGCTGTCGGTCAAGAAAAAACCTGAGCCACGGCTCAATAAAAGTTCCGTAAAAATCCCGCTTTTTTCTTGTCCCCCATTCGAGCGTTCACTACTCTGAGCCTGTCGGCGGGCAAGCGAGAGCAAGCCTGTGAATAACTTGTGAATAATTTAAAAAAGTTTCCTCAGATTTCTGAAAAGTCCGAATCATCGGGCTTCCGCGCCGGTTGTTGCCCGGAAAACCTTGCCGCAAGCGGGTTCCACGGTGGTGTGTATCGTATTTCGTTGAAACTCAGCGACTTGCGCCATTGTTCCTCATGTGTTTTTGTCCCAATGGGGGGCGAAATCGTTCAAAAAACGTGTTTGGGCCTGCCCTCAACTGCTGTTGCGAGCCTCCCGGCGAACAGTTTTCAACCCGTCACTTCAAGTTGGGCATAATTTCATCCATGGAAGATCATCTCGCCTTGATTTGGAAGCACATAGCCGACGTCATCCGGCGTGAGGTAAGCCCCGATACGTTCCAGCGCTGGTTTAAAGCGATTCAGATGCTCAAAGCGGATGAATCGGAGATCACGTTGAGGGTTCCGAACAACATCTACCAACTCTGGATCGAGACCAACTACATGGCGCTGCTCCAGGCCGCCATCCTCGCCGTGCTCGAAGGCCCGCGCAAGGTGGTCTTTACCACGGCGGACCCGGTTCCGGCTGCAAAGTGCGAAAAGCTGAACGGGCAGGAAGCGACGGCCGAATCCAAAAAACAGACGGGAAGCGAGACGGCAGACCTCGCAGCCGGTGCAACGCCCTCGACAGTCCCGGTTAGGGCATCCGCCGAAAATCAAAATCACAGGGAAGGCAACTCCGGCGCAAGCAACGGCAACGGGATGAACCCGCGGAACACCTTTGACTCCTTCGTCGTCGGCAACAACAACATGTTTGCGCACGCGGCGGCCCTGGCGGTGGCTCAAAATCCGGCCAAGACCTACAATCCGCTGTTCGTTTACGGCGGGGTTGGCCTCGGCAAGACGCACTTGATGCATGCTGTCGGGCAGCAGGTCGGCGCGCGCAAGAAGAACGCGAAGGTGATCTACCTCACCAGCGAACAGTTTACCAACGAGTTCATCGACGCCATCAAGAACAGCAAGCTCGTCCGATTCCGGAACCGGTACCGCCAGGCGGATGTGCTGCTCATCGACGACATCCAGTTTCTTTCCGGCAAGGAACGCTCCCAGGAGGAGTTTTTCCACACGTTCAACACCCTTTTTGACGGCCACAAGCAAATCGTCCTCTCCAGCGACCGTCCGCCGAGCGAGATCGAGCACCTCGAACACCGTTTGGTTTCCCGCTTCGAGTGGGGACTGACGGCGGAATTGCAGCCGCCCGACATCGAGACCCGCGTAGCCATCCTGCGAAAAAAGGCCCAGATTCTCGACATCAAGCTGGAGAACGGAATGATTGAATTCCTCGCGCAGCGCATCCGGACGAACGTGCGCCGCCTGGAGGGCGCTCTGATGCGCGTCGCTTCGTTCGCGTCCTTGAGCGGGCGCGCGTTGACCCCCGAGGCCGTCGAACATCTCCTGAAGGATATCCTCCAGGAAGAAGCGCGGCGCACCGTCACCATCGAGCAAATTCAGCGGCGGGTGGCCGAACACTTCGACATCCGGCTCGCGGACATGACCAGCAAACGCCGCCCGGCCAATATCGCATTTCCGAGGCAGGTGGCCATGTATCTTACGCGGGAACGCACCAAGACCTCCCTGAGCGAAATCGGCGATGCCTTCGGAGGACGCGACCACGGAACCGTCCTGCACGCCCACCGCCTGGTGAAGCAAAAGATGCTCGCCGATGAGAAGGTGCGCCAGATCGTGAACTTCCTGGACAACCAGCTCAGCCGCTAAGCGGGGTCACATTTTTGGCGATTGCGTTTTTTTTGCTGGCAGAGCGGTAAAATTTAAGTGACTTCTTGACACGCGCGCAGCCATCGCGATTATCCACGGGATTGTGCAATTGGAAGAGTCACGCCCGGCGTGCCCCCAAAATCAATCACTACTCCTTATGAAGTTTAGCGTCAGCAAAGAAAACTTTCTCGCAGGTTTGCAAACCGTGCAGAACGTGGTCAGCACCCGCACCACGCTGCCGATCCTTTCCAACGTCCTGCTGCAGGCCACCGAAGACGGCCAGCTCCGGTTCACCACGACCGACCTCGACGTTGGGATCAGGGCGGCGGTGACGGCTGCCGTCGAGCGACCCGGCGCAACCACGCTCCCGGCCCGCCGTATTGCAACCATTGCCCGAGAACTGCCCGCCAGCGAAATCACCATCGAGGTCGACGCCAAGAACGCCGCTTCCATTCGCAGCGGTCCCAGCTTTTTCAAGATCCACGGTCTGCCCGAAGAGGAATTTCCGCCGCTGCCGAAATTCGAGAACGCCAAGACTTTCAGCATTCGCCAGAAGGACCTGCGCGACGGACTGAGGAAGACGGCCTATGCGATTTCCACCGACGAAACGCGCTACGTTCTCAACGGCGTGCTCTGCTCGTTCAAGGACAACAAATTGACGCTGGTAGCCACTGACGGACGCCGCCTTGCGCTGGTGGATCTCGAGTTGGAATTCCCGCGCAGCCAGGAAACCGAGATCATCGTCCCGACGAAGGCCGTCGGGGAGTTGCAACGATTGCTGCTCGACGAGGGTGAGATCCGCCTGAGCGTCGGCGAGAATCAGATCGCCTTCGAACTCAACGGCACCCTGCTCGTCTCCAAACTCATCGAAGGCAATTATCCGAACTATCGCCAGGTGATCCCGAGCGAGACCAAAGAGCGAATCGCGCTGGAACGGGAACTCTTCCTGGACGCGGTGCATCGTGTTTCGCTGCTGTCCAGCGAGAAGAGCAACTCCGTCAAACTGACCTTCTCGAAGAACAACCTCGAAATCGCGGCGAACACCCCCGACGTTGGCGAAGCCAAGGAAAGCCTGGCGGTTGCCTACAAGGGCCGGGAATTTGCCATCGCGTTTAACCCGGACTTCCTGATGGCGCCGTTGCGCAACCTCTCCAACGACGAAGTCTACCTCGACCTGATCGATGAGATGAGCCCCGGAGTCGTCAAGATTCAGGGGCCGTTCCTCTACGTCATCATGCCGATGCGCATCTCCTAGCCCCCTGAAAAACAACGAACGGAACAAGAAAAATTAGTTGGCGCTTTGGAACCGAACGTGCTAATTGTAACGGTATGATTATTTCCTTCCAGAAATGGGTGTCGCTGCTGAGCGCCGTCGGAGCAATGGTGCTCAGCGCCTCGCCCGCCCTCGCCACTTCCGATCTGCTGACGTGCAACGGAGCCACAGCGCCGTTGTTCGCGCCAAACGCCAAGATCTGCGTTGTCAGTCAGAATACTGGCTTGGCAATGTGGTATAACTTGCGTAACCACGGATTTGTCGAGACCAAGGCCATTGCCGATCGTAACAGCGGCTTTGCGACTCCCGAAGAGCTGCTCTTCGGATTTGAGCACCAGATGGCACCCGTCGTGTTCAGCCGCCCCGGAATGATTATCTCCGACCTCGGCGATTCTCCAATGAACCAGTTCCTGGCGGAAGCGACGCGCAATGTCGGAACTCCGACCGGGTTGATTTTCACCAAGGATGGTTCGATTTATACCGCGGCGCCAACCCCGGACTGTGATCTTTCGTTCATCGATCCCTGCGGATTGCTGGCTGAAGCCACTTTGAACGACACCAACTCGATTCCCACCAGTGTTGCCGTTATTTTAAAGGTCAAGACAGTGCCGGAACCTTCTTCGTTGGCACTGATCGCTCTTGCCTGCGTTGCTGCCGCCGGTTCTCGCCGCTTCCGCGGCGGCGTTTCCTAGCCGTAATTCGGCTAAGGGCGCTTGTACTTGGATAAAGGCAATGAAAGCCCTTCTCCCTGTATTGGCTGTCATTCTCCTAAGGCCATTCGCCGCATCATGCGTCGAACCGCCTAAACCGCTGGCGCCGACGCCAGACGCGCGCCAGCTTCGCTGGCAGGAGATGGAAATGATCGCGTTTGTGCACTTCAGCATGAACACCTTCACCGACAAGGAATGGGGGTACGGCGACGAATCGCCCGCCACCTTCAATCCGGAGGCCGTCGACGCCGGGCAGATTGTCGGCACGCTGAAAGAGGCGGGGTTTCGCGGCGTGATCCTCACGGCCAAACACCACGACGGATTCTGTCTTTGGCCGAGCAAGGTGACGTCGCACTCCGTGAAGCACAGCCATTGGAAGATGGGCAAAGGCGACGTCGTCCGCGATATCTCCAATGCCTGCCACCGCGAAGGCCTTGCCTTTGGCCTTTACCTTTCCCCGTGGGATCGAAACCATGCCGAATACGGACGCGGCGCCTACATTGAGTATTACGAGAACCAGCTTCGCGAACTGCTGACCGGTTACGGGCCGATCTTCGAGTTTTGGATGGACAACGCCAACGGCGGAGACGGCTTCTACGGCGGCGCTTGCCAGACGCGCCACATCGACGCGGACACCTACTATCCCTGGACGGAAATCTGGAACCTGATCCATGAGCTTCAGCCTCAGACGATCATCTGGGGGGAGATCGCACCCGGATGCGATGTTCGCTGGATCGGAAACGAAGGCGGTGTGGCCGGCGACCCGTGCTGGGCGACTGTAAATCCGAAGCGGTGGCTTTCCGATCCCGAACTGAATCAGGGCGCTCGCGACGGTTCCGTGTGGATGCCGGGCGAAACCAACACGTCCATCCGGCCCGGTTGGTTTTATCACCAGAATGAAGACGACCGGGTGAAATCGCCGGGACGCCTCATGAAGCTCTATTTCGAATCGGTCGGCCGTTCGACGAACCTGCTTCTGAACATCCCGCCCAACCGGCGCGGGGTTATCGACGAACACGATGTGGCGGTGCTCCGGCAATGGCATTCCATCCTCGACCGCACGTTCGCCGTCGATCTCGCCCGCAGTTCCACCGCCGAAGCCAGCAACGTTCGCGGACACGATCGCCGCTTCGCCGCAGCCAACGCCATTGACGGCGGGCGCGAGACCTACTGGGCCACTGACGACGATGCACCGCAGCCCACCCTGACATTGACCTTCCCGAAGCCGGTCACATTCAATGTAATCCGGTTGCGGGAGTATCTGCCCATGGGCCAGCGCGTCGATGCGTTCGCCGTCGATGCGGCCTCCGGCGACGGTGCGTGGGAGACCGTTGCCGAAGCGCGGCAGATCGGCGCGCAACGCCTCCTGCCCACCCGCTTTGTAACCGCCTCCAGGGTGCGTCTGAGGATTGTGCATGCTGCGGTCTGCCCCGCCATCTCCGAGTTTGGGCTTTTCAAAATGCCCGCGACCGCGTCCGAACCGGTTATCGCCCGCGACCGCAACGGCTTGGTAACGCTCTCGACTGACCTGCCCGGCCCGTGGATTCGCTACACGCTGGACGGCAGCGAGCCCACCGCAACCTCGCCGCTCTACAAGGAGCCGTTTCCGTTGCGCGTCGGCGGAGCCGTCAAAGCCCGCGCGTTCCTGCCCACCGGGGAATCCGGCCCGGCGACCGCGCGCCGATTTTAATCCCATACGGGGTGGGCGCCAGCCCATGATGGCTCATTGCCAGGCTCTGTAAACTCCGCAGTTCACAGCAAAGCGTGGAGGGCAGCAACCCATGGGGACTCGTTCCCTCCAGCCTGGGAACGCTCTTGTTTTCGAGGCTCCAGCCTCGTGAATTTTCTGGATGCACAGCCGCCTACGGAGTCGGTGACGCAGAGCCTGCACGTTTGACTTTCGCGTGATGTGGGAGGCTGGAGCCTCGGGAATACTTGCGTTCCCAGGCTGGAGCCTGGGAACGAGTCCCCATGGGCTTTCGCCCTCCACGCATGATGAAAACTTGGATTACGGGCGGTGCGTCGATCCGAAGGGGAGCGCGGGCATCTTGCCCGCATCAGCCGGCATCCTGGTGCCGGCACCAGGATGCCGGCGTGCTGTTGGCGGCGTCGGATTGCACTCGTCGCGCGCCCAGGCCTCCGGCAGGATGCCGAAGGCAGCAGGCTGGAAGCCCGCGCTCCCCTTCGGATACACGCGCATGGGTATTTTCGGAGTAGGGGAAATTCTTGATGGGAAAATGGATTTTGCGGGGGCGGCGAGGGAGCGGCACAAGGACCGCCGCGGAATCGATCCCTCCCCGCCGCTTGCGGCTGGGATGGTATATTTCAGCCTTTTCTTTTCACGCTTAAGGGTAGGTCGTGTTATCATCGCGATACGAATGAAAAAAACTTTCCCGCTTCGCATTCCCGATAAGAGCGATTCGCGGGTGATCGCAGCCATCGAGGTCACCCTCAACAAATACGTGAAAAGGGAGCGCAAGAAAGCTTTGCCAGCAGGGGCGGATCGCTGGGATTTCCAATGCCGGGTGGGGGCGAATCCTGAAACAGCGCGGCCCTGCGAACTGGCGGAGCTTCCCGCCGGCATCGAGGCGGTGGCCTCGGCGCAGCATCCGGGGGTCTATGTGGAAATCCTGGCGGAGCCGGGACGGGGGCAGCGGACGAAAGCAGCAGGCACGGAGCGAGCGGAGAAGGGTGGAGAACGATGATCATTCGCAGTGCCGCCCTGCTCGCCAGCGCGCCCGATCTGGCATCCTGTCCGGCTTCGGATCTCCCTGAATTTGCCTTCATCGGGCGATCGAACGTCGGGAAATCCTCCCTCGTCAACCTGCTCACGCAGGTGAAGGGCCTGGCCAAAGTATCCGACACGCCGGGGAAAACGCAGCTGATCAATTTGTTCGTCGTTAACAAGAGCTGGACCCTGGTGGATCTGCCAGGGTACGGCTACGCCAAAGTTGGCAGAAGGGATCGAGCCAACTTCAGCTCATTTGTTGCCGATTACCTGAAAGCTCGGACGAACCTCCTGGGGACTTTTGTTCTGATCGATTCCCGCCTGACCCCGCAGGCGATCGATCTCGATTTTCTCCGTTGGATGGTTGACTGCGGGCTGCCCTTTATCCTCCTCTTTACCAAGATGGACAAACTCTCCCGCACCGCGGCACAGGCCAATATTGACGCCTTCTTGATCCGGTTCCAAGAGATCAGCCCGGATGCGCCCCCGGTCCTGACAAGTTCGTCCAAACTCGGTTACGGGCGCGCGGAAATCCTGGAGATGATCGCGACCACCCTGGCGGAGGCCCCCGAGGAACAGGAGGATCGTGAGGTTTTAGAGACCATCGCATGACGCTGAAGGACCTGGGTTGGAATGGCGCCTTTGCAAAGGCATGGGAGGAATGCGGTGGAACGGACAAAGGCTGGGTGCCCGCGCGGTTGATTCGCGAAAACAAGATCAGTTACGGAGCCCTGACCGGAGAGGGTGTGGAGTTGGAGGTCGTGATGAGCGGCAAGGTCTATTACGATGCGCAGACGGATGCGGAATTGCCCGCTGTGGGGGATTGGGTCGCCTTGGAAGTCGGCGGCGACGACTGTGAACACGTCATCCGCGCCGGGTTAGCCAGGCAGAACTCTCTTTCCCGCAAAATGTCGGGTCGCAGCACCGAGGAGCAGGTGATCGTCGCGAATATCGATGTCGCGGTGGTCGTCACCGACGCCGGCTCGGACTTCAATCTCCGGCGCATGGAGCGCTATTTTGCCATCATCGGCCGCAGCCGGGCCAAGGCGGTGGTTCTAGTCAACAAGGCGGACCTCTATTCCGCCGCGGAGAACCAGGTGGCGGTGGAAGCCATTCAGGCGCTTAATCCCAAGGCCGATGTCTATCTTACCAGTACGGTCAAAAAGAACACCTTGAAGGTGCTCAAGACCTATCTCCAATGCGGCGTTTCCGTTGCCTTTGCCGGCTCCAGCGGAGTCGGGAAGTCGTCGGTGATCAATTATCTGCTCGGCGACGACTATCAAGGGACCGACGAGGTGAATGCCGCCACCGGAAAGGGACGGCACACCACCACTGCGCGGGAGTTGATGGTGCTGCGCTCGGGTGGGATCGTCATTGATAATCCCGGCATCCGTGAAGTCCACATGTGGACCGATGAGACCACTCTGCGCGAGCGATTTGCCGATCTGGATGAGCTCGCAGAGCAATGCAAATATACCGATTGCCGGCACGGTGCGGCCAACGCGGGCTGTGCCATTCAAGCCGCCATCTCGGCGGGCAAACTCGACGCCAAGCGCCTTGAGGGGCTTTTGAATTTGGACAAGGAAATCGCGCTACTCCAACGAAACCGCCAAAAGCGCCAGATGACCGTCGAGCGCCGGACCCGCCGCGATCACCAAAGCCAGTCCCGCAAATATTCCGAACGTCACGTTGGTAATCGGAAGCACGATTACTGAGCTGGGCACGCTTACAACCGGCTCCCGCGTAGGTGGTCACTCGCTGGGACGGCTATCCGCTCGATCCGTGCAATCCCGAATCCCTGAAACCGATGTGGGAAGTACGCCCGCATCTGTTCGAGGGCAAATTGAGCGCCGGCAAACCCAGGGCCAACGGCCCGGACTCCGTTTCGTGGCGGAGATCCTGGCCGTGCCCGCTGGCAGGCAGGTCTGAGACAAGTCCGCCTTGAAGAATCCGCAAGGACGGCGGAGCACGATCATGAAGTGGGGAGAACCGAATACGCCCGGTCACTTCCCCCCAAACTCATGAAACTCAAGCGTGTCGTCGAAGCCGCCAGCAGGCTATCGAAACCTTATCGCATCACCAACGGAAAGTCGTTCCGCCTCAAGGACATTGACCCCCGGGACACCGGGGAACTCAATTCCGGGGATAAACCTCGGGCAAAGGAAGCGCTCAGGACCGGCGTGGAGGCCCTCGCGACGCTCCAGGACATGCTTTATGCGCAGGACCGTTGGTCGCTGCTGCTCATCTTTCAGGCGATGGATGCCGCCGGAAAGGACGGAACGATCAAGCACGTCATGTCGGGAGTGAATCCGCAGGGCTGCCAGGTTTCGTCATTCAAGGCCCCCTCCAGCGAAGATCTCGATCACGACTACCTCTGGCGTTGCGTGAAGCAGCTTCCTGAACGGGGGAGGATCGGGATCTTCAACCGCAGCTACTACGAGGAGACTCTCGTCGTGCGGGTGCATCCGGAATTTCTCGCCGCGCAAAAGCTGCCGAAGCTTTGTGTGACCAAGGACATCTGGGAAGAGCGATTTCAGGACATCCGCGGCTTTGAACGCTACCTGCATCGCAACGGCACGATCGTGCGCAAGTTCTTCCTCCATCTCTCCAAAGACGAGCAGCAAAAGCGCTTCCTTGAGCGGCTCGGAAACCCGGACAAGAACTGGAAATACTCCGCCAGCGATGCGAAGGAGCGCGGCTATTGGGACGCCTACCTGGAAGCTTACGAGGAAATGATCCGGGAAACGGCCACGGAGGATTCGCCCTGGTATGTGGTGCCGGCGGATAACAAATGGTTCACCCGAGTCACCGTGGCCGCGGCGGTCGTCGACACCCTGGCTTCACTGGACTTGCATTACCCAAAGGTCAATGACGCGAAGCGCAAGGAACTTGCCGCGGCTAAACAGGCATTGCTTGAAAAAGAGTGAACCATTCCCGCACGCTGGCCTTGCTCCTGGTTGGCATGGATGGGGATCTGATTCGGGGCCGATCGAAAGTTTCCAAGACCGTTTCCCAGCCAGACGCGGAGGGGCTCGCCAAAGCGTACAGGGCCGCCGTCATTTAAGTCGATTCAATGGCCGGTTTCGACGATCTCCTTCATGATGGCAAGTCCCCTCGCTTGCAACGGCCCCATGCCGCGACCCGGCAAAAACCACATCCCCTTTTCCTTCGCGTGACAATATACGAAATGAATGCCGTCGTGCGTCTTTGCGTGATGAAAGGTCGCTGTTGGGTTTTCCGCAAGAAACCCGAAATACGTTTCTCTCCACGGGTTGTCGAAAGTAGGAAAGATTTGCTCACCCAGCTTCTTCAACTCCGCGAGGGTGACGGTTTGGATGCTCGCCGCGAGGGCTTTGCGGCGCTCATCGGTAAGCGCGTTGATGTCGAGGTTTTCCGTTGGTTTCATAAGGAGACTGCTGGATGACGGTTGGTTTGCAAGGCCGATTCTAAATCGCTCAACGAGAGCTCAGCGGATGCGCTGGCACGCACTCACCGCTCGCCCAGGGACCGCTAACTTTTCCCGCCGATACCACCCGCCCGCGCTTCACCGGGCACCCCCTCGTTTTCTCGTTACGGAGCTTGGCTCGGTCAAGCGATTCAAGCCTGTCACGGGGGCGTCTTCAAGCCTGTCACGGGGGCGTCTTCAAGCCTGAAAACAGCGACGCGAAGCCTCTCCTTTCCCTACTCCGAAAATGCCCATGCGCGTGTATCCGAAGGGGAGCGCAAGCTTCCAGCCTCAGACCTCCTGACCTCTTCTGGAAAGAACGGCCGGATTGGAGAATCAAAATGAGCCCAACTTCGGGACGGTCCGAAATGGATGAACCCAAAACGGCAGAGGAGGCTCGTGGACTGCGGTGAAGGGCCCTTTCCATTAACCACAAAACCGAAACCGAGCACGGAAACCGGAGCGGCCCATCTTATTTTGTCATCCTGAGCTTGCGAAGGATCTCACGGCAAGCCAACTGGCGTTATGTCACTATTCACCGTTCTCGAAGCTGACAGCGCCGCCCGGCGAGCCGTCAGTTCCGACTACGCGCCGACTGAAACGAACGTCGCGATCGCCTCGTGAGATCCTTCGCAAGCTCAGGATGACAACGCTCGGGGCCCCGTTCTCACTCCTGCGCCCGATTTGCAAACTTGTGGGTAATGGAAAGGAATCTCCACCGCTTTCGAAGCGATTGGTCTCAGGAATTACCCAAAGTGTCTCCTGCGCCCATCGGTTCGTCGCTGTGGAGGCAACCAGGCCTTGCCGCAGCTTTATAAGATGCTGGCGCGTCCACAACGCGCCACGGGTTCGCCGCTCCGAATGGTCTCACGTCCATTCCAGGTAGAGGTCAGGAGGTCTGAGCCTGCTGCCTTCGGCATCCTGCCGGAGGCTTGGGCGCGCGCCGAGTGCAATCCGACGCCGTCACCAGCACGCCGGCAGGATGCCGGCTGATGCGGGCAAGATGCCCGCGCTCCCCTTCGGATCG
>Ga0316220_1002965_pt1 | contig 14899 bp, 13 predicted proteins | sample TBH18005metaG_FD_203632 | JGI IMG/M metagenome (GOLD analysis project Ga0316220, IMG submission 203632) | Freshwater microbial communities from Trout Bog Lake, Wisconsin, USA - TBH18005 | ecosystem: Environmental > Aquatic > Freshwater > Lake > Hypolimnion/Profundal zone | place: USA: Wisconsin...
TATTGAATACGTATGGATAACAGTACCATATTCCAGCGCAAACAAAACTAGGGGGTAAAACTAGGGGGGTAAAACTAGGGGTCAGACCCCATGCGGGGTCTGACCCCTAGTTTTACCCCCTAGTTTCATAGCGTTATGGTTTGTCCATGGTGCGGCATTTTCACGCGCGAAGGTGATAAGGTTTTGGCAAAGGATTCCATGGCAGCGGATTCGCCGTGCACCAGTACGGTTAAATCAGGACTGATGGCCCGTTGCCAGGCCAGCAAGTGATCGCGATCGGCGTGTGCTGAAAAACCGTTAATGGTGTGGATTTGGGCGCGCACCGCAATGTCATCACCAAAAATATTTACCGATGTGGCCCCATCAATGATGCGTCGCCCCAAGGTGCCTTTTGCTGAAAAACCAACAAAAACAATGCTGCACTCTTCGCGCCATAAATTATGCTTGAGGTGGTGGCGGATGCGCCCCCCGGTACACATTCCTGACCCCGCCATAATAACCGCGCCTCCTACGATCTGATTGATAGCCATGCTGTCTGCTGTTTCACGCGTAGCATGAAACCCCTTCATTGTGAAGGGGTCGTGATCAGTGCCGAATAATGTTGCTGTGGCTTCACTGTAGCATTCGGGGTGATGTTGAAATACTTCGGTGGCGGAGATGGCCATGGGTGAATCGAGAAATACCGGCATATTTTGTGGTAATAGTTGACTGTCACAGCCTTCGCGCAAGATGAAGAGTAGTTCTTGCGTGCGCTCAAGGGCGAAGGTGGGAATAACCACATTGCCGCCGCGCGCCAAGGTGGTGTTAATGGCCTCATGCAATTCCGCCATAGATTCTGTGGGGCTGCGGTGCAGTCTATCGCCATAGGTGGTTTCCATGATCACCACATCGGCATGCGCTGGCGGGGCGGGGTCGCGCATAATTTGACTGCCCGAGTTGCCAATATCCCCTGAAAACACCACACTCTTTTTGACAGCGCCTTCTTCAAGATTAAACAAGATGCTGGCGGAGCCCAAAATATGACCCGCATTATAAAACGTAGCCGTTATACCCGGTGAAATTTCAAGCGGTTGGTTGTACTGTGCCGTGCGCCCGAAGGCATCCAGGCAGTTAAGGGCATCTAACGTGCTGTAGAGTGGGGCTGATAGTGGATGTTTTCCGTGACGGGCGTTCCTGCGCGCTTGGTAGCGCGATTCTTCTTCTTGTAAGTGGGCCGAATCCAGCAACACAATACGGGTTAGTTCTCGTGTGGCTGCAGTGGTAATGATCTCCCCTTGAAAGCCGCGCCGCACCAACAAAGGCAATCGACCGCAATGGTCTAAATGGGCGTGGGTGAGAATAACGAAATCAATGGAAGGCGCTTCAAAACCAAAGGGACCCGAGTTCTGCTTGTCTAATTCATACTCACCTTGATACAGACCGCAATCAATGAGGATATTTTTGCCGGCGCAATGCAGGAGGTGGCAAGACCCGGTGACTTCTTGGTTGGCACCATGAAAGGATAGATGCATTGCAGCTCTCGCATAACTCTTGAGCCTTCCATGCTACTCGCTTATTGCGCACGCTGGGGTCACGTTGGGGTCAGACCCCTAGTGGGGTCTGACCCCTTTTAGCAGTTCTAGCAATTCACCCACAATACCTTTACGGAACATTAATACGCACAGCACGAAGATAAAACCCATAATGACAGTGACTAAGGAGCCCGCCTTATCGGCCAACTGACTCTCGAGGGTGACGATAATGGTTGCGCCTACAGCGGGACCAAACACGGTGCCAATACCGCCCAGAATGGTCATCAGCACCACTTCACCGGAGGTGTGCCAATGAGCGTCGGTGAGGGTGGCAAATTTAAACACCAACACCTTAAGGGCGCCGGCCAATCCGGCCAAGCCTGATGACAACACAAAGGCCAATAATTTATAGCGAGCCACGTCATAACCCAAGGAGATGGCACGTGGTTCGTTTTCTCGAATGGCTTTTAGTATTTGGCCAAAAGGGGAATGAATGGTGCGGTAAATGAGTGCAAATACGGCTATGAAGAAAATTAAAATAACGTAATAGAGCGTTAAATCATTGTTTAAGTCTAACCCCACGATGCTGCCACGCGGTACACCTTGCAGGCCATCTTCGCCCCCCGTTTGCGGCAATTGTAGACAAACAAAATAAACCATTTGCGCCATGGCCAAGGTAATCATGGCAAAGTAAATGCCTTGACGACGAATGGCCAGTAGACCCACCAACCCGCCCATGAATGCGGCCGCTAATGTGCCCCCTAAAATAGCCACCAGAGGGGGCAGCGCCATATCCTTTATTAAATAACCCGCCACATAAGCCGCTCCGCCAAAGAAAGCGGCGTGACCAAAAGAGAGCAAACCGGTATACCCCAGCAGTAAATTAAAGGCGCTGGCAAAAATAGCAAAACAGAGAATCTTCATGAGCAGAACGGGGTAGAACAGGGTGGGGGCTGCAATCCCCAAGGCAATCAGTAACAGCATCCATAAGGCGCGGCGGTTCATGAAGATTCGCGTCCAAATAGTCCCGCGGGGCGTAGAATGAGCACAACAGCCATGATGACAAATACCACGGTGGCGGAAGCCTCGGGGTAGAACACTTTGGCCATGCCCTCAATCACGCCCAGACCTAAGCCCGTAAAAATAGCGCCTGAGATGGAACCCATGCCGCCGATCACCACCACGGCAAACACCACAATGATTAAGTTGGAGCCCATCAAGGGGCTTACTTGAAAGATCGGGGCCGCCATAACGCCGGCTAAGCCCGCTAAGGCGGCACCAAAGCCGTAGGTCAACATCACCATGCGCGGAACATTAACGCCGAAGGCTTGTGTGAGTTTGGGGTTTTCAGTGGCAGCGCGCAGATAGGAACCCAAACGCGTTTTTTCAATGACGAACCACGTGAGGAAGCATACGGTTAATGATACCGCCACCACCCACACGCGATATTTGGGCAGCACCATGAACCCCAAATTAACCGCCCCGGTAAGTACTTGAGGTACTTCATAGGTTTCGCCACTCACCCCAAACTGATCGCGAAACAAGCCTTCAAAAATTAAGGCCAGACCAAAGGTGAGCAAAAGACCGTATAGGTGATCGATGCGATATAGGCGTCGCAGCATGGTGCGCTCAATGACCAACCCCAAAGCCCCCACCAGCAATGGGCTCAATAATAGCGCGCCAAAATAATCCACACCGAACCAAGTAAGCAGCATCCAAGCCGCGAAGGCGCCCATCATATAGAGTGCCCCATGGGCAAAGTTAATAATGTTGAGCATGCCAAAGATCACCGCCAGGCCCAAGCTTAGCAATGCATAGAACGAGCCGTTTACCAACCCCAGTACCAACTGACTGAGCAACGCCGGCAGCGGCATGCCTAAAACACTGATCATTTTTTAATCAGTGGGCAGCGTGATTGGCTTAAGGGTTCATAAGCCTCGGCACCGGGAATGGTGGCGCGCACCGTGTAGAAGTCCCATGGGTAGTGCGATTCGGCAGGGGCCTTCACTTGCATAAGGTACATGTCATGCACCATGCGGCCATCCTCACGAATTTTGCCGCCCTTGGCATAGAAATCATTAATGGGTGTTTTCTTCATTTGCGCCATGACCTTTTGCGTATCATCGGAGTTGACGGCTTTCACCGCCTCCAAGTAATGGGTGATGGCGGAATACAGACCCGCTTGTACCATGGTGGGCATTTTCTTCTGCTTATCAAAATAACGTTTGGACCAAGCGCGCGTTTCCTCATTCATGTCCCAATAAAACCCTTCTGTCAGATACATGCCCTGCGTGGCTTTAAGTCCCAGGCTGTTAATATCGGTAATGAACATGAGTAAGCCGGCCAGCTTCTGTGCGGGCGTAATACCAAACTCAGAGGCTTGCTTTACGGCGTTGATGGTATCGGCCCCGGCGTTGGCAAGACCTATGACTTGCGCGCCAGATGCTTGTGCTTTTAAGAGGTAAGAAGAGAGATCTGTGCTGGGGAAGGGGTGCCTTACCGAACCCAACACTTGTCCGCCATTCGCCAACACCACAGCTGTGGTGTCCTTTTCTAGGGACTGGCCGAAAGCATAGTCGGCAGTAAGAAAGTACCAGGTCTTGCCCCCTTGTTTCACCACGGCTTTACCGGTTCCATTGCCGGTGGCGTAAGTGTCGTAGGCCCAATGCACCGTCACATCATTACAATCCTCATTGGTAATGCGCGAAGATCCGGCGCCGGTTACCAAAGCAATGCGATTCTTTTCTTTAGCCACTTTAATGACTGCCAGAGCCGTGGAGCTGTTCACCAATTCGGTGACTACATCAACCTTGTCGCGGTCAAACCATTCCCGTGCTTTATTGGCCGCAATATCCCCTTTGTCCTGATGATCAGCGCTGACGATTTCAATTTTAAACGCGGGTTTTTCTTTGGCAATAAAATCTTCCACGGCCATGTTGGCAGCCAGCACCGCTCCGGGCCCTGCCAGATCGGAATAAGCACCGGACATATCGGTAAGCACGCCAATCTTCACGACATTATCTGAAAATTCGGCCTGTGCCAGCGAGGACATTAAGGCCAGTGCGGCTGCGGCAATAACGGTACGGGCACGTTGCGATGTGTTTTTTGTTTTCATAAATAGTCTTCTCCAGTAGGTGGTCAAATACCCAGCAATTGATTCAGTCGGCTCATTTTTTCAGGTAACTCTTGTTGATTTATGTCCATGCATATTTGTCCATGTTCCATCACCACAAATCGATCCGCCAATGGAGCGGCAAATTTAAAGTTCTGTTCCACCAAAACGATGGTGTACCCACGTTCTTTCAATAGACGAATCACTTCCGCCAGTCGTTGCACAATGACAGGAGCCAACCCCTCAGAAATTTCATCCAGCAATAATAGCCGCGCACCGGTGCGCAGAATGCGCGCCAAAGCCAACATTTGTTGCTCGCCACCGGACAGACGCATACCCGGGCTATGGCGCCGCTCTTTGAGGTTGGGGAACAGCTCATACAGTTCTGTCACGGACATGCCTTCAGCACCTACTTGAGGCGGCATGAGTAAATTTTCTTCACAACTAAGCGAGGCGTAAATCCCACGCTCTTCAGGGCAATACCCCACGCCCAACTGCGCGATACGATGGGCCGGCCAGCCAATGGTTTCTGCGCCATTAATCTTTATCGAACCGGTGCGTCGGCTGGTTAATCCCAAAATGGCACGCAAGGTGGTGGTGCGTCCAGCACCATTGCGTCCTAATAAGGATAGGCATTCCCCTTGTTGCACAGAAAAGTTAACGCCATGCAGAATATGCGATTCATCGTAATAGGCGTGAAGGTTTTCTACCTGCAAGCAAGTGCCGTCACTCATACGGCGACCTCCTGCCCCATGTAAGCGGTAATCACCTCAGGATGGGAGGACACCTCGGCATAAGTGCCTTCTGCTAATACCGAGCCACGTGCCAATACGGTGATGCGATCGGAAATTCCCGCCACTACTTTCATATTGTGCTCCACCATTAATACAGTGCGTTCGATGGCGACCGTTTTAATTAGGGCCATAACCTGATCCACGTCTTCATGTCCCATGCCTTGCGTGGGTTCATCCAACAACATGAGTTTGGGGTTAAGCGCCAAGGTAGTGGCAATCTCTAGGGCGCGCTTGCGTCCGTAGGGCAGCTCCACCGCCAACTGCTTGGCGTAAGCGGCCAACCCTACGCGATCCAGCAATTCTAGGGCCTGATGATTAAGGCCGTGTAAGGAGTTTTGTGAACGCCAGAAATGATAGCTGGTGCCCAACGGGCGTTGCAGCGCAATACGTACATTTTCTAATACACTAAGATGAGGAAAAACAGCTGAGATTTGAAAAGAGCGCACAATGCCGCGGCGCGCCACATGGGCCGGCTTTTCTCCGGTAATGTCTTGGCCGTTAAAGAAGATTTGCCCTGAGGAGGGCGTTAAAAATTGTGTTAACAGGTTAAAGCAGGTGGTTTTTCCAGCGCCATTGGGACCAATTAGGGCATGAATGGTGCCACGGGCCACCTTAAGGTTAACGCCCGATACGGCGGCAAATCCCTTAAAGTCCTTGCAAAGGTTGCGGGTTTCGAGAATCGGGTGGTTTAAAGAAGCTGTCATTGCCATTGAAAGTGCCAGAGTGCGGTCAGCTTACCCGAAATCCCCTATTTTTTGTATAATGCAAGGTTAGACCTCCCATTTAGCAAGCTTATATAAGGTACGGTAATGGAAACAGCACAACCTAGCAGTCTTGAACGCGTCATTCAACTGTCGGTGCCTTTGGCAGCCGTGCAGGCCGAAGTGGGTGTACGGCTTAAAAAAATCGCCAAAACAGCCCGTATGCAGGGGTTTCGCCCCGGTAAAGTGCCCATGAATGTGTTGGTACAACAATATTCTGGCCAATTACAGCAAGAAGCCCTGAGCGACTTGGCCCAGGACACCTTTGGCAACGCCGTGCGCGAGCAAAAAATGCGTGTAGCCACCTTGCCACGCTTTGACGCTAAAAACGAAGGGGCAACCGAAGGTCAGTTTGAATTTACCGCAACTTTTGAGGTGTACCCTGAGGTAAAAGTAGGCGACGTGTCGACCACCGCCATTCGCCGTCCTGTAACGGTGGTGGGTGATGCTGACGTGGAGCGCACCTTAGATATCCTACGTCGCCAACGCGTGCGCTTTGAGGCCGTAGAACGCGCTGCCGCCGTGGGCGACCAAGTGGTGCTGGATTTTATTGGCTATCAAGAGGGCAAGCCTTTTCCAGGTGGTGAGGCGAAAGGGCAGCATGTGGTATTGGGGCAAGGGCAGTTTCTGCCCGACTTTGAGTCCAATCTCACGGGCATTAAGGCTGGTGAAGAGCGCGCTTTCGATTTAACTTTTCCCGCGGAATATCACGCAGAATCATTGGCGGGTAAAGCCGTGCGCTTTGAAGTAAAAGCCGGCCTTGTATCGCAACCCATTTTGCCGGATGTGAATGATGAGTTTGCCCGTTCAGTGGGTGTGGCCGATGGCAACCTGGCTACTATGCGCGCCGAGCTTAAGCAGAACTTAGAACGCGAAGTGCGCAACCGCATTAAAGTGCAAGTGAAAGATCAAGTGATGCAGGCGTTGTTGGACGCTACCCCCATGACCGTTCCTCAAGGACTTATCCATCAAGAAATTGGACGTCTGCGCCAAAGTGCCACAGCAGAAGTAGAAGCGCGTACGCAACGCAAACAAGAAGTGGCTTTGCCGGATGAATTGTTTGCCGAGCAAGCACAGCGCCGCGTAACGCTGGGGTTAATTTTGTCTGAACTGGTGCAACAAGAAAAATTAACGGCCAAACCCGAACAAGTGCGCGCGGTCATCGAGGATATGGCTGCCGCTTATGAAGAGCCGGCTGAAATGGTGCGCTGGTATTATCAGCAACCCGAGCGCATGCATGAAGTGGAATCTTTGGTGCTGGAAGACAACGTAGTGGAATGGGTTTGTGCTCGCGCCAAGACCGAGGATATACCCACCCCTTTTGAACAATTGGTCGATAACCGCTAAAGGATATACCCCCATGAGCAACGATTTAAATCTGACCCCACGCGGTTTGGGGTTAATCCCCATGGTGATTGAACAAAGCGGTCGTGGTGAGCGTGCTTTCGATATTTATTCCCGCCTGCTGAAAGAGCGCGTTATTTTTCTGGTGGGACCAGTGACAGAAGATACAGCCAACGTGATTGTGGCGCAGATGTTGTTTTTGGAATCGGAAAACCCCGATAAAGACATTAGTCTGTACATCAATTCACCAGGGGGTTCGGTGTCTGCGGGCCTTGCAATCTATGACACGATGCAATTTATTAAAGCCGATGTCAGCACCACCTGTATGGGTATAGCGGCCAGCATGGGCGCTTTCTTATTGGCCGCTGGCGCCAAGGGCAAGCGCTATTCCTTGCCTAATTCACGGGTCATGATTCACCAGCCCTCGGGCGGTGCGTCGGGTCAGGCATCCGATATTGAAATTCAAGCCAAAGAAATTATCTATCTGCGTCGTAGGCTTAATGAAATGATGGCCAAACATACAGGCCAATCTATTGAAGTGATTGAAAAAGATACGGACCGTGATAATTTTATGAGTGCCGATGAGGCGCGTCAATACGGTATTATTGATCGCGTCATCAGCAACCGCGCTGAAAGCGCCGCGTGAAATATCAGCAATAAAGGTTTACACTAAACAAAGCTCCGTTTTGGGCTATTTGAGGATGGGCGGTTATGACTGAAAAGGCGGGTAGCGAAAAGCTGCTATATTGCTCTTTTTGTGGCAAAAGTCAGCATGAAGTGCGCAAATTGATTGCAGGGCCTTCGGTATTCATCTGCGATGAATGTATCGAACTGTGTAACGACATCATTCGCGAAGAAATTCAGGGCGCTGAAGTGAAGAGTGTTAAATCTGAGCTGCCCTCACCGCAAGAAATCGCCGACATCCTTGACCAGTACGTTATTGACCAAACCAAAGCCAAGAAAATTTTGGCGGTTGCGGTGTATAACCACTATAAGCGCTTGCGCAACCAAACCAAAGAACACGATGTGGAATTGGCCAAGAGCAATATTTTGCTTATTGGCCCCACGGGCTCGGGTAAGACATTGCTGGCTCAAACCTTGGCCCGCTTATTAAACGTGCCTTTTGTTATTGCGGATGCCACCACCTTAACCGAAGCCGGTTATGTGGGTGAAGATGTAGAAAACATCATTCAAAAACTGTTGCAGAAATGTGATTACGATGTGGAAAAAGCCCAACGGGGAATTGTCTATATCGATGAAATTGATAAAATTTCACGCAAATCCGACAACCCATCCATTACTCGCGATGTGTCTGGGGAGGGTGTACAACAAGCCTTGCTCAAATTAATTGAGGGCACGGTGGCATCGGTACCTCCACAAGGGGGGCGTAAGCACCCCAATCAAGAGTTTGTGCAGGTAGATACCACCAATATTCTGTTCATCTGTGGCGGCGCTTTTGGCGGCCTGGATCGCGTGATTCGCGATCGTTCCGATCAAGGTGGCATTGGTTTTGGTGCTGAAGTGATCAGCAAAGACGGCCGCGATGCCAACTTGCTGCTCTCGGGTGTGGAGCCGGAAGATTTAATCAAATTTGGCCTGATTCCTGAGTTTGTGGGGCGCTTGCCTGTGGTGGCCACCTTGGAGGAATTGCACGAGGACGCCATGGTGCGCATTCTGACCGAACCTCGCAATGCACTGACCAAGCAGTACCAGAAGCTTTTTGCTATGGAAAATGTTGAGCTTGAGTTTCGCGATAACGCCTTGCGCGCCATTGCCCGCAAGGCTTTGGCCCGCAAAACCGGCGCTCGTGGATTACGCTCTATTATTGAACATGTTTTGTTAGACACCATGTTTGACTTACCCACCTTGCAAAACGTCACCAAAGTAGTGGTGAACGAAGACTGCATTAGTGCCGACAACCGCCCATTGTTGATCTATGCCGATCAGCCTAAGGTGGCCAGCGTTTGAGGCTGGGCTGCTTTTACCATTGAAATATCGGAAAGAGCCCCTATATCTGTACTAACGCACCTTATTACGGGACCCGTCCATGACCTCATTGTTTGATTCCGACCAAGAAAAAGTCGATTTACCCCTATTGCCTCTACGGGATGTGGTGGTATTTCCTCATATGGTCATCCCACTTTTCGTGGGCCGCCAAAAATCCATTAAGGCTCTTGAAACAGCCATGGAAAGCGGTAAGAGTATTCTTTTGGTGGCACAGAAATCCGCCGCCAATGACGAGCCCAAGCCTGAGGAGTTGTATGAAGTGGGCTCTGTGGCGGGCATCTTGCAGATGCTAAAGCTGCCTGACGGCACCGTAAAGGTGTTGGTGGAGGGGTCGCAGCGCGCCCGCGTGAGTGAAGTGATTGATGTAAAAACCCATTTTACCGGTGTGGCCGAAATGGTGGCGCCACTTTCCATGGACCATCCGGAAGTAGAGGCCATGCGCCGCACCTTACTGGCCCAGTTTGAACAGTTTGTAAAACTTAATAAAAAAATTCCTCCTGAGGTATTAACCTCCTTCGCCGGTATTGATGATGCCGGTCGCTTAGCCGACACCATCGCCGCTCACTTGCCCTTAAAACTTGAGCAGAAGCAACAGATTCTGGAAATGTTTGACGTGAAACAACGCCTTGAACATTTGCTCTCGGTGTTGGAGAGCGAAATCGACATTCTGCAGGTGGAAAAACGCATTCGCGGGCGCGTAAAACGCCAGATGGAAAAAAGTCAACGCGAGTATTACCTGAACGAGCAAGTGAAAGCCATCCAAAAAGAACTGGGTGACAGCGAAGACGGCGCTGACTTAGAAGAATTGGAAAAAAAGATTCAAGGGGCTCATATGCCCAAGGAGGCGCGCACCAAGGCCGATGCAGAATTTAAGAAATTGCGTTTAATGTCACCCATGTCGGCCGAGGCCACAGTGGTGCGCAATTACATCGACGCGTTGGTGGGGTTGCCTTGGAAGAAGCGTACGCGCATCAGCAATGACCTCAAAACTTGCGAACGCATTCTGGACGAAGATCACTATGGTCTTGATAAGGTGAAAGAGCGCATCGTGGAATACCTGGCGGTGCAGTCCCGTGTGGACAAGGTAAAAGCACCCATTTTATGCTTGGTGGGGCCACCGGGCGTAGGAAAGACTTCGCTTGGCCAATCCATTGCACGGGCCACCAACCGCAAGTTTGTGCGCATGGCTTTGGGCGGCGTGCGCGATGAAGCCGAAATCCGCGGCCATCGCCGCACCTACATTGGTTCTATGCCCGGCAAGATTTTGCAGAACATGACCAAGGTGGGTGTGCGCAATCCGCTTTTCTTATTGGATGAAGTGGACAAACTGGGTCAAGATTTCCGTGGTGACCCATCCTCGGCCTTGCTAGAGGTACTCGATCCCGAACAAAATCATACCTTCAATGATCATTATATTGAAGTGGAATACGACTTGTCGGATGTGATGTTTGTGGCTACTGCCAACACATTAAATATTCCTGCTCCTTTGTTAGATCGCATGGAAGTGATTCGTTTGGCAGGTTACACGGAAGATGAAAAAATTAATATTGCACGCCAGTATCTGTTGCCCAAGCAGCTGAAAGCCAACGGTTTAAAAGACACCGAAATATCGGTTAGCGAAACGGCCTTGCGCGACATTGTGCAGTATTACACCCGTGAAGCGGGCGTACGGGCCATGGATCGCGAAATTGCCAAGATTTGTCGCAAGGTAGTGAAGGCTTTGGTGTTGGTGAAAAAGCAAGCCAAAGTGACTGTGGCTTCACGCAATCTAGAAAAATATTTAGGGGTGCGTCGCTACACCTTCGGCATGGCCGAAAAAATCAATCAAGTGGGCCAGGTAACAGGTTTGGCTTGGACAGAGGTGGGCGGTGAATTATTGACCATTGAAGCGGCCAAATTGCCCGGTAAAGGCAAGATGACCACCACCGGTAAGTTGGGTGATGTGATGCAAGAATCCATCCAAGCGGCCCTCAGTGTGGTGCGCAGCCGTGCTGGCCTATTGGGTATTCCAGAAGATTTTTACGAAAAAGCGGACATTCACATTCACTTACCAGAAGGCGCCACCCCTAAGGATGGCCCCAGTGCGGGGGTAGGTATTGTCACCGCCATGGTGTCTGTGTTGACCGGTATTCCCGTGCGCTCTGATGTGGCCATGACCGGTGAAATTACCCTGCGCGGTGAAGTCTTGCCCATTGGGGGGCTGAAGGAAAAACTGTTGGCGGCCCACCGTGGCGGCATTAAAACCGTTTTAATTCCTGAAGAGAACATGAAGGATTTGGTAGAAATTCCTGAAAATATTAAGAATAAGCTAGAAATCCATCCCGTGAAATGGATTGATCAGGTGTTGGCCGTGGCATTGGAGCGCAGCCCGTTGGTGGAAGTAGGTGTTGATGTGGCTGTTATTCCAGCCCCTTTGGCCGAAACAGCACCGGTTCAGATTAAGCACTAATTAAATGCTTGAAACAGAAAAGAATGATCTAGGTCAACTAATGTAGAGGCCATCTCTGTTTTATGTAGTATTGCATTGCAAAAAAACCTGCGCCCCACAGCAGGTTTTTTTGCGAACCCCTTGGAAAAATTTTCCAATTGGTGTACAGCGCATGGCAGTAATTAAAAAAAACTGTTGACACTCACGGTGCAGAATTTTATAAAGGGAGACGCAGATAGAGCGCTTGCGCTGATGCTATTTTTCTCAGAGAAAAAATGCATTTTTTTGTTAAGGTAGCCAATATAAAAAAAGGGGACATCACAGTGAATAAAACAGAATTGATTGATCATATTGCCGATGCAGCAGATATTTCTAAAGCGGCTGCGGGGCGCGCTCTGGACAGCACCATTGCGGCTGTGAAGGGTGCCCTTAAAAAGGGCGGTCAGGTGACCCTGGTGGGTTTTGGCACCTTTTATGTGGGCAAACGGGCCGCGCGTACCGGGCGTAACCCCCGTACAGGCCTTGCCATTAAGATTAAAGCGGCCAAGGTGCCTAAGTTCCGTGCTGGCAAAGCGTTGAAGGATGCGTTAAACTAGCAGTCTTTGGGTGCTTAGCTCAGTTGGTAGAGCGTCGCCCTTACAAGGCGAATGTCGGCGGTTCGAACCCGTCAGCACCCACCAGCGTTTTTTCCCTGGCCGGGAATTCGTGAAGTGTGCCGTTTAGGAGTGGTAGTTCAGTTGGTTAGAATACCGGCCTGTCACGCCGGGGGTCGCGGGTTCGAGTCCCGTCCACTCCGCCAAAACACAAAAACCCTTATAAGTCATTGATTTGTAAGGGTTTTTTCTTTTGTGTATTACATCCTTTACCACATGTTTTTACCACATGTGTCCTTGACTTGTAACTAAGTAAATTGGTTCACATTAAGAACACCTTTTTGTTGACACCTACGTCCCAATAGATACCATCCACCACCTCCAAAACTACCTGAGGTGCTCACGATGAGTTCAACAATCAAATGTGCAATCTACTTGCGTGTCTCAACAAAAAATCAAGACACAAGCAATCAACTCCAACCACTGCAAGAATACGCACAGAGATGTGGTTATGAGGTCGTAGAAGTCTATGAGGACAAAGGGGTGTCAGGTGTCAAGAATTCCCGTCCATCGCTCGACAAAATGGTTCTCGATGCAAGACGCAGAAGATTCTCAATGATTCTCTCTTGGTCTATAGATAGAGTGGGACGCAATATGACTCATCTGTGTCAGTTCGTAGATGAGATGAATCAGTTAGGGGTTAACCTATATTTTCATCAAAGTTGTATTGATACGACCACATCAGTTGGCAAAATGTTCTTTCATATCATCTCATCTGTGGTATCATTTGAGAGAGAATTGATAAGAGAACGAGTGATTGCTGGTCTAGAACGAGCAAAGAGTAACGGAGTGGTTCTAGGTCGTCCTTCTCAGATGAATGAGGGTATGCGGTCAGCAATCAAGATTTTTGCAGATAAGGGTGTTGGTGTAAGGGAAACTTGTCGGCAACTTGGAATTGGAAGTGCGACTTACTACAAGGTCGTAAGGGAAGAAAACTAGAAATTTAAGGTTAACAATGAAAAATTATTTTTTGATAACAATGTTTTTAATCACACAGTCAATTGCATTTGGTCAAGTAGACCTTAACAATGCATCTGCGACTGGTTCAGGTTTTCTTGTCTCTTCGAGCGGATACTTGATTACGAATTATCATGTAATCAAAGATTCAACTGCGATAACAGTAAGTCTAAAAAACTCTGAAACGAAAAATGCAAAAGTGGTAAGAGTTGATGCAAAGAATGACCTTGCAGTTTTGAAGATTGATTGTAGCGAATGTGCTTATGCACACACAAAAAGTTCACTGGAAGTGAAAAAGGGGGAGAGAGTGTATGCACTCGGTTATCCAAAAATTCAAATTCAAGGACTTGAATCGAAATTAACTGAAGGTGTTATTTCAAGTTTAAGCGGTACTTCAGATGATCCCACCAGATTTCAAATTTCAAACCCTATTCAACCAGGCAATTCAGGTGGACCTTTGTTTACTGACGATGGTTATATCGTTGGAGTTGTAGTTTTAAAAATAGTTGACTTGCAAAATGTCAACTATGCAGTTAAATCAAACTACTATGTAGAACTGTTGAACTCTATTGATGATGGTATCTTGAAAAAAACAGATACAAAGAAGAATTATAAAAAAGTGACTGATGCTGTTAGTGATATTGACAAGGCAACTGTATTGGTTTTGGTAAAAGAGTCTCCAGAAAAAGTGGAAACAAAATCCGAACAAAAGGAAAAAAAACCAGTGGAAAAGAAATTTAATATTCGAGATATATCAAAATTACCAAATTGTGTTGGTAGCGATATCAAAACTTGGGACAAATGTTTTGGGGTTTTCTCATATCCTAATGGCAATGTATATCAAGGAGAATATGTAAGTGGTAAACGTGAAGGCATAGGATATTTAACAATTAATGCTAGAGGTGAATCAAATAAAAATAGCATTAAATCAATAAAACCTGCGGTTTACATTGGCATGTTCGTTGATGGTGATATGAATGGACAAGGACGTATAGTTTTTGAGGATGGTAGTTTTAATGAGGGTGAATTTAGGGACAATATTTTGATTAAGAAAAAGTAGAAAAAAGGTATGAAATCAAGATTTTGGCAGAGAAGGGTGTCGGTGTGAGGGAAACTTGCAGGCAACTTGGAATTGGAAGTGCGACTTACTATAAGGTTGTAAAAGAATGAAATCTGATGTTATTTTTGGGGCAGCACTAACGTTGTTGTCAAACAGCGCCCAATACTTTCCACTAATCAGCGCCCAATACTTTCCACTTTTTCGGGTTTCTGATGGCTATTTTTACGATGCTTAAAGCGGTAAGAATCGTTACCCGTTTCCAGGATGTCACA
>Ga0316220_1002972_pt1 | contig 14886 bp, 17 predicted proteins | sample TBH18005metaG_FD_203632 | JGI IMG/M metagenome (GOLD analysis project Ga0316220, IMG submission 203632) | Freshwater microbial communities from Trout Bog Lake, Wisconsin, USA - TBH18005 | ecosystem: Environmental > Aquatic > Freshwater > Lake > Hypolimnion/Profundal zone | place: USA: Wisconsin...
AAAAATGAGCGCGGCGATTTTTTTGTCCATGTTCGATGCGGGTTGCTTGAGCCTAACGAAAGGACACCGGTTGCCAAACTTAATTCGCCGCATGCAATAATCCGTGTGCATCCGACCCGTTTGTGGTTTAATTTGCTCCGCAACTATGGATTCAAAAAAACTGGCACTGATGTGTCGCGACCTGGCGGATAATAAAAAGGCCGAAAACACCCTCGTGCTCGATGTGTGCAAGCTCTCATCGGTGACGGATTTTTTTGTCATCGTGTCCGGCTCCAGCCAGCCGCATCTGCGCGCCATCGTGGAGGAGATCACCAGCAAGTTGCGGGACGAGCACGGTCTGCGCCCGACGCGGACGGAAGGCGCGACCAACACCTCGTGGGTGGTGCTGGATTATTTCGACGTGATTGTCCACGTCATGCACACCGAGACGCGGGCGCGCTTTGACTTGGAAGGGCTTTGGGGTGACGCACGGAAAGTCAGTCCGCCGAAACCGCGCAAAAAGAAAAATCCGGCGGCCTAAACCACCGGAGTTTGTCGAATAAAGCTGGATTCAAGCCATCGGGTCGGGATGTTCGGCCCCGGGCGGCTTTTCCGGAATTTCCGAAGAAGCCTTCACCATTTCATCCACCAATTTTTTGAAATCGGCCAGGCCCGTCGAGGGGATGATGATGGTGTCGCGGCGGCCACCGACGTCTTCAGTGATGCGCAGGAACCGGCCGCGCGGATTTTCCTTCAGGGTAAAGACGAAATTTTTCCGTTCAATCTGCACCTCGGCGGTTTTGAGGGTGTCTTCGTTGACCGGCGGGCGCGGTGGCTGGTTGTATTTCGCGGCCCCATAGCCCTGACTTTGATAGGGGCGCCGACCGTAAGGGGATGGACGTTCGTTAGAAATCATAATTCCCGTTTCACTTTGTCTATTGCAAATAAAATTCGGCTAAATCGGGCGATTGTCAACCGTGAAAACCGGGCAGCCAGCCACCCCTTTGCGGGGGGTGGCGAGAAAGTTGTTTAGCCGGTTGTGGTTAGGAAAAATCACCGGCGCCGGCGGCCTAAAGAATATTTGCCGCCAGCTCCGCCAGTTCGGATCGCTCGCCCTTTTGCAGCTCGATGTGCGCGGCAATCGCCTGGTCGCGGAACCGGCTGACGACGTAGTTGAAACCGTTTGACGACGAGTCCACATACGGGTTGTCAATCTGGTAGGGATCGCCGGTGAAAATCAGCTTCGTGCCGGTGCCGACGCGTGTGACGATGGTCTTGGCCTCCAGCGGCGTGAGGTTTTGCGACTCGTCAATGATCATGAACTGGTTGGCGATGCTGCGCCCGCGGATGTAGCTCAACGCCTCCACCACGATGCTGCCGTTGCGCATCAGATCGGCGGCGCGGCGATGGTCGTGCCCCATGTTCAGGTCGCTCAACATTTCCAGCGCGTCGTGGATCGGCTGCATCCACGGCGCGAGTTTTTCCTCCAGCGAACCGGGCAGGAAACCCAGCTCCTTGCCCATCGAAATGGTCGGCCGCGCGACGACGAGCCGGCGGAATTCGCGGTCGTTCACCACGCGCTTCAGGCCGGCGGCCATCGCGATCAAGGTTTTGCCGGTGCCGGCCTTGCCCATCAGCGTGACCAGTTTCACGCGGTCGTCGAGCAGGGCGTCGAGCGCGAAATGCTGCTCGCGGTTGCGCGGCTTGATGCCCCAGACGCCTTCGCGGCAGTCGAGGATCGGCACCAGCCGTTTGCCGGTCACGTCCACCTTGCCCAGCGCGGTTTTCTTCGGGTTCGATTCGTCGGTGAGCGTGCAGTATTCGTTCGGAAAATAATTTTCCCCCGCCGGCATCGCCAGTTCGCCCTTGGCGCGGAACGCCGTGATGGTTTCCGCCGGCACGGACAATTCCACCATGCCGGTGTAAAGGTCGGTGATGAACACGCGGTCCGTCTCGTAATCCTCCGCCATCAGGCCCAGCGCGTCGGCCTTGATGCGCAGGTTGATGTCCTTGGAAACCAGAATCGTCGCGTTTTTCGGCTGCGTCTTTTGGATGTGCGACGCGAGCGCCAGAATCCGGTTGTCCACCGAGTCCTTCGGGAAAATCGTCTCGCCGTGGCCGTTCTTTTCAAACGCGATCTTCAGCTTGCCGCCGTTGGGCAGTTCCACGCCGGCGCTCAGGCTGCCCTCGCCGCGAAAGCCATCGAGCATCCGCGACACCGTCCGCGCGTTGCGCCCCAGCTCGGTGGACTCGCGCTTGAAGCGGTCAATCTCCTCAATGACCTCGATGGGCACGAGCACGGTGTTTTCCTTGAAGTTGACGAGTGAATTCGGGTCGTGGAGCAGGACGTTGGTGTCGAGAATGTAATTTTTCACAGTTAGAAAAAACCGACGGTGGATTTTTCGCCGCACGCGCGGCGTTGGATTGAAGATGGGGCGGACAACATCAAAATATTCCCTGAATACTTTCCCAAAGTGTTTCGTTCGCACACCGACGGTGTCAACGAAATTCAACTTTGGCCGCCGGATTTTTTACCAAAAAGTTCAGAGCGGAAATTCCCGGTTTTCCTCCGGCATCACCACTTCGCGGCGCGGTGGCGCGGCCGCCGCCAACGGTGCTGGCGCGGCCGTTTTCACCTCCGCTTTTTCCGCCGGCGGTTCGGGAAATTGCGGTTCCGCCACCGGCGCGGCCAGCGTGGCGGACACCGGCGGGCGGTTGACCAGCGCCAGCATCGAGATGGACGACGCGGCCGCGCGCTCAGCCTGTTCGATGCGGGCGAATTCGCCGTAGATGCCGGCCAGCGCCGGCTCGTCGCGCAGCGGCAGTTCCTGGCCGGTGCCGGTGCGCATCGCCAGCAAAATGTCGTAGGCGTTGATGGCGTCGAGCGGCCGCGCCGGCACGAACGCCGCCTCCGCGCCCGCCACCTCCGTGACCAGCCGCGTGGCCGTGAGCGTGCGCAGCACGGATTGCGTGAGCCGGCTGGGAATGCCCAGCTCCAGCGAAAGCTGATGGACCGTCGCGGCCGGCCGGCCGTTTTGAAAACGCTCGCCGAGGCCGGTCATCAAGCGCAGCGCCACAAACTCGCGGCCGCGCTGGTTCACGTTGTCGGCCAGCCGGTCCTGCAAATACGCGGCGCGGTTCTGGTAGGCGTAGGCGATCTGCGCGCCGAGCAGCAGGATCACCCACGAAAAATAAATGCCGATCATGAACACCGGCACCAGGCCGAGGCTGCCGTAAAAATTCAGGTTGCTGCCAACCCGGGAGATGCAAAGAAAACCCAGGACATTGTTCAAATGCCAGAGCGTGCCGGCCACCGCGCCGCCGACCAGCGCGGCGGAAAATTTCACCTTCGTGTTCGGCAGCAGTTGATAGACAAACGCGAACGCCAGCCACAGCACCAGCACCGGCAGCAGGTCAAAAACAAGTTTTCCCACCACCGGCATCTGCGTGATGAAATCCTTGGCCGCCTGGAACTGCGAGCCGCCGGCCAGGCCGACCGCCGTGATGAGCAGCAGCGGGCCGAGCATGATGGCCGTCGAATAAAGCTGGATTTGCGTCAGCAAATTTCGCCCGCGCGTGACGCCCCAGATGTCGTTGAACGTCTCCTCGATGCGGCCCAGCAGCGAGATGGCGACGAACACCAGCAGCACCGTGCCCAGCGCGCCGAGCTTGACGCTCTGGGTTTTTTGCACGATCACCCAGATTTGACGGGCGATTTCCTGTTGCGCGCTGACCGTGACCACGCGCGTTTCCGGCGGCGGCGCGGCGTTGGTGGCGGCGGCGGCCAGATTCGTTTCCGTGCCGGCGGTTTCATTGGGCGCCGGGTTAGTGGTGACGAGCGTGATGGCGTTGGAATTTACCGTGACGACGTTGGTGGCGATGGTCGCGGGCGGCGTGATGGCGGCGACGAATTTTTCCACCGCGTGCTGGAATTGCGCCTCGTCCTGGCTCTTGAGCAGGCTGCTGGTGACGCTCAACGCCACCGCCAGCAGCGGGATGATGGCGATCAGCGTGGAATACGACAGCGCCGACGCCCGCACCAGGCAGCGGTGGCGGACAAACTGGCGGATGACCAGCACCCAGAAATGCACGAAGCGCTCCAGCCGGTTTTCGAGCAGGAAAATCTCGTCCTCCGCGTTCGCGGCGGCGCCGGAGAGAATCTTGATGAGGCGGGAAATCCGTTTGTTGACCATGTGCCGACACGCTAACAAAGCGGCCGGACAAGTCAACGGCGGGCAAACCCGGTGCCGCCCGTTTTCACGTCCGGCGTCACGGTTTGAGGTGCGGTGTAAATCCAACGCCGACATCGCCGACCGAAACCTCAAATGCCCGGTCTGGTTTGGTGATGACTTTTGGCTCAGACAACAGCTTTCCCGCCGCCTCGATCCTCAAAGCCAGCAACAGGCTGCCGTCCTTTTGGACGGTGGGTGTGACGAGACAGATCCTGCCTCCGCCCAAATCGTGCCGGCTCTGGATGCCGTCCGAAACTTCGACGACGCCCAAATTCGGGACTTTGGAATGTGGCGCGGCCGTGTCGGGCGAATGCTTGGAACAACCGGCGAATGCCAGCGCAAGCGCTGCGAGCGCGATGAGTGATGTTTCATTCTTGAATCGTCAAACAACGGCCGCATGAAAAAGTTGCGCGCCATGTCGCCTGGCATTGAGCGGATGGATTTTTTTGAGAGCGGCCGCGGAAATTTTCCCCGGACAAGGCGGCAAGCCGCTTTCACGCCAGCTTGCCGTAGCGCCGGATTTCCGGCCAGATCCACGCCACCGCCAGCACCACCACGATGGTGCCAAACCCGCCGACCACCGTGGACCAGATGGCGCCGGTGGCCATGGCCTGGGCATAAACCGGGCCGCTCGCCTCGCGGACATGGTGCATCACCGGCCCGAAAAGCTGCGCGGTGAAACCGGATTCCGCGCCGCCCAGCTCGTTGGACGTGCCGATAAACAGGCTGTTCACCGCCGAGACGCGCCCGCGCTTGTCGTCCGGCGTCAGGATTTGCACCAGCGAATGCCGCACCACGATGCTCACGTTGTCCGCCGCGCCGCACACCACCATCAGGCCGAACGCCGCCCAGAACCAGATGCCGTCCGCCGCCGGAAAATATCCGCCAAGGCACTGGCGGTTCGCCAGGCCGAACAAAACCGTCGCCACCCCGAAAACCGCCACGCACAGCAGCATGGCGCGCCCTGCCTTTTGCAGCGGCCGCCGGTGCGCGAGGTAAAACACGCAAAGGATCGAGCCCACGGGAATCGCCGCGCGCAGCAGGCCCAGGCCCACGCCCTCCGCGCCGCCGTGCAGCGGGATGATGCCGTCCGCAAAAATCGGCAGCAGCGTCACCGAGCCGCCCAGCAGCACGGCAAACATGTCCAGCGTAAGGGTGCCAAGGATGATTTTATTTTTATAGACGAACTGGAAGCCGGTGATGAGGCTCTTGAGCGAGACGGGCTCGCGCGGCGGAATTTTGTGTTCATGCCGGATGCCCGCGATGAGCGCGATGCAGGCAATCGCGGCGACGAAGTTGAAGGCGTAAACCAGCCACGCGCCGTGCGTGAGCCAGATGATCACGCCCGCCGCCGCCGGGCCGGCCACGCAGGAAAGCTGGAACGCGCCGCTGTTGAAGGTGATGGCGCGCGGCAGTTCCTCGCGCGCGACGAGCGCCGTCACAAACGCCGCGCTGGCCGGCCACAAAAACGTCCGCGCCACGCCGATGACGACGAGCAGCGAGTAGGCAAACAGCTGGAACGTCGCGACATTTTGGTCCAGCGCGATGAACGCCGAGGTCAGCGTCAGCCCGAGGCTCGCGCCGCCGAGCACGAGGGTGGAGCCGAGGATGATGCTTTTCCGGTTGCGCCGGTCGGCGAGCTGGCCCGCCGGCAGCGTGCAGAGAATCATCGGCACCATCAGCGACAGTCCGACGAAGCCGAGCGCTAGGCCGGAGTGCGCGCGTTTGTAAAGCTCCCAGTCCAGCGCGGTGACGAGCATCTGCATCCCGAACGCCGCGATGAACCGCGCGACGAGGTAGCGCGTGAAGTCGGCGTTGCGGAAAACGGCGTAGGCCGGCGGTTCCGTCGGCGCGGCGGGCGGCGGCGGATTGTCCGGGGTTGCGGTTTCGTGCATGAAACGGGTGTCAATCTACCTCAAAAATCGGCGCGGTCGAGTTTGGCGTGATTGAAAATTGTCGCGCGCAGGACGCGCCGCGGGCGACGGTCAATTTTCCCTTCGCAACCTTCGCGGCCTTCGCGCGAAACTGCTTTGCGATAAATTAAGATGTGCCAGAATCATTTCGCATGGGTGAACCAAACGGAAACGCTCCAAAGCAAAAATACCGGTGGCCGTGGCTGGTGCTGGCGGCGGTGGTGCTGGCCATCGTGCTGGCCGTGGTGTGGGTCGGCTTCGCCGCGAAAAAAGTGGGGCAGCAGCGCGATTTTGCACCGCTGCCGGCCGGCGCGCCGGCGGGATCAAGGTGATGGTTTCCGGCCGAACTCCGCGTCCAGCGGAACTTTCATCGCGACCAGGAAGCTCGGAATGGTCGCCAGGATCACCCAGACAAAAAACCATTGGTAGCCGAGGTGTTCCTGCAGCCAGCCGCTCCACAAACCGGGCACCATCATGCCCAGCGCCATGAAACCGGTGCAGAGCGCGTAGTGCGCCGTCGCGTGCTCGCCGCGCGCGAGGCAGACCATGAAGAGCATGAAAAACGCGAAGCCGAAGCCGTAGCCGAACTGCTCGACGGCGATGCCCGCGCCGATGGCGAACAGGTTTTGCGGCTGCGCCGCCGCGAGCCAGAGGAACACCGCGTCCGGCAGATGAATCGCCAGCAGCATCGGCCACAGCCAGAACTTCAGGCCGTTTCGGGAGATGGCAAAGCCGCCGAGCAATCCGCCGCCAATCAGCGCGATGACGCCGACGGTGTTGTAGCTGAAGCCGACCTGCAAATTGGTCAGCCCCAGGCCGCCATGGTCGCGGGCATCGAGAAAAAACAACTGCGTCACCGGCATCAGTTGCGCCTCGCCAAAACGGTAAACCAGCAGGAACAGCAGTGAGCTGCCGATGGCCGGCTTCTGAAAAAACGCGGCGAAGGTTTTGGAAAATTCACCAAGGAAATTTTTGCTGCCGGCGACAAGGGGCCGGTCACCGGCCGGCCGCGGCAGAATCCACCGGTGATAAATCGCCAGCAACAAAACGATGGCCGCCACGAGGCCGAAGACCAGCGACCAGGCGGATGAAAAATTATTGGTCGTGGCGGCGAGAATTCCCGCGAGGATGACGAGCTGACCTTTCGCCAGAATTCCGGCGACACGGTAAAACGTCGTGCGGATGCCGTTGAACCACGCCTGGTCGTGCTCCGTCAAGGCGAGCAGGTAAAAGCCGTCCGCCGCGACATCGTGCGTGGCGGAGGCGAACGCCAGCAGCCAGAAAAACCCCAGCGTGAGCTGCAGGAAATGCGCCGTGGGGACGGCCAGCGCCACGCCGGCCAGTGCCGCGCCGACGAGCAACTGCATCGTCCAGATCCACCAGCGCCGCGTTTTCAGGATGTCCACCGCCGGGCTCCACAGCGGCTTGATGACCCACGGCAGATAAAGCAGGCCGACGAAAAAAGTGTTCTGCGCGTTCGGCACGCCGAGGTTTTGGTAGAGCACGAGCGCCACCGACATCGCCAGCGCGTAAGGCAGTCCTTCCGCAAGGTAAAGGGTCGGCACCCACGCCCACGGCGAGATTTTTTTTTCAGCGGACATCTGCTGGCGCGGATTTTAGTCGCGCCGCGGCGAAAGGAAAACTTTTCTTCGTTTCATTCGCGGCGCGGCGCGGCACAATGGGCGCGTGATCGGCGCATTCCTCAACGCTCTCGGCATCCTGCTCGGCGCGCTCGCCGCCCTCGCGTGGCGCGGGCCGATTTCCGCCCGCACCCAGGACGGGTTCCGGTTCATGCTGGGCGGGCTCACCGTTTTTTTTGGACTGCGGCTGGTCTGGCAAAACGTCGGCGGTTCGATCATGACGGTTTTGCGGCAACTGTTCGTCGCGCTGCTCGCCGTGCTTCTTGGCCACCTGCTGGGCCGGCTGCTGCGGCTGCAAAAAATGTCGAACTGGCTGGGCCGGCGCGCGGCGGAACGGCTGGCTGCCGCCCGAAAAAATCCGCCGGGCCGGCCGTTGGACGGTTTCGCGGCGGCGACGGTTTTGTTTTGCGCGGCGCCGCTGGGCATCCTGGGCGTGGTGACGGACGGGCTGGCGGATTATTTTTATCCGCTCGCGCTCAAGGCGGTGATGGACGGACTGGCGATGGCGGGTTTTGTGCCGTTGTTCCGCTGGCCCGTGGCGCTGGTGGCGGTGCCGGTATTTATTTTTTTGACGGCGCTGGCCACGGCCGTGAACCGGTTTGCGCTGCCCGCGCTGGCGGCGCATCACCTGGTGGAGCCGACCGCTGTCGTCGCCGGCCTGGTGATGTGCGCCGTCTCGCTGGTGATTCTGGGCGCGCGACGGGTGGAACTGGCCAATTATCTTCCGGCATTGCTCTTCGCGCCTGTTTTAGCGCGGCTCATCGGGTGATTTCCGCTCGCTGATTATCTGGATAATCATAAGGTGCCAACATCAATGAAGCGCAAGCGGTCACTCACGGGACATCAAAGACAGATATGGTATTTTGCCATCTTTTTTGGCGCGCTGATGCTGGTTTTGCTGGTGGCCATGATGTGGCTCATGAACCGTCCGCTCTAGGCGAATAACTGATTTTTCTGCCGCCGCGCCGCCGCTGCATTAACTGGCTTTTCCCGTCGTCGGTCCCGGAGTATGCTGCGGCCATGAACTGCATTGTCACCGCCGGGCCGACGTTTGAGCCGCTGGACGACGTGCGCCGGCTCACGAATTTTTCCACGGGCCGGCTCGGCACGGAACTCGCCAACTTTCTCACGGCGCGCGGCCATCGCGTCACGCTGCTCATCGGCGAGGCGGCGACCTGGGCGGGCGAACGCCGGGCGCAGTCGGTGAAAACTTTTTCCACCGCGGCGGATTTGCGCGCGAAACTGAAATCATTTTCCGGCAAAAAAGTGGACGCCATTTTTCACGCGGCGGCGGTGGGCGACTTCGCCTTCGGCCAGGTTTTCGCGGAAACGCCAGCCGGCGAATTTGCCGCGCTCCCGGCGGCGCGGAAAATTTCCACGCGCCGGGGAAGCCTGCTCGCCGAGCTGGTGCCCACGCCGAAAATCATCGCGGAACTGCGCGGCTGGTTTCCCCGCGCCAGGATTGTCGGCTGGAAATTTGAGGCCGACGGCCGGCGCGCGGACGCGCTGCGCGCGGCGGAAAAGCAGTTGACAGATTGCCGGACGGATGCGTGTGTCGCCAACGGCCCGGCTTACGGACGGGGATTTGCCGTGGTGATGGCCGGCAGCCGCAAGCGGCATCATGCCGCCCCGGCGGGATTGTTCGCGGCACTGGCAAGGCTCGGGGCCGGGAAACTTCAGCCGCGCAAGTGACGCACGTCCACCGCGTCCATGCCGGCGGCGCGGATGGCGGTGAGGCCGAGGTCAGTGTCCTCGTAAGCGCGGCAGAATTTCGGCTCCACGCCGATGCGGCGCGCGGCTTCGAGGAAGATGTCCGGCGCGGGCTTCTGGTTTTTCACCATTTCGCTCGTCACCACGGCGCCAAACAGATGCCGGATCTTGAGATGCTCCAGCACGTCGTTGATGATGGCCTGCGTGCCGCCGGAGGCGACGGCCAGCGGGATTTTTCCAAAATTGGCCCGCGCGATTTCCACGACGGCGTGAATCGGCTCGATCCCGGCCATGAGCGGCAGATAGGCGTTTTCCTTTTCGTGCGCGATGGCGATGTGATCGAGCGAACGGCCCTGTTCGGCCGCGAGCATTTTCAAGATGTCGCGCGACGGCACGCCGCCGAGCGCATAAAAACGGTCCTCGGGAAAATGCAGGTTGTGCCGCTGCGTGATCAACTGCCACGCATGCCAGTGCAGCGGCATGGTGTCGGCCAGCGTGCCGTCGCAGTCGAAGATGAGTCCTTTGATTTCTTTCATTTTTGGGTCGCGCGAAGAAGACGAAGGTGACGAAGGAAATTTTCCTCGCAAACTTCGCGGCCTACGCGAGAAATTTATTTAAGTTTGCAAGGCGGCCAGTTTGGTTTCCATGTCGTAGTGCATCAGCGGAACGATCAGCTCGTCCAGGTTGCCCTCGACGAAATTTGCGAGGTTGTAAAGCGTCACCTCGATGCGGTGGTCGGTGACGCGGTTCTGCGGGAAATTGTAGGTGCGGATTTTTTCGCTGCGTTCGCCGGTGCCGACCTGGTCCTTGCGGAACGCCGCATATTTCGCGTTTTCCTCGGCCACCTTGCGCTCCAGCAGGCGCGAGCGCAGCACGGTCAGCGCCTGGATTTTGTTTTTTTGCTGCGAACGCTGGTCGGCGCAGCGGACGATCATGCCGGTCGGCTTGTGGATGATTTGGACGGCGGAATCGGTCGTGTTCACGCCCTGGCCGCCCTTGCCGGACGCGCGGCAGACGTTCACCTCGATCTCGTCGGGCTTGATTTCAATATCCACCTCCTCGGCCTCCGGCATTACGGCGACGGTGCAGGTGCTGGTGTGAATGCGCCCCTGCGCCTCGGTGGCGGGCACGCGTTGCACGCGGTGGACGCCGCTCTCGTATTTCAGCCGCTTGTAAACGTCCGTGCCGTTGACCTGAAAAATGATTTCCTTGAAGCCGCCGAGGTCCGACGGACTGGAATCCAGCGTCTCGGCCTGCCAGCCGCGCGCTTCGCAATAGCGCGAATACATCCGGTATAAATCCGCGGCGAACAGCGCGCTTTCCGAGCCGCCCGCGCCGGCGCGGATTTCGATGATGGTGTTGCGTGAATCCGTCGGGTCCGGCGGCACGAGGCCGAAATGCACCAGTTTGCCGAGTGTTTGTTCCTCGGCTGCGAGCCGCGTGATTTCGTCCCTGGCCATCGCGGCCATTTCTGCGTCGGCGGACTGAAGCAGTTCGCGGTTGCCGGCGAGTTCATCCACGATCTTGAGATACGCGGAGCCGTTGGCGACGAGCTCCTTCAGCCGTGCGTATTCCCGGCCCAATTCCTGCGCGCGCTGCGGTTGAGCAAACGTCTCCGGCGCGCTCAACAGGGATTCAACCTCGGCGAAGCGCTGGCGGAATTTCTCGATGTGCGGGCGCAGGTCCATTTGCGATTGGCGATTTACGATTGACGGGCGCGCTGTTGGGCGGCGCGCAAATCGTCATTCGTAAATCGTAAATTCACCGAAAAAACAAACCGCCCGCAACTCCGGTGAAATCCGGCGTTGCGGGCGGCGTTGGTCGTAAAGCTAGGCTTTTTTCTTCTTCTTGGAAGCGAAGGCTTCGGCGGCGGCGGCGGTCTTGGCGGCGCGCTGCTGGAATTTGTCCACGCGGCCGGCGGTGTCCACAAACTTCTGCTGGCCCGTGTAGAACGGATGGCAGGCGTTGCAAATACCGACGATGATGGTCTGCTTGGTGGAACGCGTCTTGATGACGTTGCCGCAGGCGCAACGGATTTCGGCGTCCACATATTTCGGATGAATGTCCGTCTTCATAAAATTGGCCGATCAAACTATCATTCACCCGCTAAAAGACAAGCGGGAATTTGGATTGTCCCGTTGCCGCGCCGGCTGACCGGGGAGTTTTTTTAGGTAAATGACGAGGTTTCGTGAGTTTTCGCTTTGCGCCGCGCCCCAAAAAAACTATTTTAACGCCCCATTGTCCGATGGTGTAATGGTAGCACAGAGCCCTTTGGAGGCTTTAGTCATGGTTCGAATCCATGTCGGACAACCATTTCAAATCACTAAAAAATCAGCCGGTTTGCGCAGGTTTTGTTCCTGCGCGACAGTTCCAATGTTAAGCCGGTTCAGGGGCGGTTTTTGACCTTGAATCTGATTTTTTTCGACACTTTCACTGGCACTTGCTGGGGGATGGTTGGGGCGTGAATTGAAGCGTTGAAAAATCCACGGGACTTGTTCCGCCTGCAAGTTCGTTGTCGATGAAGTCATGACCAAGGTGCATCATGGACGAAAGTCAAGGAGTCGGCGCATGACCGCGCTTTTAAGCAGCGCCCCGCCCTGCCCCGCCAGCGGAGCGGTCTATAACCTGATACTTTTGCGCCGGGTTGACCGTCTACAATAGTTCCCTGATGAAATATATTTTTCTCCTGCCAGTTGGCTGGTTGATGGTTGGCGCGGCTTGGCCGGCCAGCGCCCAAACCCAAGACATCCTCGCCGGCTTACGACCGGAACATCCACGCCTGCTCATCACCACTGCTGGCTGGAATGATTTGCGCACGCGCCGCGCGAGCAACCCCGAACGGGATGCGGTGATCACCAAAATTGTCAGCGATGCCCGCAAGGTGCTGGCGGCGCTGCCGCTGGTTTACAAAAAAGAGGGCAGTCTGATGCTGCGGGTTTCGCGGGAGGCGCTGCGGCGGATTGAATTGTGCAGCTTCGCCTACCGGATCACCGGCGAAAAGGTTTTCCTCGACCGCGCCGAAAAGGACATGCTCACCGCCGCCGCCTTTACCGACTGGATTCCCTCGACCTTTCTCGACACGGCCGAGATGACCGCCGCGTTGGCTTTGGGCTACGACTGGCTGTTTGACGCATTGCCAGCCCGCACCCGCGCCACAGTCCGGTAGCGTGACGCGAAAATTTTCAATGGTCGGAAACAAAACTGTCTCCATCCGCGACGACGTTGCCGGGGCCAAGCCCGGCCTGTCCGTGCGCTGGCAGATGGTCACGCACACCAAGATCAGCGTGAACAACAATCAGGCCACGCTTCAGCAGAATGACCGGACACTGGCGGTCAAAATCATTTCGCCAGTCGGCGCCCATTTTGAAATCGCCAGCGCCCAGCCGCCGGACGACGGCGTCAACCAGCCCAATCCCAATTCGCAAATCCTCGTGATGAACACACGGTTCCGGCGACCGGGAGTCTTGCCATTGAAATCGAGCTCCAGCCGGAGGCCGTCGTCAGGCAAAATTCCGGCCCTAGATATAGCTGCTCTTGTTTTAACTCAAACCCGATGAAAATAAACCCTGCCACAATCTTGAACGCGAACCTCACCTCCATCAACCGCCGGCAATTTCTGCACACCACGCTTTTTTCGGCCATCGGCCTCGCGGTGTGCGCGGCGGCAAAACGACCGCCGCGCATTCTGTTGCGTTCATCTTGGCAGACCGTCAACATCGGCGACATCGCGCACACGCCGGGCGTTCTGGCGTTGCTGGAGAAATACTTTCCGGAAGTCGAGGTGCGCTTGTGGCCGACCAGCGTGGACAATGGGGTCGAGGAAATGCTGCGCGCGCGCTTTCCGAAGCTGGTAATTGTTAAAGGCGAGGAATCATTGAAGGCCGCGTTTGAGGAGTGCGATTTTCTTCTGCACGGTTCGGGGCCGTCGTTTGTCGCGGAAAAGGATGTCGTCCGCTGGAGCCGGGAGGCCGGCAAGCCCTATGGCGTCTATGGCATCACCCTGTCGGCGCCCGGCTCCATCCCGGCGTTGAGCGCCGCGAAGTTTGTTTTTTTCCGCGACTCGGTTTCGCTCGCATTCGCCAGGGAAAACGGCTGCACCTGTCCGGTGATGGCGTTTGGCCCCGATGGCGCGTTTGCCACCGACCTGGCCGACGACGCGAAGGCCGCGGCATTTCTCAAGCGGCAGGGATTGGCAGACGGCAAGTTTCTCTGCTGCATTGCCCGTCTGCGCTTCACGCCTTATTGGAACATTCCGAGAAAGCACGCGGCGGTTGACGAGACGAAGCGGGCGCGCAACGAGGCGATGAAGGAGCGTGATTGCCAGCCGCTGCGCGAGGCCGTCATCGCCGTGGTGCGGCAGACGGGTTTTAAGTTGCTGCTTTGTCCCGAGGACGAAACCCAGATGGCGGTGAACCGGGAAATGCTTTATGACCGGTTGCCCGAAGACGTGAAAGCGAAGGTGGTCTGGCGCGAAAGTTATTGGTTGACCGACGAGGCGCTCAGCACTTATCGGCGCAGCGCGGGGCTGTTCGGCCATGAGATGCACTCGCCCATCATGTGCATCGGCAACGGCATTCCGGCCATCGTCTGCCGCTGGGCCGAGCAGACGAGCAAGGGCTTCATGTGGCGCGACATTGGCCTCAACGACTGGCTCTTTGACTTCGATGACGAGGCGGACATGAAGCGCCTGGTCCCGGCGGTTCTCGCCCTCGCGAAAGATCCCGTCGCCGCCCGGGCGAAGGCCGCCGCGGCGCGCGCCGTGGTGGAGCGTCGCCAGCGCGAGACCATGACGGAACTGAAGCGCAACCTGCCGGCATAAAATATCGCGATGAACAAAATGATTTGCAGCATAATCCTGGGCTTAGATGAAAACTAAGCACCTTGTCGGATTGGTTCTCGCCGCATTTTCACCGCCAATGAATTTTGCATCCTCCTATCTATCCGTCCGCCGGCGTTTCGCCCTGGCGGTGACGGTGCTCGTCTCCGTCGCGACGCTGTCCGCCGCCGAGCGCAACCGCAAAACATAATTTCAATGCCGCCAAATTTTTAACGAGGAAGTTTTGAGACACAATCCCCGCCTGATGGTTCCGGCCCGTCCGATGATATGTTCAAAGATAACAATCCCGACACCGTTCAGATGATTTACCGGATTGAATTGCCCTGATCCCAACGATTACCTTGCTGTCATGCAATCAAATGAGAAATTTCAATTTTAAATTTACCTTGCCCTGGCGGCCGATGGTTCTTTCAACCCTGTTGTGGTTTGGCGTAGCTGCTCCGGCTGCGGATTCCAGCGGGTGGATTTCGCTCTTTGATGGCAAGGCGCTGGACGGCTGGAAAGCGTCCGAGAACCCGGGCGGTTTCAAGGTGTTTGACGGCGCCATCATTTTCGACGGCAAGCGTTCGCACTTG
>Ga0316220_1002991_pt1 | contig 14813 bp, 9 predicted proteins | sample TBH18005metaG_FD_203632 | JGI IMG/M metagenome (GOLD analysis project Ga0316220, IMG submission 203632) | Freshwater microbial communities from Trout Bog Lake, Wisconsin, USA - TBH18005 | ecosystem: Environmental > Aquatic > Freshwater > Lake > Hypolimnion/Profundal zone | place: USA: Wisconsin...
ACTAAAAATTCAAGTCCGTTCGCTCGAAAAATGTCTGTATCTAACTAAATTTCAAATATTTCAAAGAACTTTTATAAATTTTAATGGGACAGTAATGTTACTTAATACTGAGTGAAGAGAAATTCCGAAGTTTAATTCAGTTTTCAAGCGAGCCAATCTTTGGCTTTAATCGGGACGAAACATACCACTTTGTAAATGAGGCATTTTCTAGTTCTTTCGGAAAAGAACCTGCTGAAATCATTGGAAAAACACCTTTTGATATTTTCCCCCCCGATGAAGCAGAAAGACGTCTTGCACTCGTCCGCAAGGTATTTCAAACGGGAGAGAAGGGTGAAATAGAAGTTGAGCTTGCCACCCATACAGGAGACTTTCAGTATTACCTTACCACGGTAGATCCTTCCAAAAATGAAAGAGGGGAAGTAATTTATGTCAACTGTGTTTCCAAAGATGTTACACAACTTAAAAAAACAGAAAAGGCTCTTCGTGAAAGTGAAGAAATATTTCAAAGTTTCATGAAATACAGTCCGGTTTATATATTTTTTAAAGACGAGAATTTAAAGACAATTAATTTAAGCAAAAATTATGAGACGTTGCTTGGAAAACCCCTTTCCGAGTTAATTGGCACGCGGTTAAATCAGTTAGTTCCCAAATCAATTGCGATGACGATGGATGCTGGTGATCAGGAAGCTATGAAAAATGGAAAAGTCGTTACTTCTGATGAGGAGTTTAACGGAAGATCTTATTCAACCATTAAATTTCCGATAATCATCGAAGGGAAATCCCAATACCTTGCCGGATTTACCATTGATATCACAGACCGGAAGAAGGCTGAAGAAGCGCTAAAAGTAAGTGATGCACAAGTTACCGCTTTGTTGGCGGCGATCCCGGATATGATCTTTATTCTGGACCAACATGGTACTTATCTGAATTATCATGGTCCAATTTCCGATGAATTATATGCGCAACCTGATAATTTCATCGGGAAAAGCATGTTTGAGGTAATCCCTTTGGAAATAGCAAAAAAATTTGAAGTTATATTTCAAACAGCACTAAAGACCGGAGAGGTTCAATTATGTGAATATTCAATGATGTTACCTGACGGGCTCAACCATTTTGAAGCAAAAACGGTTGCTTTTGAAGGTACCAAATTCCTGACTATTATCAGAAATGTTTCTTCCTATAAACGGGCGGAGGAATTAATCCGGATAAAAAATGAAGATCTTCTAAGAGTCAATGCCGAGAAAGACAAATTCTTTTCCATTATAGCCCACGATTTACGCAGCCCATTCAGCGGATTCCTTGGTTTAACCGAGACTTTAGCCAGAAGATTACCGGATATGACTTTAAAAGAGATTCAGGAAATCACATTTTTAATGCGCAACTCTTCTGTTCATCTCTTCCGGTTACTTGGAAATCTTTTAGAATGGTCGCGAATGCAAAGGGGACTAACAGCTTTTGTGCCTAAATCATTTTTAATAAGTCAAAAAATTGCAGATTATTTAATCCTGGCAAACCAACTGGCAAAAGAAAAAGAGATTCGAATAAAGGTGAAAATTCCTTCGGATTTAGTCGTTTTTGCCGATGAGAATATGTTTGGAAGCATCGTTCGGAATCTATTGTCCAATGCGATAAAATTTACCCCAAAGGGGGGAAAAATCACTATTTCTGCCAAAAGAAATTCGGACCATAAAGTTGAGATCTCGGTAAAAGACACGGGTATTGGAATGAGTAATGAGCTGATCGATCATCTTTTCCGTCTCGACGACATATTATCCAACCGACAAGGAACTGAAGGAGAATACAGTTCCGGACTTGGCCTGATCATTTGTAAAGATTTTATTGAAAAACACGGAGGCCAAATTAGTATAAAGAGTGTCCAGAATAAGGGGAGTATATTTAGTTTTAACTTGCCTACTGAGAGTGTTCCTTTCAAAATACTAATTCAATAATTATTAAGACTCATTGCATCCTTAATAAATCCAAAGGTCACCAAGCCGTTTGGAGTAACTCATTTTTGTAAAAGAACTACAGACAAAGCCCATTGTCAATTTAAATCGTTACTAATCTTAAAATATTTTATGCGAAAAAAAATTAAATTTTACGGATCAATATTTATTTACATAAAGATAAATATCTAACTTTGTTCTCTGTTAAACCTAAATCATAAACTACCCTCAAAATGAAATTTTCCCTACTCAAATCCATTTCTGCAATTCTGTTATTTTGCGCCCTGCAACTCTCTTTATTTGCCCAAAAAGCTCCGATTAAATACGGAAAAGTGAACAAATCTGATCTTGAAATGAAAGTTTATCCGTCAGATAGCAGTGCTGTAGCTGCCATCCTCTGCGATTATGGTTATTTTAATTCCACCCGGTTTGAATTTGAGAGGACTTTACGCATTAAAATTTTCAAGAAAGAGGGTACTTCATGGGGTAATCAGGTTTTTCCCATATCCTCAAAAGCCGATATCCGGGGAATTACCTATAATCTCGAAAATGGCGAAGTGGTGGAGTCAAAGCTAAAATCCGAGTCTATCTTTACTGAAAATGTAACTAAAAATTATTTCAGATTCCGAATTGCAATGCCCAATGTCAGAGAAGGTTCTATTATTGATTTCAATTTCAGATATACTGGATTGCCTACTGAATGGTTATTCCAGCAGGAGGTACCTGTTCGGTGGAGTGAATTAATTATTGAACCATCGCCTTACATTAATTTTCGGAAAAACTATTTCGGATTCGAACACTTGTCCGAAAATTCCGATATGCGGTGGGTAGCCAAGGAGATGCCCGCCTTTAAAAAGGAAGCGTATATGAATTCACCAAAAAATTATATGACCAAATTCGACATAGAAATTCTTAATTTAAATATTCCCGGATTTTACCGTGAATTCAGCACAACATGGGAAGCGGTCAATACCCGGCTGGAGGAAAGCGAATACTTCGGAAAAGCAATGCAGGGTTGCGGCTTTTTAAACAGTATTGCAAAAGAGATTAAGAAGAATAACGCTAGCCGGATTGAACAATTAAAAGCAGCTCAGGAAACCATAAAAAAAGCGGTTAAATGGAATGAAAAAGAGACTGTCTTTTCCTCCTCCGAAAATTTAAGTTTTCCCTTCAATAAGAAAATCGGTAATTCCGGGGACATAAATTTGACATTAATCGAGCTACTTAAAAAGTTGGATTTCGAGGTATATCCTGTTGCACTTAGTACGCGTGAAAATGGTTTTCTCACTCCGGTAAACCCTTCTTTGGAAAAACTGAATTATGTAATAGCTTATGTTTTGCTGGATGACAAAACCTATTTTGTGGATGCAACCGAAGGGTTTCTTCCGGTAGGTATGCTTCCTCAAAGATGTATTAACCTGCAGGGCAGACTGATTGATGATAAAAAATCAGATTGGATAGATTTAGCCTCTGAAAAAAAGAATAAGAAATTCATTCAGTTCGATATGAAATTGGATGCTGACAATATGCTTACAGGACAAATCACCAAATCCAGTTTCGATTATGCAGCTCTGGATTTCAGGAAAAAATATGAAAAATTCAACTCAAAAGAGGAGTACCTTAAAAATTTCGAGACCGAATATAAGGGTTTAAGAGTGATTGAGTGTGAAATAACCAATCTTGACAGTCTCTATCTTCCTTTGGTTGAGACCTATAAAGTAAAAATAAAAAATGTCGTTACAAGTTCAGGAAACCAGGTTTATATAAATCCTTTTCTTTTTGAACAAATGACTTCCAATCCATTTAAAACTGCGCAGCGCAAGTATCCGGTAGATTTCGTCTCCCCGACTGATATAACCTATTTATTTAAATTTACTTTGCCAGAAGGAGCCCAAATCACTGAACTCCCTCAATCAGTATCCATGAAATTACCCGATGGCAGTGCCGTATTCATGTACCAGATTACTTCGGATGAAAATGTTGTTCAACTGACTTACAGGTTTCGCATAAATAAATCTGTGTTCCCAGAAAATGAATATGCCGACCTTAGAGCGCTGTTCTCGGAATTGGTCAAAAAACACGCTGAACAAATTTCAATAAAAACACTTTAACTATGCCTAATATTAAATGGATCAAGGCCTTAACAGGAATTATCCTGTTGTGTTCAGGGGTCATTAATGCCAGGGATATCAAATACAAGTTTTCTGACATCCCAAAAGAACTTAAGGAAAATGCAAGATCGGTAGTTCGCAACGAAGAAATTACTCTGGAGATAAAATCACTCTCCAGGGCAACCTTAAATGTTTCATATGCCATAACGATTTTGAACAAGAATGGGCTGGATGATGCCTACTTTCACGAATTTTATGGCAGATTCAGTAAAATATCGGGAGTGAGGGGGCACGTATATGATGAAAACGGGGAACAGATTAAAAAGATTCCGATTGAAGATATCCTCGATTACAGCGCAATTTCCGGCTATTCCATTTACGAGGATAACCGAGTAAAATATATTGATCCCAAAGTCCGTAATTTCCCGTTTACTGTCGAATATTCGTATGAACAGTCCATGGATGGTTTTTTTTCGTTCCCTTCCTGGAATCCACAACCAAAATTCAATCTTGCAGTCCAAAAAAGCTCGTATAAGGCTATTATTCCCAAAGGACTGAAATTCCGTCACCTCGAACGAAATACCACTGTAAAGGCAGATACCCTTTCTGATCAGAATAACACAATTTATAACTGGGAAGTCCGAAACCTGAAGGCGCTGGAATGGGAGCCATACAGTGTTTCAGACCATGATATTTTCCCGTTTATGATAGCAGCCCCCATAGAATTTGAAATCGGTGGGGACAAAGGTGATTTTAAAACCTGGGGACATTTCGGAATGTTCATTTCATCCCTGAATGAAGGAAAAGATGTATTGGAGGATGAAACCAAAAAGAAATTAAATGAGCTTGTCGCAGGTATTCCGGACGATTACGGAAAAATCAGGAAATTATATGAATATATGCAGGGACGCACCAGATATGCCAGTATACAGATTGGTATTGGCGGATGGCAGCCCTTTGATGCCTCAACGGTACAAAGACTTTCGTATGGCGATTGTAAGGCATTGGCAAATTACATGAAAACACTTCTTGAAACGGTAGGGATTAAGTCCAATTATTGTCTTGTAAATGCCGGGGCAGATGCACCTGCCCTGATCAAAGAGTTCCCTTCATCTCAGTTTAATCATGCTTTCTTATGCGTTCCGGTAAAGAATGACACCATCTGGCTCGAATGTACGAGTCAGCGGGTCCCCTGCGGCTTTATAGGAAACTTTACCGATGATCGCGATATCCTTCTGATTGACAATGAAAAAAGCAAAATTGTACACACCAGGGCTTACAGCCTCGCAGACAATACAAAGACTCAATTATCGCACGTAAAAATTGATGAACAAGGGAATGGTTCTGTTGAAATAAATACCAATTACCGGGGGCTAAACTATGAATACATCCTGTCGACTTTCCTGGCTGACAATGAAGATAAAAAACGCATAATTTCTGAAAGGATGCGATTCCCCTCATTTCAACTGGTAAATTTTAAATACAATGAGACGAAAGCTATCATTCCATCAATCAACGAAACACTCAACGTGGGTTTTGGAAACTATCTTACTCCCATGGGATCAAAGTTCCTGATGCGATTATATTTTTTAAACAATTTGGTTGAAGCCCCGTCCAATTTACGGTCGAGGAAAACAGACATATTAATCAGAAGACCCTCAATAGACAGGGATACAATTATTTACCAGATATCTGCAAAATTAAAACCTGAGAGTCTGCCAAAACCTGTTTCTTTTAAAACCCAATTTGGGGAATATCAGTCAAAAGTGGAATATTCAAATAACCAACTGTGTTATACACGTGTATTTCAGCTTAATAAAGGGACCTATCCTGCCTCGGACTACGACGCCTTTGTCAGCTTTTTCGATAAGGTCATCAATGCCGATGAGATAAAATGCGCCCTGGAAAAAGTCCCTGACTAATCAAAGTATTCAGCCGATTCTTATTGCTTCAAATCCGATGACTTAAATTTTCATCGGATTTGCTACTTTTGTGAACTGTCTGTTCAATTATTCCAACACGTAGAATAATACAGCAGACCTTGGTTGAAAATAGAGAAATCATTTGATATGGAGCGATATAGTATAAATCATTTAAGGGAGCTTGAAGCCGAATCTATTTTTGTAATTCGGGAGGTTGTTGCTCAGTTTGAACGACCGGTGATGCTTTTTTCGGGGGGTAAAGATTCGATTGTTATGTTTCATCTGGCCTGGAAAGCTTTTCATCCGTTGAAAGTTCCGTTCCCTTTAATGCATATTGATACTGGTCACAACTTTGAGGAGACGATTACCTATCGTGATAATCTGGCAGAAAAATTTGGTATCAGGCTGATTGTCAAATATGTTCAGGATTCCATTGACAACGGACGGGCTGTAGAGGAGAAAGGCGTAAATGCCAGCCGTAACGTACTTCAAACGGTTACTCTTCTCGATGCTATTGAAGAGATGAAATTCGACTGTGCCATGGGTGGTGGCCGTCGCGATGAAGAAAAGGCCCGGGCAAAGGAACGCTTTTTCTCACACCGTGACGAATTCGGACAGTGGGATCCCAAGAATCAACGTCCTGAACTTTGGAACCTGTTTTGCGGGGCAAAACATATGGGTGAACATTTCCGCGTGTTTCCCATCAGCAATTGGACTGAGATGGATGTTTGGCAATATATTCTGATGGAAAATATCGATATGCCAAGTTTGTACTTTACCCATGAGCGTGAAGTCTTTTACCGAGATGGAGCATGGATGGCAACAGCACCCTTTATGCAGTTGAAGGCCAATGAAATAGTGGAGACCAGGAAAGTTCGCTGTCGGACCATCGGTGATATCACCTGCACCGGGGTTACCCTCTCCGAGGCAAATTCCCTTGAAGATATCATTCAGGAAGTTGCTGCAAGCCGCGTAACAGAACGAGGCAGCCGGGCAGACGATAAGCGGTCTGAAGCAGCTATGGAAGACCGCAAGCGAGAAGGTTATTTTTAATTTTACAATTCAAATTATGTCAGGAAAAGAACACGGATATCTCGATATGGAACTTTTGCGGTTTACAACAGCAGGAAGTGTTGATGATGGCAAAAGTACACTGATTGGCAGACTTTTATACGACAGCAAAGCTATTTTTGAGGATCAGATGGAAGCCCTTGAACAAGCCAGTATCAGCCGGGGTGGTGAAGAGGTCAACCTGGCTCTGCTCACTGACGGTCTGCGGGCCGAGCGCGAACAGGGGATTACCATCGATGTTGCATATCGTTATTTTGCTACTCCTAAACGGAAATTTATCATAGCTGACACTCCTGGCCATATCCAATATACCCGGAACATGGTGACCGGCGCTTCCACAGCCAATGCCGCTGTAATCCTGGTTGACGCCCGTAATGGAGTTATCGAACAAACCCGGCGTCATGCCTATATTGCAGCCCTGCTCAATATCCCGCACGTTTTGGTATGCGTGAACAAGATGGATCTGGTCAGTTTCAGTGAACAGGTTTTTGACCGGATTAAGGGAGATTTTATCGATGTTGCAAGCCGGCTCAACAGTCAGGATATCCACTTTTTACCCATCAGTGCCAAACTGGGAGACAATGTTGTAGACCGTTCAACCAATATGCCCTGGTATAAAGGCGAAACATTTTTAGGTTTACTCGAAGCGTTGCCGGTTGGTCAGGATTGGAATTTAAATGATCCCCGGTTCCCGGTTCAATACGTTATCCGGCCAATAACCGATGAATATCACGATTACCGGGGTTATGCCGGAAGGGTCGCCAGCGGAGTATTTCGGGTAGGCCAGGAAGTTGCTGTCTTGCCAGGCGGGCTAAAAACGACCATTGAGGCAATAGATTTTGCCGGGAAAAGTCTTGACTATGCATTTCCTCCCCAATCTGTGACAATCAGACTCACAGATGAGATTGATGTCAGTCGCGGATCTATGATTGTAGATGCAACAAATCAGCCACAACAGTCGCAGGAGATAGATTTAATGATTTGCTGGCTGAATGAGAAACCATTGGTTGTCAGGGGAAAATACCAACTCAAGCATAATTCAAATGAATTGCGGTGTATTGTGACTGAAGTGAAATACAAAGTGAATATCAACACAACTGAGGAGATACATGATGATCTGAGTGTGGGATTAAATCAGATCGCCAGGATAACCATTAAAACCACGAAGCCTTTGTTTTTTGATCCTTACAAGAAAAACCGGGAAACCGGAAGTCTGATTTTGATCGATGAGGGGACCAACAATGTGGTTGGCGCAGGGATGATCCTGTAATTTTTTCATACTCCAGGAAATACTATTTATTTATACACAACTTCAATCAAAAAAGAGACAAGGCAATGCCTTGTCTCTACCATTTTATTTAAAAACCTATTCTTTAAAGTTTAAAAGCCAGCGTAAAAATAATTTGGCTGTTATCATTTTGGTACTTCACCGCATCGCTCTTAGGCCCAAGATAATAACTGCTTGTGCTACTGTCGCTCCCCTGATAAATAAAACCGTTATCTATTTTATGCGCCTGGCTGTAGGTAAGATCAAAAGATACGTTGTCGATACGATATCCAATTCCCAAATTTAAAGTTCTGTAGCTGAAATTACTGTTGGGCTGTGCAACAGTAATATTCTGCCCCTGATTATTGGGATCAGCAATTACCACAGAACTGGTGTAAGGATTCCCAAACAGTTCATAACCGGCCCTTAGGCTCACCGAATTTATTGGTTTGTATTCTCCACCCAAACGGATATTACTTACCGAACGGTAGACAGAATTAATGATCGAATTTTCTACCGAAAAAGAATAGCCGTCATTACCGTCGTGATATTGCATTTTAGAATAATCAACATACTCATAATCAAATGATAACATTCCTTTTTTGCCAAACTGGTAAGCTATACTTGCAATTGCTCTGGTTGGAGTATCCATTTTATAATTATAATTCCCAAAAGGAGAATCTGACGAATGAGTTCCATTGGCTTCTGTACTTACATTCTGAAGATTGGAAGTCATCGACGAATTATAGCTCTCTTTTAAATCAAATAAGGTGGGTGTATGAATCGCCAGGCCAAGTCTTAAGGCAGTGGTAGGTTTGTAAATCACCCCAAGTTTAAGATTATATCCGGTCCCCCTGGTACTTGCATTATTGTAATAATCAAATCGGCCAAAACCGCCATTCTCGGAATAAGTGGATGATTGGCTATAATACAGATCCTGTACCCCAAATGTAGCACCCAGGTATAACCTGTGATTAAAATTAGCACCGAATGAAAAGACATATTCGTTGAGATACCCTTGTTTGTTTACCGTAAGATTTTGGTTAACCAGCTCATTCTGAAATAATATGGATTGATAGGCATTTCCCACCCCGTTTTGATCGGGATTGGAAACGTTAATCAGATAATTTTGCCAGGCCATTTCGCTCTCCCAGGGAACATTTTGACTTTGCCACGGATTGTTTTCGCTATAAAGTTCGGTGGTTGAGATTCCGTTGGTATTTTGGGCAAAAGCATCCATCCTGGAGGTAGGTGAGTTTACACTGCTCACTGAACTCGTTTGATTATAGTTATTAAGCTTATTGAATCCGAATCCAAAATTGAATGAAACCAAACCTGAACTTCCCCCCTTAGCGGGACAATTGAACACATAACCCAGGTTTCTCATGCTGAAATTATTGTTCCGGTCATCGGTTGACTGTCCCTGATAAGTTGATTTGGTACTATTTACACCGATAACGTCAAGAGTTGCAGAAATCTCAGGTTTAATATAGACACCAATTCCTGCAGGATTAATGCTCAATGAGGAGAAATCTCCTCCGATCGCCCCGAAGGCACCTCCCATTGCCTGGGAACGGGCTGTCGACCCAAATTTCTGTTGCGAAAAATTTAATGCCTGGTCAACATACTGACCGAAAGAGATTGTAATTAAACCTATTGTTGCAAATAGGGTAAGTACTAATTTTTTCATAATCAACGATTTTTGAATTTAGTAAAAGGAGTTTTATTTGAATACAACAAAGTCAATTATTTACTGCTCTGACTATTCCAACAAAACTCCTTTTCACGATGTTCTTTTAAGTGTTAACAGATTTTCATTAACGTATCATGAATTAGATCAATAGGTTTATATTTAACGCCGGTGTCCACCGCCACCTCCGCCACCGCCGGAGAAAGACCTTCCGCCAACACTACCACCGCCGGAACTGCTTCTTGAAGGGGCAGAATAAGAACGGGCAGCGGAACCGCTGCTTCTTACTGATCCGCTTTTTAGATTAGACACAGAACCAACAGAACGACTTGATCCTCTTTGATAAGAGCTACTCAAAGACGATCTGGTAGATGTGGAGCTCGATGGTCTTGAATATTGCCGTGTCGTACCACTGTTATATGTCGACTGAATATTTGTCCTGGGGCGTGAATAGGTCGGTGTATATCCTTGGGCACTGCTGGTTACTGAATTTCTTACAGTGGTTCTGCGCAAATTGGTAGCATTCAAACTGCCGCTTTTAGTTACATTCTGACCTGAAGTATAACGGGTTCCAGTCTGACGCGTGGAATTTACCGAAGCGCTTTTGGTTACACCATTCACTGAGGTACCCGAAACGGTACGCCCGGCAGAATTTGTTCCGGAGACTTTTGAACTAATCCCACTTCGTGTATTGCTGAGACCTACTGCATTTGAACCCATCCGTCCAGCGTAATTTTGTCTTCCATAATAGCTTCCATGTCCATAATATCCGCCACCATAACCATAACCCCAACCCCTGGCGTATCCACCCCAAAAAGGATTATAGAGACCCCAGCCAAAAAATGGATTATAAAAGCCTCCATAATATCCACCAAAGCCAAACCCAAAACCGCCATAGAATCCACCGAAGCCCAGACCCCATCCAAATCCAAACCCAGGATAATAGAATGAATCCCAATATGGATCGTATGCATATGGGTCATAGAAAGTCCGGATACGCGTTGTATAATCAACATCATCAGGCTCATCATAATTATTAATCAAATTCTTAGCCTCTAAATCCGCCTCAAAGGTGGTATCTGGATTTGAAGGTATATTGTTCAATCCACTGTTGGGATAGTCTTCTTTTTTATCGGAAAGATAATTATCTACAATTTTTGCAGCATCATCCTGCTGTAAACCAGAGGCCGTCGAAGAAGCCCTTTGCGGCTGTTGATTTGGAGTTACAGAGTTGGCGACTACGGGGGGATGGTCTCCAGGCGTAAAATATGCATCGTCCCCATAGCTTCTTGTTGTAACCATCGATCCTGTTGTACATGCACTTACGAGAAGTGCGATGACTGCGAGCAGTCTTACATCTGTTTTCATGATTTGTTCTCCTTTATATTAATAAATTCACGAACTTTTCGTTAATTTGTGACTTCAAATTTTCAATTTAAAAGCAAATATTATACCAAAAAGTAAGTAATGGCTAAAGTTCTCACAACAAAGGAAGAAAATTATTCGCAATGGTACAATGATTTAGTTACAAAAGCTGATCTGGCCGAAAATTCAGCAGTTCGGGGCTGTATGGTGATCAAACCTTATGGTTATGCAATATGGGAAAAGATGCAGGCTCAGCTGGATAAAATGTTCAAAGATACAGGCCATGTCAATGCCTATTTCCCGCTATTTATCCCAAAATCTTTCTTTTCGAAAGAGGCTGCTCATGTCGACGGCTTCGCAAAAGAGTGCGCTGTAGTTACTCATTACCGGCTTAAAAACGATCCCGACGGAAAAGGTGTTGTCGTTGATCCTGAAGCAAAGCTTGAGGAGGAGTTAATCATTCGCCCAACCTCTGAGACCATAATTTGGAGTACTTATAAAAACTGGATTCAGTCGTACCGCGATTTGCCAATCTTATGCAATCAATGGGCAAATGTAGTCCGGTGGGAAATGCGCACCCGGATGTTTCTCCGCACCACTGAATTTCTTTGGCAGGAGGGGCACACCGCTCATGAAACCAGTGAAGAAGCATTAGCCGAAACGACCCAAATGATTAATGTTTATGCCAGTTTCGCCGAAGATTTTATGGCCATCCCAGTCATCAAGGGTGCAAAATCGGCTAACGAGCGCTTTGCTGGGGCACTCGAAACCTATACTATCGAAGCGCTCATGCAAGACGGTAAGGCCCTACAATCAGGAACATCGCATTTCCTCGGGCAAAATTTTGCAAAAGCTTTCGATGTTCAGTTTGCTAACCGTGATGGCAAACTAGATTATGTTTGGGCATCTTCATGGGGTGTTTCAACTCGTCTGATAGGTGCCCTGATTATGGCTCATTCTGATAATAACGGCCTTGTACTTCCTCCAAAACTGGCTCCTTACCAGGTAGTTATCGTTCCTATTTACAAAAATATGGAGCAATTGGCCGAAATTTCTGTCAAAGTCGAGGAGATAATGGTCAAATTGCGTGCCCGCGGAATAAGTGTTAAATTCGATAACCGTGATTCACAACGCCCGGGATGGAAGTTTGCCGAATATGAGCTTAAAGGCGTACCGGTCAGGCTTGCAATTGGTCCGCGCGACCTCGAAAATGGCTCGGTTGAAGTGGCTCGCCGCGATACCCTGGAAAAATCGGTTGAACAACTTGAAAATATCGATCAGGTTGTAGCAGACCTGCTTGACTCCATCCAAGAAAATATTTATAATAAAGCCTTCCAGTTCAGGTCGGAAAATATGACCAAAGTTGATTCCTACGATCAGTTCAAGGAATTGCTGGTTACCAAAGGGGGATTCTTTCTTGCACACTGGGATGGTACCACCGAGACAGAACTCAGAATCAAAGAAGAAACCAAGGCTACCCTGCGATGCATTCCGTTTGATAGGGACAATGAGGAAGGAACCTGTATGGTCACCGGAAAACCGTCAAAACAAAGGGTTATTTTCGCCCTGGCGTACTAGTACTGAATAATTGAAAGATCGGAATTCAAAAATATCGAAGTTTAATACGCGCCCAATGTCCATGGAAAAAAAGGTTACTGAACGTTTTATCCGGTATGTCAGATATAATACCTGTTCCGATTCGGTGAGCGGTAAAACGCCAAGTTCTGACGGACAAGGGGTATTTGCCAGAGTACTCGCTGACGAACTAAAGGCTATCGGAATGCAGGATGTCGAAGTGGATTTGTGGGGTTATCTCTATGCGACACTTCCGGCAAACCAATCCGAAACAGCGCCTGTGGTGGGTTTTGTGGCGCATATGGATACTAGTCCTGATTTTACAGGTGATGGAGTATCTCCCCGGATGGTTACCGACTATGACGGCAAGGATATTTTGCTTAATAAGGAGAAGAATATCGTACTTTCTCCTTCAGTGTTTCCTGAACTGAAACATTACATTGGGCAACAATTGATTGTGACTGACGGGAATACTCTGCTGGGTGCGGATGACAAGGCAGGTGTTTCAGAAATAATTACGGCGATGGAGTATCTGATCGGGCATCCTGAGATCAAACATGGAAAGGTTAAAATTGCGTTTACCCCTGATGAGGAGATTGGAGAGGGGGCTGACCATTTTGACGTATCGAAATTCGGTGCTGAATTTGCCTATACCATGGATGGAGGCGAATTGGGCGAATTGGAATTTGAGAATTTCAATGCGGCCGGTGCCCGGGTTATTATTCAGGGTTCAAGTGTTCATCCCGGATATGCCAAAGGGAAAATGAAAAATGCCATACGGATCGCCAATCAGTTTCTGGCAATGCTTCCGACCTTGGAGGTGCCTGAACACACCGATGGTTATCAGGGATTTTATCACGTTACCGGAATACAGGGAACTGTGGAACGTGCAGAGATTGAATTTATACTGCGTGATTTTACCCTATCCGGTCTTGAGGAACGGAAACAGCTTTTACAGGCGGTAGTGCGAATGATCAATAGCGAGTTTGGGGACGGAACTGCCGGACTCACCCTTAAAGACCAGTATTTCAACATGCGCCAAAAAATTGAGCCTGTGAAATATATTATTGATTTAGCTGAAGAAGCGATGATTGAATCCGGAGTCCGGCCAAAGATTGTGCCTATCCGGGGGGGTACTGACGGCTCACGTCTCTCCTATATGGGTCTTCCATGTCCGAATATTTTTGCAGGGGGGCACAATTTTCACGGGAAATATGAATACGTCCCCACACCATCCATGGCTAAAGCATGTGAAGTGATTGTTAAAATCGTCAAAAAGACTGCGCTGTCGCAAAAGAATCCGGAATAAGTCTTGCCCGAATTGCTTAAATCCGTTTCATTAAAACCATCGCTGTTCCACAACGGCTTTTAATTCTGTTTTTTCCGGTGAAGAAACCAATATACAGGCAGACCTGAAAAAATCAGGGTAAGTCCCAAACCTGCTTCCCGTGGCCTCGTAAATATGGTATTAAAAACCAATACAATACAAAAAACAATAAAAATTGCAGGAACAACCGGATAGCCCCAAACCCTATACGGTCTTGGTGCATCAGGCATTCTTCGCCGCAGAATAAAAACGGCCAGCGAAGTGGCACCATAGAAAATAAACACGGCGAATATAATCATATCAGTCAGCTGATCGAATGTACCGGACAACACCAGCACCGAAGCCCAGACTCCCTGCCAGATCAAGGAGTTAGCCGGCGTATGGGCTTTATTCAATGATCCGGCACTTTTAAAGAACAGGTTTTCCTGTGCCATGGCATAATAGGGCCTTGCGCTGGCAAGAATAGTAGCGTTGGTGCATCCTAAGGTTGTAATGAGTATAAGGAATGAAATAAAAAGCGCTCCATTATTTCCCCAAAA
>Ga0316220_1002994_pt1 | contig 14808 bp, 7 predicted proteins | sample TBH18005metaG_FD_203632 | JGI IMG/M metagenome (GOLD analysis project Ga0316220, IMG submission 203632) | Freshwater microbial communities from Trout Bog Lake, Wisconsin, USA - TBH18005 | ecosystem: Environmental > Aquatic > Freshwater > Lake > Hypolimnion/Profundal zone | place: USA: Wisconsin...
GGGATGGACGCCGCCGCGGTTCTACCATTGCCCGCTGATGACGGATGCGGCGGGAGTGCGGCTGGCCAAGCGCCACGACGCGTTGAGCCTGCGCGCCTTGCGCGCCCAAGGGGCGACGCCGGAAGAACTCCGGCGAGCGTGGGCTTAAGCCAGCCCGAACTCTTTCCTGTTCTGGTCGCAGGAGACGAGTACGGGACGGTCGGCGAGCTTGGCCTTGAGAAGGGCTTGCTCATCCGCGCCTTGGGTCAGCGGGAGGGCGACCTGGCCGCCTTCGGCAGCGCTTCGCTGGAGGGCGAGCATGATCTCGGCCCCGAGGCAGGCGTGGTCGAAGTTGCATTGATGCACCTTGGCGCTGTCGTCCAGCCAATCCGCCATTTCCTGGATGTATGGGGGCATGTCGAGGTCGTAGTTCATGACGCCCTCGCCGCTCTGGCTGCCGCCGGCCTTGGTGACCGCGCGCCAGCCGCCATTGGTGAGCACTTCGGCGAACCCTTCGGTGCCTTGCGCGCCGATGCGGTTCTTGCCCCACCATTTGCCCACCTCCGGTTGGTCGGGCGCGCCGGCGCCGCACTCGTAAATGCCGCGCACACCGTTGGCGAATTGGACGAAGCCGGCGATATAGTCGGGCGACGGGTGGTTGTCGCTGAGCTTGGCGCGGCCCGCCGCCTGGGCCATCGCCCAGGCTCCCGGGCGGTAGTCGTTGAACCAGCAGGTGTAATCAATCAAGTGCGAGAGCATGTGCGTCATCCACCCGGTCGCCGTCCCATAGACGGTATGAACGCGGCCCAAAGCGCCGCTGGCGACGATTTCTTTGATCTTGCGGTAGTGAGGCCCGTACCGATGCTGATGGCTGACGACCGCCTTGACTCCCGACTGGCCGATCAGCTCGCGGATCCCCAACAACTCGGCGCTGGTCAGGGCCACCGGCTTCTCGAACGCCAGCAGTTTCGCCCCGGCCTCGATGCCCAGGCGAATCATCGGTGTTCGCAGGTTGGGCAGGGTGGTGAAACAGAAGACATCCGGCTTGAGCGACTTGGCCAACGCGGCGGCATCGGTGCTCTTGGCGGGATTCCCCAGTTTCGGCGCCGCAGCGTCCAGGCGTCCCTGGTCAAGGTCGCAGATGCCCACGACCTGGAACTTGGGATTGGCATTGAACGTGGTGGCGTGGTGCATGCCACGCTTACCCATGCCGACAATCAAGACGGAGTATTTCATAAAAGACAAACTGAGCTGGCGGTGTTCTGCGGTTCCGGATTTCGGGCCGGTTTAGCCCCCACGGAGAGGCCCAAGGTCCACGCGGCGCGCCGACCTTGGGCTAAAGGGGACCCGGCCCCGGGGGGGCGATCCGGCCCTACCGATGTTACTGCTGCGCCTTGTCCCACTCGAGGGTCTTGGCGATGACGTAATCGGCCTCCTGCTCGGTCAGTTCCGGGAACATCGGGAGGGAGACGCAAGTGGCCGCGTTGTGCTCCGCCAGGGCTACCGATCCCACCACGCGGGCGCCCTTGCCCCACGGATATCCCGCCTGTTTGTGGATGGCGATGGAGTAATGGGTCTTGGCGTCGACGCCATTCTCGTTGAGGAATTTGACCAGGGCGTCGCGTTGCTCGGGCTTCGCGGTCTCGATCACGTAAAGGTGGAAGACGTGGTGATAACCCTTGAGCTCGACGGGCAGGGTGAAGTTCTTGGCCCCCTGCAGGCCGGCCGTGTAGCGGGCCGCCCATTTCCGGCGCAGGTCATTCCAGGCATCGATGTGTTTGAGCTTGGCGCTGAGCACGCCGGCATGCAGGTCATCCAGGCGGCTGTTGAAGCCAAAACTATGCACGTTGCGGGCGTTGGATCCGTGGTTGCGCAGCTTGCGCACGACGGCATCGATCTTGTCGTTATTGGTCACCAGGGCGCCGCTGTCGCCGAAGGTGCCGAGGTTCTTTTGGATGATGAAGCTGGTGGTCGCCGCGTCGCTCAACTCCGCGATCTTGAATCCGTCGCCCCGAGCGCCGATCGCCTGGGCGTTGTCTTCGATCACAAACAATTTGTGTTGGTCGGCGATCTTTTTGATCGCCTTCATGTCGGCGCATTGGCCGTAGAGGTGAACGGGGATGATGGCCTTGGTCTTGGGCGTGATCGCCGCTTCGATGAGGGCGGGGTCGATGCACTTGGTGACCGGGTCGCAATCCACAAACACGGCGGTGGCGCCGGCAACCCAGATCGCCTCGGCAGTGGCGAAAAAGGTGTTGGGGTGGGTGATGACCTCGTCGCCGGGGCCAACCCCCAGCGCCATCAGGGCCAGCCAGATAGCATCCGTGCCGTTGGCGAGCCCCACGGCGTACTGGGTGCCGTGATAGGCCGCGAGTTCGCCCTCGAACTTCTTGAGCATCGGCCCCATGACGTATTGGCCGCTCTCCAGGACGGCGGCGATGTTGTGATCGATCTCCGACTTAATATTGTGGTATTGTCGGACGTGTCCGTAAAATTCAACTTTCATAGACCGTCAAGCTACGATACCAGGGGATAAGCACAAGCCTTTTCGACTCCCCCATTTTAGTGAGGCACCCTGTTCAAACAAAGTATTCGCGATCGGCCCGGCGAGCCGTTAACTTGCCGTCATGTTTGACCGGGGCGACGAAGCGAACACCAAGAATCCAGACGGCGGGCACGGCGTGGGGAGGGGGCCGGTCAGGGCCGGCCCCAGCTCAAAGGATCCGGCGGATCCCCTGGCGGCGCGGAAGGTCTATGCCCGGATCTCCGCCAACATCGCCCGCATTATGCGCGGCCAGGCGGTGTCCACGCGGAAACTGCTGGCCTCGCTGGCTAGCGGCGGGCATGTGTTGCTGGAAGATTTTCCCGGCACGGGCAAAACCACCCTGGCTAAGGCCCTGGCCCGCTCGATCGACGCCCAATTCAAACGCATCCAGTTCACGCCGGACCTGCTCCCCTCGGACATCCTGGGAGTCTCCATCTTCAGCCAGCGGGACCAGCAGTTTCATTTCCACGAGGGACCCGTCTTCACCAACATCCTGCTGGCCGACGAAATCAACCGGGCCTCGCCGCGGACGCAATCGGCGTTGCTGGAGGCCATGGGGGAAGGGCAGGTGAGCGTGGACGGGAACCGGCGCGATCTGGCGGACCTGTTTTTCGTCATCGCCACCCAGAACCCGGTAGAGTTTCGGGGGACCTATCCGTTGCCGGAGGCGCAGATGGACCGGTTCGCCATGCAGTTCACGCTCGGCTATGTGGACTCCGCCGAAGAGGTCGCGATCCTCACCGCCCAGGAGCGGAACCATCCACTCGACGATCTGGAGCCGTGCGCCACGCTGGCGGACGTGCTGACGCTCAAGCACGCCGTGCGGCAGGTGCGGATGAGCGACGAGCTCAAACGCTACACGGTGGACCTGGTGAGTGGGACGCGGGGTGCGGCGGGGGTGCAACTGGGGGCCAGCCCGCGCGCCTCGATCGCCTTGATGAAGGCCGCCCAAGCTCTCGCTCTCTTCGAGGGCCTGGAGTTCGTCACCCCCGAGCAGATCCAGGAACTGGCCGTGCCGGTCATCGCGCACCGTTTGGTCATGGAGCCGCAGGCGAGGTTCGCCGGCCAAACCGCGCGGGGCGTGGTCGAGGAGGTCGTCAAGAAAATCAAAGTGCCCGCCTGACTCCGGTGGGTTTCAGCCCTATGAGTCTCATCCTCCTGGTCCTCTACCGGATCTACCGCTTTTTTTCGTGGATCTGGTTGTGGGCGCGGCGGCGGTTCACGCCGGCGGGGCTCGCCATCGCGGGCGGCGCCGTTGCGGCCATGGGGATGGGAGTGGACACGGAAAACAACGTCATTTACCAGGCGTTCACCTTGCTCTTTTCATTGGTGTTCGTGTCGACCCTCTTCGCGGCGCCGTTTCGGCCCCGCCTGGCGGCGACGCGGCTCTTGCCGCGGTTCGGGACGGCCGGGTCGCCCATCCATTACAAGGTGATGGTGCGGAACCTCTCGGCCCAGCCGCAAATGGGGCTGACGCTTATCGAAACCCTGGCCGACTCACGCCCCACGTTCAAGGAGTGGAAGGCTGCCCAGATGGACGAGGAACGGCAGACCCGGTCCTTTCGCATCAGCCAGCAGCGGCGGATGAACCCGTTTAAGACCGCCACCGTGAGAGACGCCGCCATGCCGCCGGTGCTGCCCCACCAGGAGGCCGAGGTGGGGCTGGAGGTCACGCCGCTCCGGCGCGGCGTCTTGCGTTTCAAGGGCCTCGTGTTCGCGCGCCCCGACCCGCTCGGGCTCTTTCGCGCCCTATCCCGGCTGTCCCTGCCGCAAACGACGCTCATTCTCCCGAAGCGTTACCCAGTGCCGCCCATCGCCCTGCCGGGGACGATGAAATACCAGGAGGGCGGGGTGGCCATGGCCTCGAACGTGGGGCAGAGCGAGGACTTTGTGTCCCTGCGCGACTACCGGCACGGCGACCCGCTGCGGCACATCCACTGGCGCAGTTGGGCCCGGGCGGGCAAGCCGGTCGTCAAGGAGTTCGAGGACGAGTTCTTCGTCCGGCACGCGCTGGTGCTCGATACCTTCGGTGATTACCTCCACGTCGATGTCTTCGAGGAGGCGGTCTCGGTCGCGGCCTCGTTCGCCTGCACCATCACCAGCCAGGAATCGCTGCTCGACCTCCTCTTCGTCGGGCCGCAGTCCTATTGCTTCACCGCCGGCCGCGGCTTGGCGCACGCCGACCAAATGCTCGAGATCCTCGCCGCCGTCCACGCCTGCCGGGATAAACCGTTCGTCACCCTGGAACATCTCGTGCTCGATCATATCGGCGTAGTGAGCGGCTGCATCTGTGTGCTGGTGAGTTGGAACCCGGAGCGGCATTCGTTCGTCCGGAAACTGCGCCAGCTCGGCGTCCCGCTGCTCGTGTTCGTGGTGGTGCCCCCCGGCCAAAAAGCCCTGGACCCGGGCCCGATGCGCGATGCGCCTCAACAATTCCGGGTCCTGGAGGCGGGACGGATTCCGGAGGGATTGGCGGGGTTGAAATGAGGAGCCTGCGACAGCCATGAAAACCCCTCCCTTGCTGATGGGCGCGGCCCTTTGCTTCTGGGGTTGGGAGGCGGGCTTCCCCGTGGTCGGGGCCTTATTGGCCGTGCTGATCGAGATCCCGCGCTGGACCAAACTGCGGTGGGAAATCAGCGACAAGGATTTCGGACGCATTTGGACCTTCTGCTCGTTGATCCTGCTGGCGGCGGTCGTCATGGCCTTCACCGCGAATCAGGGGCCGGCCGATTTGGGCAGCTTCCTCCAGCGCCCTAACTTCCAGACGCAACGCGCCGCCGGCCTGGCGGGTGAACGGACGGCGGCGAACGTCCTGCGATGGCTCCCCATGATCTACTACTTGTTCCTCGGGGCGCAGGCGCTGAGCGCGCGCCAGGGCGTGCCACTGGAGACCATCTCGATGATCCTCCAAATCCGCTGGAAGCGTGCCCGCAAACTCGGCCTGGTGCCGCCGCCCTCCCGCACGGTGGACGTCTCATATCCCTACTTTGCGACTTGCTTGTTTGCCGCCGGAATTCATCCAGCCGAGGATGCGAGCTACTTTTGGAGCATGGCGGCGCTCCTGGCCTGGGCCCTGTGGCCCCGGCGGTCACCGCGCTTTGGATTGGTCCTCTGGATGGCGGCCCTGGGAGCGGCCTTGACGCTCGGTTATTCCGGCCAGCGGGGCATCGGCAACCTGAGCCGCTACCTCGGCAATTTCAACCCCAGCTTCCTCCTCACCTTCGGGCGCCATGGCTTTGATCACGCCCAGAGCAAACTGACGCTAGGCCAGATCGGCCGCGCGCAGGGTTCCGGCTCGATCGTCATCCGCGTCCAGCCTAAGAGCAACCGGATGCCGCCGCCCCTGCTGCGCGAGGCCAGCTACCACACCTACCACGGCCAGTCCTGGCTCTCGGGCATTATGGAGAAAGACTTTGACCGGATCGACCCGGAGCGCGATGGGATGACCGATACCAGCTTCGCGTTGTTGCCCCTGAAGCCTAACAGCCAGACCGCCAGCATCGCCGCTTATTTGCCCGGTGGAAAAGGTCTGCTGCCGCTTCCCTCCGGCACGACTCGTCTCGAGAACCTCGTCTCGTTCTATCTCTGCAAGAACGCCTTGGGCACTGTGCTCGAAACCGGACCGGGGGTGGTCGTGTTCGACGCCTTCTACGGACCCGGCGCCACGGTCGATTCCCCGCCTGCCGGCGTGGACACCAATCTCCCGCCCAAGGAGGTCTCAGCACTGGAAACGGTCGTTGGCGAACTCGGCCTCGCGGGCCAACCACTGGACCAGGCGATGTCGGCGATCCAGACCGGTTTCCAAACCCGGTTCGCCTACTCGCTCTGGGACGAGCGAAACCTGGTTACGGGCACCAATGAGACGGCGCTCAGCCACTTCCTGCTGAAAACCCGCCATGGCCATTGCGAATACTTTGCCACCGCCACCGTTCTGCTGCTGCGCCAACTCGGGTTTCCCGCCCGTTACGCCGTCGGCTATGCGGTCCACGAGCCCTCCGGGTCCGGTTACGTCGTCCGCCAGCGCGACGCCCATGCCTGGTGCCTGGTCTGGCGCAACGGCGTGTGGGAGGACTTCGACACCACGCCCGCGTCCTGGGTGGCGACCGAGGCCAACCGGGCATCGCCGTTCCAATTCCTCTCCGACTTCTTCTCGAGGCTCGGGTTCGAGTTCTCGAAGTTCCGCTGGGGCCAGAGCCACGCGCGCCAGTATATCCTCTGGGGCCTGGCGCCGGTGCTGGCGGTGCTGCTTTACCAAATCCTCACGCGCATCCGCCGCCAGCGCCATCACCGCGCCGGGGCAGCCGGCCCCACTGCCTGGCCGGGGCTGGACTCGGAATTCTATGCCCTCGAGCGGCTCCTGGCCTCGCGCGGGTTCGTTCGCCAGCCCAGCGAGCCCCTCTCCGCCTGGCTGCGCCGCGCCATGGAGACCTCCGTCCTCGCCAGTGTTCGCCCCGCGCTCGAAGCGCTCCTCCGTCTCCATTACCGCTACCGTTTTGACCCGCAGGGCATCGAGCCGTCCGAACGGCAGGCGCTCTCCCGCCAGGCGCAGGCCTGCCTGGAAAAGGTGGCCGGCGCAGTCAAACGATAGCACCCGCGATCGACAGAATCACGAAACTGTGTTACATTGCTCACAAGTTCCAGCCTCATGAGGCTCGGTAGAGATATCGATGAACGTTAAGACATGCAAGCATGGGAATACCCGATCGCAGCCTAACCGTTTCGGGAAGGAGTTCTTGTGCCTTTGAGCCGTCTTTTGGGACTGAATCTCCTATCTGCCGGCGCAGTGCTGGCGTTCTGTTCGGCCCTGACCGCCAACGCGTCTACCTTCACCGTCACGGCCACCGCCGACTCGGGCCCGGGCAGTTTGCGCGACGCGCTCCAGCAAGCCAATGCCAGCAGCCCGGCCCGAATTGAGGTGGCGGTGCCGGGTATCATCGCGATCTCTGCTGCCCTGCCCACCATCACCGCGGACGTGACGATTGTGGGAACTGGCGGCTCCCCGATCGTGCTGAGCGGGAGGCAAACCGTGCCTTTGTTGTCGGTGGCAAGCCAAGGTTCCCTCTCCGTTCAAGGTTTGACGTTGGCGGACGGATTGGGCGAGGGCGGGGGCGGCGCGCTGTACAACCTGGGGAACGTCGTGCTGCTTGGCTGCATCGTGAGCAACAACGTCGGCACGAACCTAGGTGGCGCAGTACTTAATTATGGAACGTTGGTGCTGGAGGGATGCACGTTCGTCAGCAACCGCGTCTTTGGTCTGACCGGGCGGTCGCTGATTTCCACCAATACCGCCGAAACGGGGTTTAACGCGGAGGGCGGCGCCATTTGCTCGCGCCAGGGCACGCTTTTGATGACCAATTGCACGGTGTGGGGGAACCTCGCGCTGGGCGGCCACGGTGGTGACAATGGCCTGGGCGCAGGCGGAGCGGGCGGCGCGGCGCTGGGGGGCGGGTTGTTCTGGACCGCTGCCGCTCCCAGCACGAACTGGATGGTTAATTGCACTATCTCCGCCAACCAGGTTCTCGGTGGTCCGGGCGGGCAGAGCGGGTCGATTTTCGGACCGCCAGGTCCAGCGGGTTGGGGCACCGGAGGCGGCTTATTGCTCATCACCAACACCGTTAGCCTCCGCCTGCTGAATACCATCCTGGCGGGGAACACGGCCGACCATGCCCTGCCGGACGGTTACGTCTCTGCACCGCTCCTGAGCCTCGGGGGCAACTTCGTGGGAGTGACGAACGGCCTGACCGGGTTCACACCCGCCGATCTCCTGGGGGTGGATCCCCAGTTGGGTCCGCTGCGCTCCAACGGCGGTCCGGTTCCGACCTGCGCCCTCCCAATCGGCAGTCCGGCCATCGACCAAGGCCAGACGGCGGGCGCACCGGCCTTCGATGCCCGCGGAGTCATCCGCCCCCAAGGCAACGGGTTCGATATCGGGGCTTATGAACTCGGCAACCAGCGGATCCTCTTCCCGGACCCTGGCGCGAACCTGACCTACGGCGATCCTCCTTACCAGCTCATCGCCAGCGCCACCTCGGATTTGCCGGTGACCTTTACAGTAGTGGCCGGACCGGGTCTTATTTCTCCCACGAACGGTTCCCGGTTGGTCCTCACCGGGGCGGGCTCCATTTCCGTCGTCGCCTCCCAAGCCGGCAGCGACATCTATTTGCCTGCCCAGAATGTGACCAATGTATTCGCGGTGACACCGGCCTTCCTGGCGGTCGTGGCCAACGACGCCAGCCGCCCGTATGGCGAAACCAACCCGCCATTTTCCGGAACCGTGGCCGGGTTGGTCAATGGCGATGCGATCACGGCGAGTTTTCAAACCGCGGCGACGCTCACGACCCCGGCCGGGGTTTATGGCCCTGCCAGCTCGTTTGCGATCACCCCGGTCCTGGCCGATCCGTCTGGGCGGCTGGCCAACTACACCCTGCTGAGCACCAACGGGACGCTGACCCTCACCAAGGCAACCCTGCCTTTGATTGCCACGGGGCTGAACACCAATCGCCCTTATGCCGGGACCAATCCCCCGTTCCAAGGCACACTCCAGAATTTGCTCAACGGGGACGCTATCTCGGTTGCCTGGGTGTGCGCTGCTACGCCCGGCAGTCCGGTCGGTAATTATCCAATCGTTCCAGCATGGAACGACCCCGGCGGGCTCTTGCCCAGCTATAACCTTGTCACCAATGCGGGCGTGCTCGGCGTATTGCCGGTTCCGTTGAGCGTTACCGCCGCCGATGCCAGCCGGCCTTACGGGGCGACCAACCCGGCGTTTGCCGGATTGCTGATCGGGTTGATGAATGGCGATCCGATTACGGCTGGTTTTCAGACCGCTGCGACCCTCACAACCCGGCCCGGGGTTTATGGCCCCGCCAGCCCTTATGCCATCACCCCAGTCCTCGCGGATCCGGCTGGGCGACTGATTAATTACACCGTGCTGAGCACCAACGGGACGCTGACCATCACCAAAGCGACCCTGCCGTTGATTGCCACGGGGCTGAGCACCAATCGTCCCTACGCCGGGACCAACCCCCCGTTCCAAGGCACACTCCAGAATTTGCTCAACGGGGACGCTATCTCGGCCGCTTGGGTATGCGCCGCTACGCCCGGCAGTCCGGTCGGTAATTATCCAATTGTTCCAGCATGGAACGACCCCGGCGGGCTCTTGCCCAGCTATAACCTTGTCACCAATGCGGGCGTGCTCGGCGTATTGCCCGTTCCGTTGAGCGTCACCGCCGTCGATGGCAACCGGCCTTACGGGGCGACCAACCCGGCGTTTGCCGGATTGCTGATCGGCTTGATGAATGGCGATGCGATCACGGCGAGTTTCCAAACTGCGGCAACGCTCACGACCCCGGCCGGGGTTTATGGCCCCGCCAGCCCGTTTGCGATTACCCCGGTTCTGACCGATCCATTTGGTCGGTTGGCCAACTACACCCTGCTGAGCACCAACGGGACGCTGACCATCACCAAAGCGACCCTGCCGCTGATCGCCACGGGGCTCAGCACCAATCGTCCCTACGCCGGGACCAACCCCCCGTTCCAAGGCACACTCCAGAATTTGCTCAACGGGGACGCCATTTCGGCCACGTGGGGGTGCGACGCCACCCCGGCCAGCCCGGTGGCCAATTATCCAATTCTCCCAATGTGGAACGACCCAAACCGGCTCCTGGCCAACTATAGCGTGGTCACCAATGTGGGCCTGCTCGCCGTTTTGCCGATCCCGCTGAGCGTTACTGCCGCCGATGCCAGCCGGCCTTACGGGGCGACCAACCCGGCGTTTGCCGGATTGCTGATCGGGTTGATGAATGGCGATCCGATTACGGCTGGTTTTCAGACCGCTGCGACCCTCACAACCCGGCCCGGGGTTTATGGCCCCGCCAGCCCTTATGCCATCACCCCAGTCCTCGCGGATCCGGCTGGGCGACTGATTAATTACACCGTGCTGAGCACCAACGGGACGCTGACCATCGCCAAGGCGACCTTGCCGCTCATTGCCACGGGGCTGAGCACCAATCGTCCCTACGCCGGGACCAACCCTCCGTTCCAAGGCACACTCCAGAATTTGCTCAATGGGGACGCCATCTCGGTTGCCTGGGTGTGCGCTGCTACGCCCGGCAGTCCGGTCGGCAATTATCCAATCCTTCCAGCATGGAACGACCCCGGCGGGCTCCTGCCCAGCTATAACCTTGTCACCAATGCGGGCGTGCTCGGCGTATTGCCCGTCCCACTGAGCGTGACCGCCACCGATGCCAGCCGGCCTTACGGGGCGACCAACCCGGCGTTTTCCGGGTTGCTGGTCGGGTTGATGAACGGCGATCCGATTACGGCGAGTTTTCAAACGGCGGCGACGCTCACAACCCCCGTCGGGGTTTACGGCCCCGCCAACCCGTTGGCGATCACCCCGGTCCTGGCCGATCCGTCTGGGCGGTTGGGCAACTACACCGTGCTGAGTACCAACGGCACCCTGACGATCACCAACGCAGCCCTACCGCTGATTGCCACGGGGCTGAGCACCAATCGCCTTTATGCCGGGACCAATCCCCCGTTCCAGGGCACTCTCCAGAATCTGCTCAACGGGGACGCGATTTCCGCCACGTGGGTGTGCGCTGCGACGCCGGCCAGCCCGGTCGGAGGTTATCCGATTCGCCCCGTATGGAGCGACCCAGCCGGCCGATTGGCCAACTATAACCTGGTCACCAACGCGGGCAATCTCGCCGTTCTGCCGGTCCCACTGAACGTCACCGCCGCCGATGCCAGCCGCCCCTATGGCGCGGCCAACCTGGTATTTTCCGGGACCCTGACGGGACTGCTGAACGGCGACCCCATCACCGCGGCGTTCAGGTCAACGGCGGTGAAGACCACACCCCCGGGCATCTATGGTCCGAACAGCCCCTACGCCATCCAACCGATGCTGATCGATCCAGCCGGGCGGCTGGGGAACTACACCGTTACGACCAATAACGGGACGTTGACCATCACCAAGGCCACCCAGCCGTTGACGGTCATGGCGCTGAGCACGAACCGGCTTTACGGCACAACTAACCTCGCTTGGCCGGTGGTCATCACGGGCATACTCAATGGCGACCCGATCTCAGCCGCGTGGGTCTCACCGGCGACACCCGGCAGCGCCATCGGTCTTTATCCCATGATGCCCGCCTGGAATGACCCCGAGGGCTTGTTGGCCAACTACGTTGTCATGACCAACACCGGATCGCTGACCGTCACGCCGGCCTCGTTGGTGGCGGTGGCCGCCGATGGGTCGCGCGGCTACGGCATCACCAACCCTACCTTCACCGGCACACTGACCGGCGTGGTGAACCGGGATCCCATCACGGTGCGTTTTCTCTCGCCGGCGACACCCGCGACTCCTCCCGGCGTTTACGGCCCCGGCAGTGCTTTGGCCATCACTCCCAGCCTCGTGGACCCGGCCAATCGCGCGGGCAACTACATCACTACCTTGGTGCAAGGCACCTTGACCATCCTCGCGATTCCCACAGTTTCGATCCTCGAGCCGACTAACGGCGCTCTCTACTTCACTGGCATGGATGTTCCTGCCGAAGCGGCGGTGACCAATATCACTTCGCCTATCCAGTCGGCCGTGTTCCTTTTCTCCACTAACCAATTGCCGGGCCTGACCACCAATGGAACGGATTTTACCACCACCCTGACCAATGTCGCGTGGGGCCCCTACTCCATGCAGGCTATCGTGACCAACGCCTTGGGCCTGGCCTTCCTGTCGGCCCCCGTCTCCTTCACCGTGGTGGACCTCACGGCCACTCTCGGTCCGGTGGACACCAATAGCCTGGAAGTGTTGCAGACCGGCCTCTACTTCCAGGACCTGTGGATCACCAACATCGCCTCGCTCCCGATACCGGCGGTACTGGTCGAGGTGACGGGCTTGCGACCAGGCGTGCAGGTTTACAACGCGGTCGAGACCACCAACGGCGCCAGTTTCCTCCGCTATGATTACCCCACCCCGCCCGGCCAGGTGTTACGACTCAGGACCGAGTATTACGTGCCCGATGGCGTCTGTCCGGTTGCCAGTTTCGCCGTCCATTTGGCCAAGCCGGCGGCCGCATTCCTTCCCGCCGGCACGTTCGTGCCCATCAACTATTTTGCCTATCCGTTCGGAAACGGCGCCGCTTTGTGCGAATTCAGGACCGTCGCGGGCAAGGCCTACTACGTACAATACAGCGCCGACTTGACAACGTGGACCACCGCGCTGCCCGCGGTCATGGGCAACGCCAACTGGATCGAGTGGTTGGATAATGGGCCGCCCAAGACCATAAGCCTGCCGGCGAACGCTCTGGGTGGCCATCGCTTTTATCGCGTGTTGCGGGCTCCATGAACACGACTCAACCTCGAACAACTATGTACCACCAGCGACCTGGCGGGCCGGGCTCCTTGCGAGCGGAGCTGTCGGGGTATACGCGCGGCCTCATCCTGGTTTGGGCTTTGGCGCTCTCAGCGAGCCCCCTTCCAGCACCCGGATCCAGCCACCCGGCCGTCGTTACAGGCGATAGCGTCAATGTGCGGAGCCGCCCTTCCTTGGACGGGGAAGTGCTTGCCCAGGTCAACCTCGGGACGGTTTTGTCCTTGCTAGAGCCGGCTCCGGGCCAATCGGTTTCCTGGGCCCGGATCCAGTTGCCTGCCACCGTCCCCGTCTGGGTTTATTCGGCGCATGTCCAGACCGATACCGTGCAGGTCGATCACCTCAATCTCCGGAGTGGCCCTGGGGCGAACTACGGCATCCTGGGGCAACTCGGGTTTGGTGAAAAAATCACGATCCGTGCCCGGAAAGGCAACTGGCTCAAGGTGGCCGCCCCGGCTCAAGCCGAGGGGTTCGTGGCTGCAAATTACGTGGCACCCGTGCTGCCTCGCGCGGTTGCTGCCGTCACGCCGGTAACGCTCCCTGCGGAACCGGCCATGACCCGGGCCCAAGTTCCGATCCCGGCAAGCGTACCACCAGCACCGGCAGCACCGCCTGTTTCGAATGGACCCGCAGTCCTCGTTAGCCCGAGCCCGTCCGCACCGCTCGCTCCCGAAACCAACCGATCGGTGGCGAAATTCGCGCTGCTCACCGACACCCGAAGCTCCGCTTCCAGTTCGCAAGCCAGCATCGGAGCTGCCGTGGTTGGCACCAACCAAGGATCAGCCATCGTCCCAAGCTTCACGCGGCCAATATTGGCCGGGCCAGCCATGCCCCCCGACGACGTAACCCCGGTAAACACCCGGCTTCGCTCCGCATTGGAACCGGCAACCCCGGTGACGCCACGCTCGACCACTGCAGGCTTTCGTCGCCATCCCGACGTCACCGTCGAGGTCCGCTCCATCCGCCGGGGCAATGAGCCAACCGTCATTCCCAACTCCCCGCCGCCAACCTCGGCCGGACCGGCGATCCTGCCTGCCAACGAGTGGTTGACCACGCCTGCAGTTCGCTCGAGCATGCAACCCGCAACGCCCCTTGCGCCACCGCTTGCCAAACCTCCAACTCCCGGTTCGGAAGCCGCGTTGCCGCCAACCCCTTCGATCGTAGCCGGTGGTCCCCAGGCTCCAATAGCCCGAGGGTCAGGCGACCCGGAGACAATTCCGGAGGTTATCCCCGATCCGACACCAGCCCCTGCCCGGCCACCGACGCTCGGGTTGGCTCAGGCAATTGGAGGGGCTCCGCCTGAGGTGGCGGGCTCTCAGGCGGTGCCGGGGCTCTATTCTTCCCCGCCGAGCTCGACCATGCCCTCTTTCCCCGACCCAATCATCGAAGAGCGAGGCGGGTGGGAACCTGCACCGTCGACGCCAAAGAACGAGTTCAGCGTGGGGTATTTCTTTACCTGGAACATGTCGGCGCAGTTTAAGAACTCCGGAGGTTCGCTCTTCCCGGTGCCCTCCCAATACAAGGACGGCTATGTCCTCCAGAGTTCGCGCGGCAACACGGATGGCTACACCTGGAACTGGGGTTACCAGAGCGCCTCCCAATTTGATGCGGTAAATGACCGCCTCATCATGAGCCATCCCTCGGTGCTGCCGGGCTCCGGCTTCGCCAGTCAGAACACTCCAGCCAACGACGTCAACCAAGGCGTGGAATTCGGCTACCACCGGCGCCTGTGGGATCTGCCGGGCGAGCGCGTACAGTTGGGCCTCGAAGCCAGCTTCAGCTACGCCTCGATGGAGTTTCGTGAGGCGCGAACCGACTCGGCGAACTTGGTCATCAGCCAAGACGCCTATGCGCTCAATGGCATCCATCTTCCGCCGGCGCCCTATAATGGGACCTACTCGGGGCCGGGGCCCCT
>Ga0316220_1002997_pt1 | contig 14797 bp, 12 predicted proteins | sample TBH18005metaG_FD_203632 | JGI IMG/M metagenome (GOLD analysis project Ga0316220, IMG submission 203632) | Freshwater microbial communities from Trout Bog Lake, Wisconsin, USA - TBH18005 | ecosystem: Environmental > Aquatic > Freshwater > Lake > Hypolimnion/Profundal zone | place: USA: Wisconsin...
CCACTTTGTTCTGGTTCGCGCAACGGCTGCACTATCCGGCGCTGGTTTATTATCAGAACCAGATGCTGCTGCAAAATCTGGCCAATCCGCGCAAAGACAAGGAGTCGGACCGTTTTTTCCCGCTCCTCGCCCTTTGGACCAGCGATTTGCCGCCGCAAATCCCCTCGCCGTCGCGGCTGCCGCTGGCCTGGCACGGTGATGGAGCCAACCCCGTCGGGGTTTTCCGCAGCGCGTGGCTGGACCCCAACGCGCTCTTCCTCGCGTTCAAGGGCGGTTCGGCCCGCAATAATCACGCGCACATGGACGCCGGCTCGTTCGTGTTTGAAGCCAACGGCGTGCGCTGGGCCAGCGACCTCGGCTCGCAGGAATATTACACCATCGAGTCCAAGGGATGGAAATTGTGGGATTCGTCCCAGGACAGCGACCGCTGGCGGGTTTACCGGCTGAACAATTTCAGCCACAACACGCTCACCCTCGGCGGCAAGCTGCACAACGTGGCCGGCGACGCGCGCATCACCGAGTTCGGCGACACTTCGGCCACGGTCAACCTCTCGCAGATTTTCGCCGGCCAGGCCGCCAGCGTGACGCGGAAATTTTCCATGCCCGGAAACAAAACCGTCGCCATCCGCGACGACATCACCGGGGCCAAGCCCGGTTTGTCCGTGCACTGGCAAATAGTCACGCACACCAAGATCAGCGTGAACAATAACCAGGCCACGCTCCAGCAGGATGGCAAAACCCTGACAGCCAAAATCATTTCGCCGGCCGGCGCGCATTTTGAGGTCGCCAGCGCCCAGCCGCCGGACGACGGCGTCAACCAGCCCAATCCCAACTCGCAAATGCTCGTGGTGAACACGGCGGTCCCGGCAGCCGGCAGCCTCACCGTTGAAATCCAGTTGCAGCCGTAACCGCCGCCGCCCGCCGGTAAAATTGATTCCATCCGCGCCGGCTTCCTGCTTCAATTTGCGCGCATGAAAATCCTCGTCATCGGTTCGGGCGGACGCGAACACGCCCTGGTCTGGAAACTGGCGCAGTCGCCCAACGCCACGCAGCTGTGGTGCGCGCCCGGCAACGCCGGCATCGCGCAGGAACGCCTCGCCCGGAACGGCACGGCGGTGGAATGCATCAGCCTCGGCGCGGAAGATCTGCCGAAGCTGCTGGCGTTCGCCCAGGAAAAGAAAACTGACCTCGTCGTCGTCGGGCCGGACAACCCGCTGGCGCTCGGCATCGTGGATTTGTTTCAGCAGCATGGCCTGCGCATTTGGGGCGTTAACAAAAAAGCCGCGCAGTTCGAGTCCTCGAAGGTTTTCTCGCAGAAATTCATGGAGAAATACGGCATCCCGACAGCGGCGGCGGGCACGTTCTCGGAGGCCGGGCCGGCAAAGGCCTTCTGCGCCACGCTCGGCGGTAAATGTGTGGTGAAAGCCGACGGCCTCGCGCTCGGCAAAGGCGTATTGATCTGCGCCAACCACGCCGAAGCCGAAAAGGCCGTGGACGAAATCATGGTCAGCAAGGCGTTCGGCGCGGCGGGCGCAAACGTCGTCATCCAGGAATTTCTCGAAGGCATCGAGGTCTCGCTCCACGCGCTGTGCGACGGCAAGACCGCGAAGCTCTTTCCCACGTCCCAGGATCACAAGCGCGCGCTCGACGGCGACCACGGCCTGAACACCGGCGGCATGGGCACCTATTCGCCCACGCCGTTTTTGACCGACGCGCAGCTCGCCGAAACCGCCAAAAAAGTGCTCGAACCCTTCATGCGCGGCTGCTTGGCCGAGGACATTGATTATCGCGGCCTGCTGTATCCCGGCGTGATGCTGACGAATAACGGCCCGAAGATTCTGGAATTCAACGCCCGCTTCGGCGACCCGGAGACGCAGGTTTATCTGACGCGCTTGGAAAATGATTTGGTGGAACTCCTCGCCGCCAGCGTCTGCGGTTCCCTCGGCTCATTGGAATTGAAATGGAGTCCGCTCGCCAGCGTCTGCGTGGTGATGGCCAGCGGCGGCTATCCGGGAAATTATCCGAAAGGCAAAGTCATCACCGGCCTGGACACGGCCAACAAGCTGCCGCACACGAAAGTTTTCCACGCCGGCACCGCGTTGAAAGACGGACAGATTGTGACGAACGGCGGCCGCGTGCTCGGCGTGACCGCGCTCGGCAAAGATTTGAAAGCCGCCCAAGCCGCCGCCTACGCCGCCGTGGAGAAAATTCAGTTCGACGGCGCGCACTTCCGCCGCGATATCGCGGCGAAGGCGCTTCGCTAATTACCGCCCGCCTTTGCGCCCAGCATCTTGGCGCCCATTTTGAGCGACATCATGCTCATCGCCGTGCGGCTGGAGAGTAATTTTTGGAACGACGCCAGTTGGTCCGGCGACAAAATGTTCTGCGCGCGCGCCAAGTAAAGTTGGTTGAGCCGATCCTGTTCCTGTTCATATTTGGCCATGTTTTCGTCGGAATACATGGCGGCCATGTCCATCGTGGCCTTGCTCTTGTCGGTATAGTCCACGGTGAACTTGAAATTTTGCCGCTCGTTCGCCATCGCCTGGATCAACTGTTCGGTTTGATCCGGCGTCATCTCCTGGCCGCCGGCCAGCTGCTCCGTAAAGCCGGCCGGCCCGACGACGACCGCCCGTTCGAGGTAACTCTTGTCGTAGGCCTGATACGCCGCAAAGCCGTCCGCCCCCAGCAGTTGTTTGATCTGATCCTCCACGCCGGTTAATTCGGCGTTGATTTTGTCTCCCATTTCCTTGAGCTGCGCGGGCGTCATTTTGCCGGAAAGCATCGCGAAGCCGGAATCCATGCCGACGGTTCTTTTGTCAATTAACAACTGCTTCAGCGCGGAGGTCTGTTCCGGCGTCAAATGCAAATCGCCGAACAGCTTCGCATAAACTTTTTCGACCATGCCGGCATTCGCGGTTTTCATGAACTCCTTCATCTGCGGACCCTTGACCATTTCCGCCAGGGAATTGTCCGACTGGGCGCGCTGGGTGGCATCCGCGCGCATGGTCGTTACCTGACCGCGCAATTTCAAAAGCTCCGTTTGATGCGGATTTGCTTTCAACCTTGAATATTCCGCCAGCAAACCCGCCAGCCGGTTCGTCGCGTCGTCACGTTCTCGTTGCAGTCGCCGGATTTGCCCGGCCAGCGGCGCCTGCTGTTGCTGGAGCGTCTGGACTTGTTCGCGCAGTTGCACCGCTTGGCGGGCTGCGTAAATGCCCCCACCGGCCAGGGCGGCGAAGGTGGCGGTGACGAGGATTTTTTGGAGCGTGGTCATGGCAATGGTTTTGGTGGCGGTGATGAAGGTTGATGTTTGAACGGCAGTTCCGGTCAGAACCGCAGCGGCGGAAATCGTGGCGGCCAGTCCGGCAGGCGCGACTTGAACGGCGTTCGCGGAAATGACAACGACCAGTCCGCCCGCACCGATGGTCACGTTGCGTTTCGAGAAAAACTCGCGCAGCCGTTCCACCGCGCGGCTGACACGTTTTTGCGCGGCGTCGTCGCCCACGCCCAGTTGCCGGCCGACTTCGCGGAGGGATTTGTTTTCAAAATAGCGGAGCAGGATGGCGGCGCGATCCGTTTCGTCCAGCGCGGACACGGCCTCGTCAAGCAGCGGTTCGATCTGCGTCCAAGTTGTTTCCGTGGCGTTTATGGCATTCATCTCGATGGCGATTTGTTCCCGTAACTGGCGGCGGGATTCCTGACGGATGACATCAACCGCCGTCCGCCGCGCGACGGCGTAAAGCCACGCGGTCAAAACCGTGTCTGGCTTCAATTTGCCGGCGTCGCGCGCGAGGTCGGTGAAAACGGATTGCGCGACCTCCTCGGCGAGGTGCGGCGAGTGAATCTGGCGCAGCGCGGCGGAATAAACGAGATTCACGTGGCGTTTCACCAGTTCGGTGAACGCGTCCTGCGCATGGTCACAAGTAAAGCGTCGCAGCAAATCGAAATCGCTCGATGTCATTTCTGCAAGGATATCGCCACCGACCACCGAAATCCGACAAAAAATCTCCGGCACCTGCCACTTTACTTTCCCTCAAAGTTGGCGCAATTTCTGGCGTCATGATTCGAGTTTTGATTTTGCTGCTGGCGCTGGCGGGATTTGCCGCCAATGCCGCCGAGCCTGCGCTGAAAATATCCCTGCTGGACAACGGCGTGACTTGCGTGCGTCCGGTCACCGTGACCGACGCTTTGAGCGGACAACTGCAAACGGAGCTGACCAATCAGATTTCCGGCCTGGTGCTGGACTTGCGTTTCGCCGGCGGCGCGAAATATTTTACCGGCGCCAATTTTCTGCCGGCGCGGAAAACGCCGATCATCGTGCTGGTGAACGCCCAGACTCGTGGCGCGGCGGGGCAGTTCGCCGCGCAATTACAGACGGCAGGCATCGGGATCGTCATCGGCGGCACCAACGAAACCATTTTGCCCGACATCACGCTGGCGGTGAATCCCACGCTGGAAAAGGCCTTTCAAGACAACCCTTACTTCACGGCGACGACCAATATGGCCGGCACGTTGTCCGGGACCAACGCCTTGCTGTCATTGGTGGATCACATGAGCGAGGCCGAGCTGGTGAGCAAAAGAATCAAGGATGGCGAGGGTGAATACAACCCCGCGCCCGCGAGCCGCGCCGAACCGGCCGTTCCCATCATCCGCGACCCGGCGCTGGCCCGGGCGGTAGATTTGCTCAAGGCGGTGGCGGCGCTCCATCCGGCGCGCGGATAATCGAAACGCAACCTTTCGCATTGACGATTTGGCTCCGACCCACCACCTTTTCCGTCCGCATTTGGGATGAAAACTATCCTTTTTCTCTGCACCGGCAATGTTTGCCGCAGCCCGATGGCCGAGGGGCTTTTTCGCCACGCCGTCAAGGACCGCGGCGAATTTTGCATCCTTTCCGCCGGTCTGGGCGCGGTGGATGGCGAGCCGCCGACCCACCATTCCGTGCAGGCGATGAAGGAGATCGGCATTGATATTTCCCGCCAGCGCAGCCGCGCGCTCACGACGGAGCTGGTGAAGCAGGCGGACTTGATTCTGGGCATGACGCACAGCCATACGGACACCGTGGCGCTGCTGTATCCGCAGGCGGTGGAAAAAACCTTCCTGCTGCGCGAATTTGACGAGACGCTGGAAGCCTACGAAAAAGACATCAGCGACCCCATCGGCAGCCCGTATCATGTTTACGCCGAATGCCGCGACCAGATTGAACAGGGCATCGTCACGCTTTTAAAATTTATGGAACAAAATCACTTCCTGCCAAAAACCGACAAGGCCGCCGCCGGCGCGGCGGTGAACTTCGCCCTCGGCGCAGACCACGGCGGCCTGGAACTCAAGGAAACGCTCAAGACGTTCCTCCGGGAACGCGGCCTGACCGTCAGCGATTTCGGCGCGACAAGCAAAGACCCGGCGGATGATTATCCCGATTTTGCCAAGACCGTCGCCGAGGCCGTCGCCGCCGGCAAGGCCGAACAGGGCCTGCTCGTCTGCACCAGCGGCGTCGGCATGAGCATCGCGGCCAACAAGGTGGCCGGCGTGCGCGCCGCGCTCATCAGCGAAGAGGAAACCGCCGCGCTCTGCCGCCAGCACAACGACGTGAACGTCCTTTGTTTGAGCGGCAAAAAAACTTCCGCCGAACTCGGCAAAAAAATCCTCGCCGCCTTCATCGGCGCAAAATTTGAAGGCGGACGCCACGAGCGCCGGGTGCTGAAAATGGACGCGAAATTCGCGGCAGCCGCCCTGCGGCTGGCCAATGTTGATCCCGACGTCGCCGGCGCGATCGAACACGAACGCAAACGCCAGCAGGAGAACATCGAGCTGATTGCCAGTGAAAATTTTGTCAGTCCCGCCATCATGGAGGCGCAAGGTTCCGTGTTGACGAACAAATACGCCGAAGGTTATCCAAAGAAGCGCTGGTATGGCGGCTGCGAATACATTGACAGCATCGAACAGCTTGCGATTGACCGGGCGAAGAAACTGTTCGGCGCGGAACACGCGAACGTCCAGCCGCACGCCGGCAGCCAGGCAAACATGGCGTGCTATTTCGCGGTGCTCAAGCCCGGCGACAAGATGCTCACGATGGACTTGAGCCACGGCGGACACCTGACGCACGGCAACAAGGCGAATTTCTCCGGCAAGTTCTTCGAGATTGTCCATTACGGCGTGCGCCAGAACGACGAGCGGATTGATTACGACCAGATCGCGGCGATGGCGCGCGAACACCGGCCAAAAATGATCACCATCGGCGCGAGCGCCTATCCGCGCACGATTGATTTCAAGCGCATGGGCGAAATCGCTCGCGAAGTCGGCGCGTATCTGCTCGCGGACATCGCGCACATCGCCGGGCTCGTCGCGGCGGGAATTCATCCAAGCCCGATGGAACACGCGGATTTCGTGACCACCACGACGCACAAGACGTTGCGCGGCCCGCGCGGCGGCCTGATTTTGACGCGCGAAAAATACGCGAAGGAAATTGACTCCCAGGTTTTCCCTGGCATCCAGGGCGGGCCGCTCGAACACGTCATCGCCGGCAAAGCGGTTTGTTTCCACGAGGCGTTGCAGCCGACGTTCAAGGCATATCAGCAGCAAATCGTGAACAACGCCGCCGCGCTCGCCGACGGCATGAAGCGCAACGGCTACCGCCTCGTCAGCGGCGGCACGGACAACCACCTCATGCTCGTGGACGTGGGCGCAAAAAACATCACCGGCAAGGACTGCCAGATCGCGCTCGACGAGGCCGGCATCACGGTGAACAAAAACACGATCCCCTTCGAGACGCGCTCGCCGTTCCAGGCCAGCGGTATCCGGCTCGGCTCGCCGGCCTGCACCACGCGCGGCATGAAGGAGGCCGAGATGGCCGCCATCGCCGACATGATTTCCGAAGTGCTCATGGACATCAAAAACGTGGAGACCGCGCACAAGGTCCGCGCCCGCGTGCGCGAACTGACGGCAAAATTCCCACTGCCGTATTGAAAAATGTTCAGCGTCGGACAAAAAGTGGTCTTGGTGGATGACAAGTGGCCGGCGACGGTGAAGCAGCTTTACCTGCAACTGCCGGTGCTGGAAACCGTCTATGTCGTCCGCGCCGTGCGCGTGGGCGTGCGCGCGGACGAGCTCATCATGGACCTGCGCCGGGTGCTGGAGCAATCCCTGCTGCTCGTCGGCCTTTACAATCCCACCAACAATCTCGGCGTCGAGGCCGGCTTTGCCGCCAGCCGGTTCCGCGCGCTGGATGAATTGAAGCTGGCAGCCGTCGAGGAAAAAGAAGCGGTGATTCGATTATCTTAAGCTGCTGGTCATTGTCGGCGAACTGTTATTAAAACGAATTGCGCCTTGACGCTGCTTTTGTAGAATGGCTGGATGAATTTAGACGCACTTTATTCCGAACTGACGCTTAAGACTAAAACCAAGCTGGCGCTGATCGTCCTTGACGGCCTTGGCGACATCGCGACGAAGGAACAGGGCTATCTCACGCCGCTCGAAGCCGCCCACACGCCAAACCTCGACCGGCTCTCGAAGGATTCCGCGCAGGGCCGCATGATTCCCGCCGCGCCCGGCATCACGCCCGGCAGCGGTCCCGGCCATCTCGGACTGTTCGGCTACGACCCGCTGGAATTTCAGGTGGGGCGCTGCGTCATCGAGGCGCTCGGCCTCGGCGTCGAATTGCAGTCCGGCGACGTCTGCGCCCGCGCGAACTTCGCGACGCTCGACGCGAAAGGCATTGTGACCGACCGCCGCGCCGGCCGCATCCCGACCGAGACGTGCGAAAAACTTTGCGCGATGCTCGCCAAAAAAGTCAAAACCATCGGCGACACCGAAGTCATCATCAAGGCGGGCAAGGAACACCGTTTCGTCGTTATTTTCCGCGGCAAGGGTCTGGAAGGCCCGCTGACGGACGCCGACCCGAACCGCGAAGGCTTTGCCATCCCGGCGGTCAAGCCGCGCGACGCGAAGAATTTGAAGCAGAAGAAAATGGCGAAGCTCATCGCGGATTTTTACAAGGCGGCGCTGCCCGTGCTCGCCAAGGAAAGGCCGGCGAACGGTTTTCTCATGCGCGGCATCGCGCACCAGCCGGAGATCCCGCTGTTTGAGGACCGCTACCGGCTCAAGCCCGCGTGCCTCGCGGTTTATCCGATGTATAAAGGTCTGGCGCAGCTTGTCGGCATGAAAAAGATCGAAGGGCCGCAGACCATCAAGGAGCAGTTCGAGCGCTACCTCGCCGAATACGACAACTACGACTTCTTCTTCATCCATTACAAATACACCGACAAATACGGCGAAGACGGCAATTTCGCCGCGAAGAAAAAAGCGATCGAAGAGTTCGACGCCGCGCTGCCGATTCTCCTGAAGAAGAAGCCCGACGTCATCGCCATCACCGGCGACCACTCGACGCCGTGCGCCTTGCACGGTCACTCCTGGCATCCGCAGCCGCTCCTGCTGCACTCCGCGTGCAGCGGCTCGGACAAGCTGGAGCGCTTCACCGAGACCGGTGCGAACAGCGGTTCCCTCAGCATCTTCCCCGCGAAGTTCCTCATCCGCCTGATGCAGGCGAACGCGAAAATGTTCGACAAGTTCGGCGCGTAAGCTTTGCCACGCCAGGCGGATTGCCCCACGCAATCCGCCTTTTTTATTTTTTGGAACTTGCCAACCGCCGCCGCAAATCGCCAAGCTTTCGCCCGATGAACCTGCCCAACAAGCTCACCGTCTCGCGTTTCGTGCTGACGGTGTTTTTTCTTTGGGCCTTGTTCTCACCGTTCCGCTACAACGGCACGCTCGCGCTGTTCATTTTCTGCCTGGCCGGCGTGACGGATTTTCTGGACGGCCACCTCGCGCGTTCGCGCAACCTCATCACCAATTTCGGCAAGCTGATGGATCCGCTGGCGGACAAGATCATGACCTGCTCCGCGTTTGTGGCGTTTGTGGAGAGCACGCATCTGAACCCGGTCGCGCCGGTCAAGGTGGCGGCGTGGATGGTCATCATCATCGTGGCGCGCGAACTGGCCATCACCGGCCTGCGGCTGCTCGCCGCCTCCAAAAACGTCGTGCTGGCGGCGGAACGGTTTGGCAAACACAAAACCATCTCGCAAATCGTCACGATCATCGCGCTGCTGGTGGTGGATGCCTGCGAGGAATGGCCGGTGGCCCTGAAAAATCTCTTTGACCCGTGGGTCGCCGACTTCGCGGAGGTGATGCTGTGGCTGACCGTCGCGTTGACGGTGGCGTCGGGGGTGATTTATCTCTGGCGCAACCGGCAGATCTATCTGGAAGACAAGTGAAGGGATTTACGATTGGCGATATGCGATTTACGTGCGGCGGGATATGCGGGCGGTTTTTGCCGAAGAGACAACAATGGCAAGAATTTCGTCAGCTTCCTTCATCAAATCGCCGAGACGTTCCGGTTTCACTAAATTATTATCCGCCAACAATTCCATCCAAAACAAGGATTCATCACATTCTTCCTCGACGATGCGGAGTTTGTTGATGAAATCCGGATTGGATTTTGCGCGGCATACAGCTCGATAGTTCGCACCAACGGAGGTTCCACTGCGAAGAAGCTGTTTGCCCAAGGTTTGCGCGACCCAATTTTCCGGAAGGGCCGAACAAAGTTTAACGATTCGATTGGCATAGGCCTTGGTCCGGCCTTTCATGTCTTCGCGTGTCATGACCGCTGGATTATTATCGGTGAAACTGGCTTTCAGAGGAAAGCGCGTAAATCGTATATCGCCAATCGCAAATGCCTTGCCGTCTCATTTGCGCAGCGGCAGCGTGTCGCCGGCATTGGCGGGCTGGTAAACGGCGGGCGGCAGGTTTTTCAGCGGGTCGCTTTTCTGATGATGCCGCCAGGCGAGGAAACTTGTGACCGCAATCATGCCCAGCACCACCACCGCCAGGCCGGCCACGCCAATCTTCCAGTTCACCTTGGCCAGCCACAGCGTCAGATTGTCCACGAACGTCTTCCGTGATTCGCTGAGCGGCGGCGGCTCGCTGTATTTTTCCGTGCCCTTCAATTCCGTCGCAAGCGCGGCCAGCATGGGCGGGACATCCAGCTTGAGCGCGCCGGCGTAGTTTTTCACCGAGCCGCGGATGTAAATCGGCGCGGAAAAAACGCTGAAATTGCCTTCCTCCAGCGCGCGGATGTGGTCGGTGCGGATTTTGGTCATTTCCGCGACCTGCTCCACCGTGAGCTTTTGGGCCTCGCGCGCGGAGCGGAGTTGTTCGGCGACCGTTGACATTCCCCTTATTTAGCGCGATTGCCGCCCGCTTGGCAATCTTGGAAATCTACCGGCCGGCCGGGAGCCGCCGGGCCGCCTCATTTCACGCGGGCCGTGGCGAGGCCGCTCCACGCGCTCGCGCCGTGCGCGTTGCAGGCGCGGACGCGAAACCAATACTTCACCCCGGACACCAAACCCTCGAGCCGGCACGTCTGGCGCAGGCTGGTGTCAGTGAAGACCCAGTTGTCCGGTTCATCATCCCGCCGGTATTCAATCTGGAAGGAACACCGGCGCACCGTCCGCTTCCATTTCAAACGCACCTCGCCCTCGCTGGCGGTGGGCGCGGCGGAGAAATGATCCAGCGCGGCGGGCACGCCGACCGGTGCCGTCCTGGGTTTTTCCAGGTCTAGACCGGCGGCAAGCAGCTTGGAAGGTTCGAAGCTCACGGCGCAGGCCAGGCCCAGACTGGCGCGCGTGACCTGATTGCGCGCCGTGTGGAGGAGTTCGTTCCGGCGGGAAAGTTCGCACTTCAACTCCGCGCGCAGACTGTCCACCCGCTCGTGGCTGGTGCGCAACGCCGCCACCGTGCCTTGCGCATCCGTGAGATGCTGCGGATCCGTCTGCGGCAGACCGCTCGCCGCGATGGCATTCACCGTCCGCTCGCAAAGGCAGAGCTGTTCCAGGGGGGATTTGTTACGGAAACCAAGTTTGAAACGTTGCATACGATTTTTTCCTTTGCCTAACCGACCGAGTTATCTGTTTCTGACGCAACAGTGATTGCCAGCCTTCGGCCCATGACTGCCACCGGCGCCGGCACCGGCAAAAAACTGCGCGCGCTGATTAAGAAACGAATTTCGACCACAGCGATACGCCCGTCCGTAATTGAAGTCAAAGAAAATCGTGGTGCTATTTTCAAAATAGCTCCAGAAGATGAAAGAAAAGTAATTACCAGACGAAGAATGTAATCAGGGAACAAACAATTTAAGGCGCTATTTCTGAAATAGCGCCAGAGGAAAAGATAAAATTGATTACCTAAAGAGTATTTCGTGGCGCTGTTTTCAAAATAGCGCCTTAAAATATTCCAGAAGCGATTAACGAAACCCTTGTGTCTGGCGCTATTTTGTAAATAGCCCCACAAACTGCGACGGGAGTAGTTACATTTTTAATGAAAATAGTCAACAAAACCGCGGAAATAAGCATAAAACCTCGAAAAATGATCACCCAGCCACCTCCGGCAGCTAAAACTGGAGCAATCGTGACGAACAATGCGTCGGGAGTGATGACAACTTAAGCGGCGGTATCTCACTTTTATTGAGGATGCTGGAGGTGAGTCCGATGGTTGAGGTGACTTCGGATTGAAAAGGACTTGCATATACGTGGAGTAGTCAGAGAATGAAAAAAATTCACCAATAAGGTCCACTTTGGTTGTGGGATGGAAACTAAATTGAAAATCCCAGCTCCAAGACAAAGTTCTTAGCTATGAAAATCACCGCGACTATAAATTGGATTTGCGTCTGCTTTGTTTTGGCACAACTGACAACTCTAGCCAGCACACAGAACCCCGTCATAACCTATCCCGCTCCCCCCAGCGAGACGGTGACAAATGACTATGTTGTCGCAGTGAATGGAAAACCGGTGGACGTTTATGCCGCCCAAAGCCAGTTTTTTCAGGGAGACTACTATTTTGCGTCCTTTGATTTTTCCGGGAAAGTGTCAATCCGGGTGACTTCGAGTCAGCCTTTGGACAATCTCCAGATTCTGCCCGCGCGTTCCAAGGTCCATCTCGAAAGGAGCAGCCCCAAAGAAGTCTTACTGGAAGCGGACGCTCCGTTTCACATCTCTTTGGAGCGAAACGGTCGGATTAAGCCGTTACTTCTGTTTGGAAATCCAATAGAAACCGATGCCCCGCAGCCAGGTGCCGCGAACGTGGTTTACTTTCCACCGGGGGTTCACCGGCCGGGCAAGATCAACTTGACCAACAATCAGACGCTTTATCTGGCAGGCGGGGCAGTGGTCAAAGGCTGCGTCCAGGCTCAGGGGACGAACATAACCATCCGCGGCCGCGGCATTCTTGCCGGTGAGGAATCTCCCCTCTACAAAGGTCCGGGGCGATATTTGCTAGATTGTCAGGACTGCCAGAACCTGACGGTGCGCGACCTCATCCTGCGCAATTCCTGGAGTTGGACGTTTGTCACTTGGAATTGTGACGGGGTGGCGATTGACAATGTTAAGATTTGCGGTTCCCGCATGATCATGGATGATGCCCTTGATTTGGTTAACACGCAGAATGCCAAGGTTCGGAACTGCTTCTTCAGAACCCAGGACGATTCGATCGCAATCAAAGGTTTGGCAAAGATGACAAGCCCCTGTGAAAACATCCTCATTGAGGATTGTCAGTTCTGGACGGATGTCGCCAATATTTTTCGCATCGGCTATGAATGTGAGACCCCTGGCATGCAAAATATAAATGCCCGCCATATTGATGTGCTTCACTACAGCAAAAACCACCATAAACCAACTGACTATTGGGCCAGTGCGATTATTTGGCTGCAGCCAAACCAGAATATGCTGATGGAGAACTGCCATTTCGAAGACATCTCCGTTCGTTCCAGTGGTGAGGATGTTATCATGCTAATGGCCAAGCCCATGAGTTGTCGCTATGGTTCCTTCAAGAATCCGGAGCCGGGCAGGTTGCGGGATTGCTCGTTTAAAGATATTCAGGTTGTTGGCGAGCGCGGCGGTTTTCAAGGGCTGCTTTATATGTCAGGTGACAGCCAGCAACACAATGTCAGCCACTTATTATTCGACCATATCACCTACTTCGGCCAGTCCCTCACGCAGGACTCCCCTTGTGTCCAAATTGGTCCGCATGTCACCGAGATTACGGTGCATAAATGAAACCATGTTGATGGTGTTCGTTGGGCCGGAGTTTCTGACAATAGAAAACAACATCGGCAAGAGCGCGCGGAGCGGAGGGCTTCGGCAACCGTTGACATTCCTCGCATTTAGCGCGATTGACGCCCGCTGAACAATCTTGGAATATCGGCGCATGAACCCTAGGTTGAAAACCGCCATGCACCGGTCGGCTATTGTGTTTTGCGGCCTCGTGATTTTGACCGCCGTCTTCTATGCCGAGGAAAACTGGCGCGGCCGGCGGGCGTGGGAAAATTGCAAGCGCGAACTCGAAGCCAAAGGCGCGGTGTTGGATTGGAACAAACTGATTCCGCCACCGGTGCCGGACGACCAGAATTTTTTCACAGCCAACACCAACATTCTGCTGCGGTTTGTGAAACAGCAGGATCAGGCGCGGATGGACGCGGCGGCGAAGTTGCCGTGGCTGCGGCTGGGGCCAACCAGTTCCAACACGTTTCCGATTCTTGTCTTTTCCAAAACCAATTCGCCGGCCGTCGCGGAATTGACGGTTCTTCTTTCAGATAAAGCAAACAATGATTTGGCTATCAATCTCAACGACGCGGCGGCGCGCGACAAAATCCAAAATGTGATCCGCGCGACGGTTGGCCGGAGCGTGAACGGCGCGCAAGGCATCCAATTTTCCGAATTGCCATTGAGCCAGCTCTCACCGGCGCACATTGTTTTGAAAGCGGAAGCACCGCCGTCCGCGGGTGATTTGGAAAAAGTGATTCCACCGGATTTGGTTTCAAACATCGGTCGGCTCGCAATCACGATTTCCGATGCCCCGAACGTTTTTCAGGTGAGGTTCGTCTCCGGACGCATCACGGCGGCGGTGGATTATTTGAATTGGAGCGACCAATATATTCCGGCCTTCGACGAAGTCCGTGCGGCCTTGAAGCGGCCTTACGCCATCATTCCTGGCGATTATTCAGTTTCGTGGCGCATACCGATTCCGAATTTTGTGACGATGCGGGTATTGGCGCAGACTCTGGCGCAACGGACGCAATGTTATCTGCTGCTCGGCCAACCGGAAAAGGCGTTGCAGGAACTGGCCTTGATCCATGATGTCTGCCGGATTTTGGAAAAACCGCCGACCGGGCAGCCGGAGACTTTGGTTGAAGCCATGATCAACGTCGCCATCACCGGTGTTTATGTGAACACGATTCAAGATGGCCTTCGTTTGCACGCCTGGCAGGAACCACAATTGGTGGCCATCCAAAAACAGCTTCATGAAACCTGTCTGCTGCCGTTTGTCAACGGTGGCTTTCGAATGGAACAAGTCTCCATTGTGAACATTGGTGAAAAGTTCAAAGCCCGCAAACTCTTCACGGGAGATGGTTTCGGTGTTGACCTGAAAAAGGCTTGGTATGAGAGATTGTGGTCTCATCGCTACGACCTGATTCCGAGAGGTTGGATGTATCAAAACATCAAATATGCCGTAGCCTTGGAGCAGCCATTAATTGATTGTTTTGACCCGGCCAACGCGGAGGTTTATCCCAAAAAATTGGATGCAGCCAGTGCGCGTCTGGAAAAATCATTCGAGCATTGGTCCTTGTTTCAATATCTCGCGGCCATTGCCATTCCCAACTTCTCCAAAGCTTTCCAGAACTGCGCCTTCAATCAAACGTTAGCCAATCAGGCGCAAATAGTCTGCGCGCTGGAGCGGTTCAAACTCGCTC
>Ga0316220_1003006_pt1 | contig 14773 bp, 21 predicted proteins | sample TBH18005metaG_FD_203632 | JGI IMG/M metagenome (GOLD analysis project Ga0316220, IMG submission 203632) | Freshwater microbial communities from Trout Bog Lake, Wisconsin, USA - TBH18005 | ecosystem: Environmental > Aquatic > Freshwater > Lake > Hypolimnion/Profundal zone | place: USA: Wisconsin...
GTGGAAAGCCATCGCTGGAATCATCTTGAGCATATTCGCCTGTAAAAATAGGCTGTTGTCTTTTTAAATCAAAGATACGCTCTACTAAATCAAAACGCTTTTCAGGTCTATCAAATTCAGTGTGAGTGCTAAATAAGCTTGTTCGGGCTAATGGAGTTTTGGGTTCTTTTTTGATGGGGGGTTTTTTGAACCAATTAAACATATTTGCCTTATCCAAAGAAACTTCTTCGTGGAATCATCACTTCAGAAAATGCCCGTGATAAAGAGTCTACTTGATCATCATTTGCACCGTTGGGAAACATCCTCATTTCATTGATCAATGGTACATTCCAATCACCCCGAAGCATTAATACATTGCCAATATTAACTTGTGCTGCAAATGGCTCAGCCCTAGTAATCTTATCACCAGATTCAGGGGAGCTTTTCACATTATATCCAGCTAATGCACGAGTTAGGTAAAGAACTTGAGTTTTACCCGCTTGACCTGGGTCTTGTGGGATGCTTATCTTTACATTTTTATTATCAAGGGTAGCAGTGTTGATCATTGCGGTGTCTCGTTCATCAGGCCCTACCCTCAATCGAACCATGTCACCAATCACAAAGCGACCATCAGAGAGCCGTCCCACTTTACCCCCTGCAGTCCAATCCCCATCAACCGTGCTAGCCAGATCCCATCCCCGACACCATTTGATGTCACCCGCGGGGAGTGCATCAATGATTTTGATTTGATCAGGTTTAATGATTCCCCCTTCAGCTGGGGACGGGCTTTGCATATATTGACCTGAGAAAATGTAAGGGGCTGATTGCTCCATTTGTCTGAGTGTTTCAAGATCATGCTTAGCAGGCCATAGAGCTGTGCCATCTGCTTGTATTGCGGGCAAACAAATATGCTCCCATTCTTCCCCGTTGTTCCCTGCCAACAACCATCCAGCCAAATCGAGCTCATGTAATCGTTGCATAATCAAGATAACGGGGGTCTCTGGGCTGTTTTTCCGTGATTCCAACGTATTTTGAAACCAATCAATGACATTTTCCCTCATGATGTCTGATCTTGCTTCATCCGCTTTGTGGGGATCATCAATGATGATAGCCCCACCAAACTCTTCTCTATGTTTACCTGCACCAAATCCAGTGATTGTTCCCCCCGCCCCTACTGAGTAAACCAAACCCCCCTCAGTGGTGTGCCACATATCCCTTGCTTTGGAGTTTTCCATCAAATGCACATTGGGGAATATGTTGCGATACTCATTGGAAGCTATCATTTCTCTTGTTTGCCATGAGTAATTGGAAGCTAATCTAGCAGAGTATGAGGTATAGATGAACTCTGAATCGGGGTTTTTACCCAGACACCATGCCATGAAATTGATCACAGCAAGCTCAGTCTTTGAATATCTGGGAGGAATATTGATGATGAGTCTTTTGGTTTTCCCTTCATAAACTCTCATCAAGGCATCACAAATCAATCGGTGATGATCAGCCCTGAGCCATTTGAACCCTTTACGTTGAGCAAACATCCATCGACTGAAAAAATATAAATCAACCCGTGAATTAATAGCGGCTGATTCTAATTCTTTGGGGTCATACTGTCTCATATCTCATTCATTAAGCGTCTGCTGAGTGCTTCATGTTCAGCAAGACTGATTGATGTGTTGACTTGAGTGTTCACTTGCACTGCCACCTCAGCGTCTTTTCCTACCAAAACTTCTTTAGTTTTTCCAAGGGTACTAGCTCTCATTAGGAAGTCTTTTTGCTCCACACAAGCCGTTTCCATAGCCTCACGAGCATTTCTAAGAGCTGATGCGTTTAACCATTCCAGTCTTTGCACTTGGGTTTCTACCGTTTTTTCGATCACGGTCACCATTTTTATATCGTCTTGCTTTTTAAGTGCTTGATTATATTGAACTCCGGCGGTCACAATTGCCTTTCCATCTTGGGGAATCCCTTTACACAATCGATTGACTAGCCCTTTACTCACCTTATATTTATGGGTAAGGTCTTTTTGAGTGAATTGACCAACTCTCCAATCAATCACAATGGCTTCAGTAATTTTAGGATCAATCATAGTTTAGATGCTGGTTACGTTTATCCAGCGTCAGATAAAGGAATTAACTGACCGGTTTCCCAATTTGGTTTCATTGATCGAATTCTATCACCACAATTTAATATTTTCAATTACACGGTCACTTTTCCATTGTGATTTTTTATCATACTACACACCTTACACAGTGAAAACTCTAGACTATATATATATGCTTTTTTATACCCTAAATATGTAAGTATATAGATATTAGTATTATTAGTGTGTAGAGTGTGTAGTATGATATAAATTATTGATTTTATTGAAAAAAGTTCTGCACACTCTCAAAATTAAAATTGTGTAGTGAGTGTGTAGTCTATGTAAGATTTTTCAAAAACAAAATTTTCTACACACCCTTCTACACAATCTTCTACACAACTTTTTTCACAAGACTGTGTCTGATTTTATGTAGCCTTGACCCCGAATTTTATTAATTTTTAAAGCATTAGGAGCTTTTTTCCAACCCTTGATGAATCCCATTGAGTGATTGAATGTGTAAGAAGCCCTTTGATCATAAGCATACCCTGTCAATTCCAAATACAAAATACTGGAGATGAAACAATTGATCTCTGGGTTATGTTCAAAATAATCCCTAAGTACAAACACCAATGGGTTGAGGTTGGTATACTCTTCCCGTATGTCTTCCGCTGCTTTTTGTGCCTCTTCCCATAAAAGCCCATGAGTTTGAAACAAAACAATGGCTTCAGCCCATATTTGATCTCGGTCTTGTTTTAAATCTTTCAAATTGGCATTGCCCACTGAAATCGGTAACCACCGACGATTCCCCGTGCTATCACTCATAAACTCTTTGTCATTGGTTGTGCCAATAAAAAAGCAACGGCGTGGGAATTGATGCGGGAGTTTCTCAAATTTATCGGTGAACTCTTCATGTGTCCTACTCATAAAAGCTTTGATGTCCTCTGAGGAAGATGATTTCAGACCACGGAGCTCGGGGAGTTCAATAATCAGCTTTCCTTTGATCAATCTGGATTTATCATCATCTTTCATATGAAAATTGATTTCCCCAAAAGTATCATCAGGGGCTAAGTTTTGAACACTAGTGGTTTTACCAGTCCCTTGAGCGCCATAGAGCACCACAGCTGCATCGACTTTATAACCTGGATTCATTAACCGAGCCGCCATACCCGTCACCATGTAAAGACTCACCGTGTTGGTGTAATGATTGTCTTCAGACCCAAAATAATTGCTGAGAAGCTTTTCACAACGCTTGACCCCATCCCAATTAAGGGAGTTTCCCCAGTCAATTGCGCTATCAAAACTGTTCTTATGGGCAATCAAAACAATATTGTCAAACACCACCGTCTTATTAAAAGTTCTTTTGAACCCCAATTGCTCACTCTTATAAATCATTTGGGTGATGTCAAAATCCACTAACGGGCGAATCTTCCCTTCAAACAATCCAATGATCTTCCCTTTGAAACGATCAAAGCGAATGTCATATGTTCTAATTAGCTTCATGAGGTTGTCAATGGAAGGGTAAACATTCCCTTTAGAGTCACGGGTAAATTGCAGTTGATCAGGGGAACTTGAAATGGAGGGTTTAAGCTGTGAGATTTGATCAAAGCTGGGGTCTATGTCTTTCGCTCGCTTAAACAAAGATCCAATCCCAATGGTGTTCCCTTTGTCATTGCGTAATGAATCCCAAGTCTTTTGACAATCCGTCTCACTGATGTATTTTTCACCACCAGACATTGACCATTCATGGAATAAACCAAAACCTACATCATCCCCATCAAAATCGCTGTGTAAGGCACAAGCCACTGAGAACCATTGATCCCTTGGGCAATCAGATGGAATGATCGCCAGCGCTCGTTTGATGGTACTGATGGGGGTGATGGATGACTCCCGTAGGGATATTCCTTTAGTCTTGGGGGTGAGTTGATGGGGAGTGAATTGTTTGAGGAAGCTTTCAATCTCTAATTGGCAGTTGATGGGATCAATGGCAGACCCCTCAATGGATTTACCACTGAAAGTGAAATATCGCCCCTCTTCGTAGTACTCAATGGGTTTTTCATTAAAACTCACTCCCACATGGGAATAAAAAAGAAAATGAAGACCCGTGCCACTTACACTAACTTCAATGTACGCTTTGTCGGTGAATAATTCAATGGCTTTGAGAGCCACATCACTGTATTTGCCATTGACAATGCAATCATCCAAATCCAATCCAACCAGATTGTCAATGGTGGGATCAAACACAATCCCTTTCTTACCATTGATGTCATGGAATGGCTTTCTGTTTTTAAAGTCTTGCCATTTAACCGCGGGAACTTTTTGAGGTTTTTTATTAGGTTGATCTGATGGTACTAAATTCCAAGGAATCCATCTTGATTGTTCCAAGATCTTGTTTCCTAAGTGTATTTCCATGTTACAATTTCCTTTGAAGATTAGTGCTATTTTGATTCCCCCATATGTTCAACTCATTGGGGGTTTTTTTTCGTTCTTAAAGTGTATTCATCCATATTTGGTGAGAGCCCCTCAACCTGCAAGAGGAAGTTAGACGAACCATGTTCGTGAAACACAGCCAGGGACTCTCACTAAATATATAAAACTCGTCTAAGAGCAATTCAAATATATCACACATAAAACATCATACCAAAATATTTTAATAAGTGATACACCTAAACTTTAATTTGTGATATATTGATTGTTCTATGAATAAAAAGGAACTTCAAATGTCACAAGAACTATTTGATGAATTAGCGAAAGACAAACCTGACCACAATATATTTAGCCCATCAGGGTCTAAGCGTTGGTTGTCTTGTCATGGTTGGTATCAAGCCACTAAAGATTTACCGTATATTCCATCAGGGGCTGCAGCTCAAAGAGGCACTGAGATTCATGCCATCATGGAGCGTTGCATTATTGAAAATGAACACCCTGAAAATATCACTGATGATCCAATGGCAGTTGATCATGTGGGCTATGTCTTAGATCACATCAATGCTTATAAAAGTTTATATCCAACTGTAGAGATCTATAGTGAAGTATACATTCCATATAAAAACATTGAAGGTCAGCAATTAGGGGGAACAATTGATGTGATTGGCATAGTGGATCAACAAGAGTTGATGCTAGCTGATCTCAAAACTGGTGTGGGGATTGTGGAAGTCAATGACAATTCACAATTACTCAATTATGCAGTGGCTGGCAGATTGCATTTGGGACGCTTTGAACGCTATCGCATGGTCATCATTCAACCAGCTGTGCATCATGAATATGGACCTATCAGAGAAATTGTATTCACCAATGAGGATCTGGATGCATTTGAAAAGCAAGTAGAGCAAGCCATCATTGCCAATTTGAATGGGGGTGAACGAACCCCAGGGGAACATTGTCGGTATTGCAAAGCGGAAGCGATCTGCAAGCCACGCTCTATTTATGCATTGAACAAAGCGGGATTGTCATTGGCAGACTTTATTAAGGAACTCTCATGAACACCAAATCACAAAATTTTTCAATGGCGGAGATTGCTTTATTGCTCGATGGGTTCGCTGAGCTCAAACAATGGATGGAATCAGTAGAGCAATTTGCCCTTGAACAAGTCCAAGCGGGCGTGACCATTCCAGGCTATGTATTGGGTACAACACGATCCCAACGCATCTGGGCAGACCCTAAAAAGGTCATGAGTACCCTCAAAAAGAACAAACACCCATTAGATGAGTATTGCCCGCGGGAACTGCTCAGTGTGGCTCAATTGGAGAAAAAATTGGGCAAAACGGCGTTTTCAATGCTTATGAGTGGGTTTATTGCTCAAAAAGAGGGTAATCCCAAAATAATTAAAGAAAAATCTTCGACACCTGATATTTAGTGATATACTGATTGTGTAGTACTAATCAACAAAAAGGAAAAATCATGAAAGTTATCAATTTTGAAACCGTAATCAAACCCGATTACAAGGAAGAGTTTTTGACCATGAATACGGGTCATGTAGCCACTTTGGTTCAATTCAATAATGGGGCTGAGGAAATGCATCTCCATTCTAAAACTGGCAAAAGAGTTGTAAAAGGCAACACCAGTTGGATCGCTGCAGAGAAAGCCATTTGGCGTACCAATCCAACCCGTTCACATTATTAATTGGGGAATCATTATGTCGAATATGAGCTACTGTATGTTTGAAAACACATCCCTTGATATGAACCAATTACTCAATGCCATGAAAGAGGTTGATTGCCTTCGCCAATTGGATTTGAGCAAAACTGAAAAACAATCATTTGAATCATTGAAAAATCAGTGCTATGACTTTATCAGAATGGCTGAAGATTTGGAAGCTGCCAATTCAGAGATCGATGAAGAGTTTGATGATTTGGAATGTGAAGAAGATTTAGAAGATTAACCAATGGGGGTCACCTGACACTATTCAGCTCAAGTACTCTAAGACGAACGACTAAAAAGACTCTTGACCCCCACCCATTTTTTTAACCGCAAAAAGGAAGCAAAATGAAAGTAATAAAATCTTATGACCATGATGAATCATATGGTGTCAAAACCATTTATGAATTGAACAATGGCTACACTGTAATCAGTACACTTTACACAGCAAACCCAAAACACAAAGGTGAACCTCAAGCAAATGAAATTTCAGTGCAATCACCTAAGTCCAAAGAGGTCAGTGAAGATTCAGCCATTTATAAACGGGTGATGCAATCCGTGAATTTCTTTTGTAAAAACAAACCAGCATAAATGCATTTTGTGATACAATTTTTTTGTAGTATGTTTTATTTTAATTTGTTTAATTTAATTTAAGGAATCAATCATGACTCAAAAAACATTCAAAGTTCAAATGATCACCAACGAAGGTGAGTTCCAATGGGCATTTGTGGACAAGCCAAAAGCTAATGCCGCTGATCCAAGCAAACCACCAAAATATTCAATTACCTTTTTGATGGATAAAAAAAATCCAACAACCAAAAAGAAATTGATTGAAGTGGATGCTTGTATCAGTGATGCATTAGAAAAGTTTTTTGGTGACAAAAAACCAGCTAAATTCCACAATCCCATTAAAGACGGTGATATAGAAACAGATGCAAATGGTGTCCCAAAATACCCAAACAATTGGTATTTTGAAGCCAAATCATCTACCAAACCTGGACTGGTAGACGCTGACCGCAATGAGATTTTGGAAGCAAATGCAGTATGGTCTGGATGTCGAGGTAGATTGTCCATTGGATTTGGAGCATATGATGTAAGCTCTACCAAAGGGGTAACAATTTACCTTAACAATATTCAGTTACTTAATAATTCAGCCCCACGACCAGGCGGACGGAAACCTGCAGAGGAAGATTTTGATGACTGATTCAAAAAAGGTTCAAATTTTAAAAACCAAAAGCGAAGTGATGGGGGATTTCATCATCAAACAATTAAAAAAGGCACCCGAGAGTACTATTCAACGGTTAAGGCTTTGGAGATTGTATACGGTGAGCCCCCTTTTTAAATCAACTGACACATCCGCTATTATGTCCACTGTCATTAAAACTTTAATGAACAATGGCAAAGTGGAGATTGTTTTTATTGAGAATAAAAAGTGCATCAAGCTTCGTTGAAGGTTCATTTAGATTTTGAAACTTATTGTGATTTGGATCTCAAAGAGGTGGGTGCTTACAAGTATGCTGAGCACCCATCTTCAGAAATACTTTTAGTGGGATTCGCCATTGGTGATAACCCAGTGAAAGTGATTGAGCCTCATGATCCCCAAATCAATGAACTATTACAAGCCATTCGTGATGGTGCATTGATTTGTGCTCACAACGCACCATTTGAAAAAACCATATGGGAAAACATTGGGGTAGCCAAATTGGGATGGACACCCATTGACATTAAGCAATGGCGTTGTACCGCTGCCCGTGCACGATCTTTAGCATTACCTAATGCATTAGCTGATGTAGCCATAGCGCTTGATTTAGAGATGCTTAAAGACAAAGCTGGAGCTGCCTTGATTACCAAGTATTGCAAGCTGGGGAAAAAAGGAAGATTGTATTTATCTGACAATGTGGAAGATACAGTTGCGTTCAAAAATTATTGTCAGCGTGACGTAGAGGTGGAGATGGAATTGGACAAGCTATTGCCTGACCTTTCCCCATATGAGCTGGGTGTATTTCAACATGATTTGTTGGTCAATGATCGTGGGATTCCCATTGATACAGATGTGTTGGGTAAATCCCAAATTATTATTGCCGAATTAGAGCAACACTTTGAAGATCAATCAATGGCAATCGCTGGGTTCAAAGCTACCCAACGCAGTAAGGTTTTGGAATGGTTGAAAGATCATGGTGTGGATCTTCCAAATCTATTGGTTGAAACAGTGGAACTCACATTAAAGCGTGATGACATTGATGAGCAAGTCAAACAATTTTTAGAGCTCCGTTATGAGTCATCCCGTGTGGGGACTAAGAAAGCCAAAAAAATGTTTGAAATGGTGTGTGAAGACGGAACAATCAAAGGGTCTTTTTTATATCATTCAGCTACCACTGGTCGTTGGGGTTCACGGGGTGTTCAACTACAAAACTTAGGCAAACCTGAAACTCAATCCATGCAAGATACGGTGATTGAGACTCTCAAAACCGGCACATCAAAAGATATGCTTCGTGCATTTTCGCGCCCTTTGAGTGCCATTTCCAAATCCATGAGAGGATTTATTAAAGCACCCGAGGGATCACGATTTTTGATTGCTGATTATGCATCCATTGAAGCCCGTGTGTTAGCTTGGCTGGCGGATGAACAAACCTTATTGGATGTGTATAAAGCCAAAGGGGATGTGTATAAAACAATGGCTTCCAAAATTTATGATGTGCCAGTGGAAGAGGTTACCCCACCCCAAAGACGGATTGGTAAGGTCACCATCTTGGGTTCAGGGTATGGTATGGGGTTCAAAAAATTCCATGCTGATTGCGTCACGAACCAATTGGGGATTTCATTATTTGAAGCTCAAAACATTGTGGAACTGTATCGTGCCAATGTCCCCAACATTGTTTCTTATTGGGAACAATCCAATAAGGCGGTGATCAATGCCATTGCCACTCATAAGACTGTTTCATTTGGCAAATGTCAATTTGTGGTTGAAAACAAATTCTTATTCATCATTTTACCCAGTGGACGGCGTTTGGGATTTTATGAACCACGCATTGAAACAAATGATTGGAATAAACCTCAAGCAGTGTTCTCAGAGTTTTTTAATGGCAAACGATTCCCCAAAACTTTATGGGGTGGAATCATCACTCAAAACATTTCACAAGCCACTGCTAGAGATATGTTGGTCAATGGAATGTTGAACGCTGAGAGTAATGGATATGAAATCAGAATGCACGTCCATGATGAATGTATTGCCATGCTTCCAAACAATATTGGGTCATTAGGTGATTTTGTGGATCAACTCACCACCACCCCATTATGGGCTCCTGATTTTCCATTAGCCGCTGAAGGTTTTGAAAGTGAACGGTATCGTAAATGAGAGAGCTCACCATTGAAAAGTATTTGATCAAAGAGGTCAAAGCGGTTGGTGGTATGTGTATTAAGCTGGGGGGTTATGTGGGAATCCCTGATCGGATGGTCATTTTGCCAAACAATATTATTTTGTTTGTTGAATTGAAAACACCCATTGGAAGATTAACCCCCTTGCAACAACGATGGAAAAGCTGGTTAGAAAAAATGGGATGTGTTCATTTAGTGATTCGTGATCAGTTGGCGGTCAATAGATTAATTGTTGAATATTTTGAAAAGGAAAAGCAATGAGTGTAATTTATAGTAATTTGTCATCAGCGATTAAACAATCACGCAAAGATCTTTATGACTTTGGGGACTCAATAAGCACAAACAATTGGCAAGGGATTGAAAAGCCCCCTGAGTTCTTGGAACTTTTAAATGTTGGATTTATTGCACGAATGCCAGCTACCGTTGATGAAATGAATGATCAATGTAAGCCAATGCAACCTTGGGCTGATGAACATTTTGAAGAGCGAGTCAGTGGCTTACCATTGAACCCCCCACCATCCCATGTACGTTGGCTCAAAGGTAATGAGGAATCATTAAAAGAGGGTAAATTTTCTCATTCATACCCTGAGCGTATGCATCAAGTATTGTTTCAAGCGGTTGAACTGCTCAAAAATGATCCCAGCACCCGTCAATGTTTTGTACCCATTTGGAATCCTCTTGACAATGAATTGTCATTGAAAAATGAACGAGTGCCTTGCACATTGGGTTGGCACTTTATATTGCGTGATGGGTTATTGCATTGTTTTTATCCCATGCGCTCATGTGATGCCCTCCGTCATTTTATGAATGATATTTATTTTGCAGCTCGTTTGACACGATGGATGATTATTCATTCAGGGATTGATGCATTACCAGGTTTATTAACTTTCCAAGCCGTGTCATTCCATTGTTTTAAAAATGATACTTACGCATTAGGAAAGACAATCAAATGTTAATCGTTCTTGAAGGCCCTGACGGAAACGGAAAATCAACCTTAATTCAACAACTTTATGAAGATTTTGGGATTCCTAAATATAGTTCAGGTGGTCCTAAATCCAAAGAGCGTATGATTGAAGTATTAAAAGAGTTGACGGATATGGCTTATTCATCCACAAGATACTTAGTGGATCGTGTGCCATACATCAGTGAACCCATTTACTCAAAAGCTTTTGGACGTAAACCTGTAATGCTTAAAAAGATTTTGGAAAGTTATTATCGTCTTCCTCAAAAAATAATTTTTTGTCACATTGGCGATCAAAAACAAGCATTAGCAAATATGTCACGGGAACACAAAGCACATAAACCTTTGGAGCATCTATTGGGTGTTGAAAAAAACCATTCCAAAATCACGGATTTATATGAAAACTTGATGGATGACTTAGAGCACAAAGGATCAAATATATTTGAATATGATTGGACAAACCCCACACATTACCCACAATTAAAAGAATGGATTCGTGCATGACTGATACCAAATGGTTGATTGATTTTTATGGATCAATTGCTAAAGCTGCAAATCAAGATAATGCTTGCGTAGTAAAAAACTTTGAGTATACATTTCAATTTGTTGATATTCAAAATACTTTTCCCACCATTGAAGACACAGGATATTCAAAAAACAAAACAAAACAATTGACACGAAATTATTGGAATGAAACTTTAGATGGTTACATCACACAGCAATTGGAAGATCAAGTGTCTGATTTCATTTTTGTACCCAACGGAATACGCAAAGCCACATCTGATAGTACGCATGGTGATTTTTGTCTATCCAAAGTAGATGTGTCCATTAATAATGGAATTGTAGATGTCATCATGATCACAAGAGCCTCTGAAGTATTCCAAGTCATATTGGCTGATTTATATTTTTTCAATTCCAAATTACAGCAATTAACCAAACCGTTTAATTTGAAAATGGGAACGCTCAAATTTAAAATTGGTGAATCCACTTTGGGGGTGTTTGCATTACGCACTTACACACAATTAAAAATTGTAGCCAATCGCACCCCTGATGAACGGGAAAAATATTTCAATGAATTTTTTGATGTCATTTATGCAAATAACCCAGATCTTGCATTACGGATAACCACCAGATTTTTATCATATTACTTGGTAGATGTGAACCCAACACCTACTTATGCCAAATTGAAAATGGGTCATAAAACAGCTCATTCACTTTTGGAAAAAGCCCACCGTGTTCGCATTGGTGACAAAATGAGAACCACTTTTCCAGTTGAATTACTTGCATTACAAAACAAACGCAAAGCTCGCAATCAAACCAAATTTTATGACTTAGTTTAAGGGGAATCAAATGATCAATGAAATCCATGAGTTCAATACAAAATTATTGGGTGTCAATGTACCTCAACCAACTTTATTGCCATTAGCTGAACGCAATTGGCTATTGACGGCATTACATGAGGAGATTGATGAATTCTTACAAGCCACGGAACAAGAGTCCATTGTTGATTGTGTGGATAGTTTACTGGACTTGGTTTATTTTGCCATTGGTGGGTGTGTCAGATTAGGTTTAAAACCCCAACAAATTGAGCAATGTTTCAATGCAATTCACTCAGCTAATATGGCAAAGAAAATGGGAATCAAAGAATCACGCCCTCAAGATGGATCTGTTGCTGATGCTATTAAACCTGCTGGATGGGTTGCCCCTGAAAAGATTATGAAAACCATTTTGTTTCCATCACAAGGCGAACTTGATTTATGACCCGCCCAACTCGTGACAAAATCTATATGGAGATGGCTAAGTTAGTTGCATCACGAACAACTTGTGCAAGACGCGCTGTGGGTGCAATTGCCATTGACGTTGATGGGTATCTATTAGGAAGTGGCTACAATGGTCAATACGCTGGGTCTATTCATTGTATTGAAGGATTCCCATGCGCTGGTGCAAGTTCCCCTTCAGGGACAAACATAGATGCTTGCTCAGCTATTCATGCAGAGCAAAATTTATTACTCCATTGTGGTGATCCCCGTAAAATTCATACAGTGTATGTAACTACCAGTCCATGCGCTTCATGTATCAAATTATTATTGGGGACTAAGACCCAACGCATTGTGTTTGATGAAGAGTACACCAACTCTGATGTTTCCAAAACCTTATGGACTAGCGCAAACAGGGTTTGGGAAAAATATTGTGATTAGGCCTTACCAACAAAAGGCAATTAATTTGATGGTTGCTAATGCTCAATATGGATTGTTCTTAGATCCAGGTTTAGGAAAAACGCTGATCACCATAAAAGCCTTGGAGAAAATGGGGGGAAAAACATTGGTGATTGCCCCTATCCGTGTATGTGAAACGGTGTGGCAACAAGAGGCTCAAAAATGGGGTTCACCGTTGACATTTTCCTTGGTACGAGGTTCAATAAAAGAGAGGGTCAAAGCGCTCAAAAAAGAGGTTGATGTCCATTTGGTAAACCCTGAGCTATTGGGATGGTTGTTTGAATATCAAACCCAATGGGATAACTTAGTGGTTGATGAATCATCCATGTTTAAATCTTCTTCATCCAAACGATTCAAAACTTTAAAAAAGAAACTCAAATCATTTAGTCGAAGATACATTTTGACGGGGACACCCAGCCCCAATTCATTGCTTGAGTTGTGGACTCAAATTGGGATCTTGGATATGGGACAACGATTGGGAACTGCTTTCTCTCGGTTTCGTGAAACTTATTTTTTCTCAGATTACATGGGGTTTACTTGGACATTGCGTAAGGGATCAAAAGAAAAAATTGAAGATCTCATTAAAGACATTGTGATCCGTCTAGATTCCAATGATTATTTAGATTTGCCCGAGTTCATTGAAACAGATGTGATGATTGAATTACCGCCCAAGGATCTCTTGATTTATAAAAAGTTTGCCAAAGATATGATCATGGAAACGCTGGCTGGTGGTGAAATCACAGCAATTAGCGCAGTTGCTTTACACGGCAAATTAGCCCAATTATCCAATGGCATTGTGTATAACGATGAACGAAACCCCATTCCCATTCATAAACATAAGTTTGATGCTCTTCAAGAGCTCATAGAGGCCATTGGAAGTCCAACGATTGTGGTTTATAAGTACAACCATGAGAAAGAGCGCATAAGGGAGCTATACCCCCATGTGGTGCTTTTCAATGAAGGCAACACGGAAGACCATGTAAAGAACTGGAATAATGGGAAAATTGATATTTTGATGCTTCATCCATTGTCAGGGGGTCATGGAATCAATTTACAACTAGGTGGGAACAACATTATTTGGTTTGGACCTACCCCATCATTGGAGCAATACATTCAAACCAATAAGCGTTTACACCGTTCAGGGCAAACCAAACCTGTTGTGGTTCATCGAATTTTGACCAAAAACACCATTGATGAGCATATTTTGGGCATATTGGAAAATAAAAATACTGCCCAAACTAGCTTTTTAAACGCCATGAAGCAATATTTATCTGTTTTTTAAGAAAATGTATTCGACACCTGATATTTAGTGATATACTGATTGTGTAGTACTAATCAACACAAAAAAGGAATCCACATGAAAATTTTTAAATATGATGTGAGCAGATCCCAAAAAGGGGATAAGGTTTGTGACATTTTAATCCCATCAGGATTTAGTTCTTTTGTTTATGGATCAGATGTGGGAGTTCCAAAACACAACCCAAATACAACCACTTGGCAGATCATTCGTAAAGCTGAAGATCGTAGGGGAAATCCAATTGAATTTCCTTTCCCTGTTTGTTTTTGTGCTGGTCAAACCACAGCTGGTAATCAACCCCCTATTTGGGAATGGTATGTATTACTTCCAACGGTAAACAACTGATGTATTTCATTTATGACGAATTTGGTGAATTGATGCGAAAGGTGGGATATAAAGCTGAGGCAATTCAAATCACCAAGATTCGTGATAAATGGTTTTATAAGCTGGTACGGATTAAAAAACCGGTATTTCAATTTGAAGATGCATTATTTTAAAAAGGAAATGAATTATGAAATTTTATTTTGATAAATACACCATCCCATTATGGGTAGAAGCATTGGCAGTTTTAGTCTTTGGGGTCTTATTTGGCTGTATGTTTGCTTATGGCTTATAAGATGAAGTTTTTGATTTTAACTTTACCAATCTTGCTGACAGGTTGTCTTACTTATCCATCAGTTGTATGCAAAGATGGAAAAATGTACAGCAAGGTTGGTGTCACTTCAGTTTATACG
>Ga0316220_1003011_pt1 | contig 14747 bp, 9 predicted proteins | sample TBH18005metaG_FD_203632 | JGI IMG/M metagenome (GOLD analysis project Ga0316220, IMG submission 203632) | Freshwater microbial communities from Trout Bog Lake, Wisconsin, USA - TBH18005 | ecosystem: Environmental > Aquatic > Freshwater > Lake > Hypolimnion/Profundal zone | place: USA: Wisconsin...
GCAAAACAAAATTCGTGCGAATACTCACCACTTGGATGGAGAGTTCTGGCGATGTGAGGCAAACATTGTATATGATTTTGGAAGGACGCACATGAATGAGAAATTGAACATATTCGTCAGCTCGGTGCAGAAGGAACTCGAAGACGAGCGGGTCATCGTCCAAAATCTGTTAAGCACCGACCCGTTTCTGTCGGCGCATTGTTCGCCGATTCTTTATGAGTTCGAGCCAGCCTCGCCGGACAAGGCATTGGAAGGCTGCTTGAAATCACTCGATGGCTGCCACGTTTACCTGCTCATCGTAGCCGCCCAATACGGCACTCTGGTTGGCAAGCTGTCCATAACTCACGCGGAATACCGGCGATCCAAAGAAAAGAAATTGCCGGTTCTTGCGTTCATCAAGGGCGACCGCAAAGTGAAGCGCGAAGACGGCACCGAAGCGTTGCTCAAGGAACTTGATGACGACGGCCCGAAATACAAGCGCTTTGGCAATGTCATCGAACTGCAAAAAGAGGTGCGAGCCGCCCTCGTCAAGCTGCTAAAAGAACAGTTTGGCATCGCGCCTTCCAGCGACGAAAACGAAGTTGCGCAACAAACCATCGAGGCTACTTCCATATTCGAGTCGCAGCCGCTGACGAGATTACGCTGGTCTGAACTCGACCACGAGGTGATCCGTCAATTGATTGCCGCAGCGGAAGGCCGGGACGCTGGGAAAATCTCCGCAGCCGACTTGCTCGCGGGCGCATCGGTGCGTGGCTTGGTCTGGCATGACCCGCAAGCCGGGGAACATTACGCCACCGCCGCCGGCATCGTGCTACTGGCGAAAGACCCTTCGGCGGTTTTTCCGCAGTGCCGTATCCTGGCCGATGCGTATCGCGGCGCGGAGCCGGATGGCAATCCCCACGACCATGAAGACATTCGCAGGCCAATGCCGACCGCGATTGACCGCGCCATCGCCTTCATTGACCGGAACACCCGCCATCCGATGCGCGTCGTTGGCCTCAATCGTCTCCGCTTGGATGAATATCCCGTCGAGGCGTTGCGGGAAGCTCTGGTCAACGCCGTCGCCCATCGCCAATACGAGGATGCCGGGCGCAAAATCATGCTGGAAGTTTTCGCCGACCGCGTGGTCATCTCCAGTCCCGGTCTGCCGCCATCGCCCATCACTTTGGCCAATCTCCGCAAGGGCAAATATCGTCCCTGTTCCCGTAATCCGGTGCTGGCACAAAGTCTCTCCTATTTTCATCGAATTGAGGAACGCGGCAGCGGCTTTCGTCGGATGCGCGACCAGATGCTCAATCACGGTTTGGATCAACCGCTTCTCGGCACGGACACCGGCTATTTTCAGGTCGTGTTCCCCGGCCCCGGCGAAAATCTGGATCGTATTCGCGTCCCGGAAGCCCGGCTCATGGTGACACCGGCCATCGAAGCTCGACTTAACGAACGGCAGAAAAAAATCATCACCCAAGTAGCAAAAGCCGGACACGTCACGAGCGGTTGGTGTGTCCGCCATCTGGATGTGGTCAAGGACACCGCTCATCGTGACCTAGTCGCGCTTGTAGATTTGCAAATACTGGTTCGCACCGGACGCGGACGAAACGTTGCTTACCGGCTGAAGGAGGCACGTGATTGAATTGTCCGATAATCGTCCGATTTTTTCCTCGAATCGTCCGATTATCATCCGGTGCTGCAATGTGTCCGGTAATGGCCGATTGCATCCGCCCAAGTGTCCTTGGAATCATCCGATAATCGTCCGACCAAATCCGGGAATCGTCCGATTATCCGGCACTGGACGCGTGCAAATACATCAAACTTTTTTTCAAGCTGCCGGACTGGTTCAAAGTCGAGACGCCGCTCGGCACATACAATCCTGATTGGGCCATCGTGCGTGAGGAACTGGACGGCCAGAATAAGGTGTATCTGGTGCGTGAAACCAAAGGCACCACCGGTTGGCTGAAAATCGCAGGAATCCAGCGTGGAAATAATCCAGGGTGACAAAGCGCATTTCAAGGCCGTCAGCCTCAAAGATGGCGGCTACGATTGAGTGGCGTCAGCGAGCGAAGTTTAGACCGCTGCAATTTAACGAAAATCAAAACAGGGTTTTTTATTTTTCAAAAAAACTGTTGACAAAAAACGTGCCCTGCACGAATATACGACCATGTTAATCGTTATTAACGCAAAACGGCGGCTTTTGTTTGTGTTTCAAATACTGACATAAAACGGATTTTTAGAAACTATATTTTTATTTGTCCTTAATGACGACTTGTTTTGTCGTTTCTTTTTATGAGCCAGATTCAACAAAAAGTGCCGGTGAGTGGTGGTGATGCGAAATGGCTGGAGCTGGTCGTCCAGAACGTCAAATCACTCCGCTACGGCGTCGTGGAAATCGTGGTGCATGATTCCCGCGTGATTCAAATCGAGAAAACCGAGCGGGTGCGACTGGACAGGTCGGAAGGCCGTCCAGAACAGACCTGACGAAACAATCAACAATTTTACAGGCGGCTGACCGGTCCACCGGAAGTTCCCATGAAAACAAAAATTCAAATCATCCATGCGGAACTGGATTCACAAAACGGTGTGCGCGACACTCGCGACAGGCTTGCTGTCGGTGACCGGCACGGCATTTGCGGCAGACATAAAAATCCTCAACGTCTCCTACGATGTCACGCGGGAATTTTATCAGGATTACAACGCAGCGTTTGCGGCTTACTGGAAAGATAAAACCGGTGACACGGTAACGGTCAACCAATCTCACGGTGGTTCGAGCAAACAGGCACAATCGGTCGTCAACGGACTTGAAGCAGATGTGGTGACGATGAATCAGCCGCTGGACATTGATGTCCTGCACACAAGCGGCGAATTGATTCCGGCAAATTGGGCGACGCGGCTGCCGAACAAGAGCGTGCCTTATACTTCGACGATTGTCTTTGTCGTCCGCAAGGGCAATCCGAAGAACATTAAAAATTGGGACGACCTGATCCGTCCAGATGTTTCGGTGATCATTCCGAATCCGAAAACATCCGGCAATGGTCGTTACAGCTACTTGGCGGCGTGGGGATATGCGCTGAAGAAACCCGCCGGTGACGAGAAGCAGGCGCGCGAGTTCGTGGCAAGACTTTTTGCCAACGTGCCTGTGCTCGACACCGGCGGACGCGGCGCGACGACGACGTTTGCGGATCGTGGCATTGGCGACGTGCTTTTGACGTTTGAAAATGAGGCGGCGCTGGTGCAGAAACAATTTCCTGATGACGGTCTGGTGGTGGTGCTTCCGCCCGTGAGCATTCTTGCCGAAAATCCCGTGGCCTGGGTAGATCACAACGTCCAGCGGCATCATACCGAGGCCGTTTCGCGGGCTTATCTTGAATACCTTTACAGCGACGCCGGGCAGGAACTGGCGGCGCAACATTTCTTCCGCCCGAAAAACCAGACGATTCTTGCGCGATATTCCACACGTTACAAGCCGGTGGGATTATTCACGGTGGATGAAATCGCCGACGGCTGGCAGAAAGCGCAGCAGGTGCATTTTGCCGACGGTGGAATCTTCGACCAAATCTATCAGCACTAATTTTATGACCATCGCCGATACGACCATCAAGCACCGAACGCAGGCACCGCGTGCGCAACGTCGTTCCGTTTCTGATTTGCTTTCACCGCTGGAAAAGATTGCTGCAACGTCGCTTAACCTCATTGCCAACCACGATGCGCAATTTGACATCAATGGCGACCGTTACGAACTGCCACGCTATTTGTTTATCGGCCCAAATGGCGGTGACACACCGATCCGCATCGGTGTTTTTGCCGTCATCCACGGCGATGAGCAGGAGGGCGCGCACGCAGTTGTCCAGTTTATCAAATTACTGGAGACGAAACCAGAACTGGCCGCCGGCTACTATCTATCGTTCTACCCGGTTTGCAATCCGACCGGCTTTGAGGATGGCACGCGGTTTTCACGCAGTGGCAGGGATTTGAACCGTGAGTTCTGGAAAAACTCTCCCGAACCGGAAGTCCGACTGTTGCAGGCGGAACTCGTGTCGCGCTCGTTCCAAGGCATTATTTCGCTGCACACGGATGATACGAGTGTCGGCTTTTACGGCTTCGCCCACGGCGCGACGCTGACGAAGCATCTCATCGAACCCGCACTGGCAGCGGCGGAGAGATTTCTACCGCGTAATGAGCTTTCGGTGATTGACGGCTTCGCCGCGCGTAACGGAATTATTCGCGATACGTTCGACGGCATTTTATCCGCGCCGCCGAAAGAGCGTCCGCGCCCGTTTGAAATCATTTTGGAAACGCCGGCATCCCCACCGGAATATTTGAAAGCAACTGCGTTCGTCGCCGCGTTGCAGACCATTTTAACCGAATATCGCAAATTCATCGCTTACGCACCCAACCTCTAAAATTTATGAGCAAAATATACAATGACATCACGGAAACCATCGGCAACACACCGCTCGTGCGGCTGAATCGCACGGCGAAAAAACACGGCGCAGTTGCCGACGTGTTGCTCAAACTCGAATTCTTTAATCCGCTCTCCAGCGTCAAAGACCGAATCGGCGTGGCGATGATTGACGACGCCTTCAAATCCGGCGCGATCAACGAAAGCACAATTTTGATTGAACCAACTAGCGGCAACACAGGCATTGCGCTGGCATTTGTCGCCGCTGCGCGCGGATTGAAATTAATTTTGACGATGCCCGAAACCATGAGCATCGAACGGCGCAAACTTTTGAAAATTCTCGGTGCGAAACTCGTATTGAGCGAGGGCGCAAAGGGCATGAAAGGCGCGATTGCCAAGGCCGAGGAACTCCACAAGCAAATTCCCAACAGCGTCATCCTCCAGCAATTCAGCAACCCGTCGAATCCGGCGATTCACCGGCGGACGACCGCCGAAGAAATCTGGCGCGATACGGACGGCAAGGTGGACTTCGTGGTCGCCGGCGTTGGGACCGGCGGCACGATCACTGGCGTTGCGGAAGTCATCAAAAAACTTAAACCAAGTTTCAAGGCCGTGGCCGTTGAACCGTCGAAGTCGCCGGTAATTTCCGGCGGCGCGCCGGGGCCGCATAAATTGCAGGGCATCGGCGCGGGATTTATTCCCGCGAATCTCAACGTGAAAATTCTCGATGAAACGATTCAAGTGAGCGAGGACGATTCCGGCCCGATTTCAAAAGAAGTAAATCAATTGGATGGAATTCCCGTCGGCGTTTCGAGTGGCGCGATTATTTGGGCGGCGTTGCAAGTGGCAAAACGTCCTGAAAACAAAGGCAAGACCATTGTTGCTGTCATTCCATCATCAAGCGAACGCTACCTTTCGACGTGGCTTTTCGCGGACATCGGCACCGAGACTGATGACATCAGTAATTTTATTTCCGCGACCTGAAAAATTTGCCGACCTATTCCAAAGGAGGCGCAACTTTTAACAAAAATTTAGAAGGCTGACCGGTTCACCGGAGGTTCTTCGACGAAGAACAAAAACATAACCGTGTGTGCGAAAGAGTCAGCGGGCAAAAACATCGCCCGATTCCGGCCGTCAACAGACATCGCCGGAATCCGCCGCCTGCTTGTGCAGGCGGCGCTGTCTCACGCAAACCGCGAATTTTTTTCTTCGACTAAAACCAAACCGTAACCAAAGAAAAAATTGTGAACCTATGAAAGCATCAAACCTTAAAAAAATCATCGTCGCCGGACTCGCGTTTGCGGGTTTGGCGCTTACGTCAACCCTGCGCGCGAATGTCGAGGTGTTTCTGGAAGGCGGCAGTGCGAGCCAGAGCGTCATTTACGACCGAGCCACCAACTTTTTTGCCGGCGGCACGGGTTTCACCGTGAAAGGCGGCGGCTCCTCGGCCATCGCCCAATTTTCAGGCACGAGCACAAATCCGGCAGTGTCGGGGTATGGCACCATCACGCTTGATATTAACCTCAACAACGGTGCGATTGACGGCCTTCAGGCATTGGTGCATCAGTCCGCGAGTTCGGTTGATACAAACTATAGTTCGGGCGCACTGACGCCGCAGATTCCCACGTTTGTTGATTCCGCGACGACGCCCGATGTCGTTGGCGTCAACTCGTCGGGCTTCACGGCGCTTCCGACCTATGTTGTTCCTTTGGTCTTCATCAAAAACACCAATTCCGCAGACACCGCCGCCATCACCAATTTGACCCAGCGGCAGGCGTGGTCTTTGGAAAATTCGCTATTGCCGACGACCTACTTTGGGGGCACCAGCACCAATCACGTCTATTTTGTCGGAAGAAATCTGGAAGCCGCCGTTCGCACGGAAATAGACCTCAACATTTACAACACCCAGACGATCAACACTTATTACACCAATGCCTTGGGACAGCCGGTTCTTGACACAAGCGCCGACCCTGGCTTGACCTCCGGCGGCGCGGTGACGGCCAACGTGCTGGTTCTCACCAACTCTATCGGCACAGTGGCCGTGCAGAACATCAAAAAAGGCGTGGCGCCACTTTCTTATGAGGGCGTTCCGTATTCTGTCACGAACGTGATCAATGGCAGCTATCCGCTCTGGGGTTATGAAAATTACTATTATATTACTTCCGGCCAAGGCACGCCTTCATCGCAACAATTGGCAGTCATCAACGCGTTTTACGGCCTGGTCACCAACGCGACGTTTCAGGCCACCAGTTCCGTTTTCGTTGGCAACTTCATTCCGAATGCGTCGCTTCAGGTTCAGCGCGGTTCTGATGGCGGTCAAATCACGCCATTGCCCGGCTTCTTCCAATGATCAAATCCGCAACCTTAATTTGGAACATATTGTATGAAAAAAATAATTTTATCGGCCTTCGCATTGCTGACGTTGCTGGCAACGCCGCAAGCGCGAGCGTGGTCGTATAGCGACGGCGACCTCTTGCTGATTTTTCGCGCAACGGGCCACAACAACATTGAATATGATTTGGGAAGTGTCAGCAATCTTCTCGGTCATGCGAACGGCTACACGACCAACATCACCGGTTGGGATTCGAGCCTCATCACCACCGAGTTCGGATCTGGCTTGAGTGGCGTGAAAGTTATTCTCGCGGCCACAACCAGTTCGGCCAATGCCGCTCCGACAGCGTGGATCAGCAGCACCGATCCAAACATAAACGCCTACAATGTCGGCGCGGCGGCGTGGACGGCCAATTTACATGGCACGATCAACTCCATCGGCGTCAGGCCGGAAAATCCGTTTGACGTGCCTGCCGCTGTGGCGACTCCAACCAATGCGTATGTCATTGGTCCCTTCGACCCACAATTGGGCGGCGCTTCCTATGACTACATTGTTTCTGGAGGCAACTTCAACAGCATCGCTACATGGGCTGGAAAAGCTCCCTTTTCAACCGTGCCGGTCGAGCAAGCTGTCCCCGGCTCGTTTGATTTTTGGGCGGTTCAAACCACATCCATTTATCCGAATTCACCGCCGGATAAATTGATCGGCACTTTCACCATCACGACCAACGGCGTGCTGACGTTTGTGGCCGGGCCGCGCACGCCGAGCATTTCGGGAGTCACGCGCTCTGGCAATGTTAGCTCGATTCAATTCACCACGACAGTGGGCAACACCTATTCCGTGGCTTACACCAACCAACTCGGCGCAGCCACGGCCACTTGGCCGGTGGACGCTACAACTCTGATTGGCGATGGAAAAACTGACACCCTTAACCACACCAACTCCGGCAACGCGGCGGAATTTTACCGCGTGAGCGCACAATAAATCAGCGCACAAAAAGAGAACAACCACACGCGGCAGGTCTGGTGGAAAAAGCCGGGCCTGCCGCAATGGTTTAGTTTGTAGAGAGGACAACCACAACAAATGAGATTGCGGCTTGGGATAATAACGATGCTTGTGTTCGCAAAAGTTTTCAATGGTCTGGCGGAAGAAACCAATTCGCCCGCTGTCATTGAAGACCTTTTTGCCGCACCCCTGCCTGCCGTCACGAGCGCATCACCCAAACTCCTACCGGCATTGGACGTTCATACTTATCGAATTGAAGGCAACACCATCCTGGAACCACAAGAATTCGGAATGCTTTCCAATTACACTGGCAAAGTGGATGTCACGCGCGTGCGCGAGGGCTTGGACAAGTTGCAATCGCTTTACCGCGATTCCGGCCATCCGGGCATCACTGTCACGTTGCCGGAGCAAAAATTCACCAACGGCCTCGTTCGTGTCAAAATCGTCGAGGCTGGCGCTGAAACAGAATCCGATTTGGCCGCTGACATCACCAATCTATTCATCGCGCCCGAAAGCAGAAAACCGACGATTGAAGTGCGTGGTTATCAGATTGAAGGCAACACGGCTTTGCCCGTCGCAGAATTTAATTTTCTGACCAATTACATTGGTGAAGTGGATTTTGCCCGCATCCGCAAAGGCTTGGGCAAATTGCAATTGCGTTATCGCGACCTCGGTTTTCCGACCATCAGCGTCACGCTGCCGCAGCAAAAACTCACCAATGGCATCGTGCGCGTAAAAGTCATCGAAGGGAAAATCAGCGACATCGTGGTCACGGGCAATGGCTATTACAGCGCCGAAAACATCCGCCGCGCGTTGCCGAGCCTGACCACCAACATTTTAATCAACACAAAATGGTTTCAGCCGGAACTCGACCGCGCGAATTTGAATCAAGACCGGCAGGTTTACCCTGTCATCGAACCCGGCCTTGAACCGGGAACGACGGCGATCACGCTCAAAGTCAAAGACCAGTTTCCATTGCACGGCCACATGGCCATCAACGATTACTCCACGCCCAACACGCCATTGCTGCGTTTGGACACCGCGCTGCAATACGACAATCTCTGGCAGCGCGATCATCAGGTTGGCCTCGACTACAATTTTTCACCGCAGGAAATGAAGTCGGGTAATTACAATTTTTACAACGAGCCAATGGTCGCCAGTTACAGCGGATACTATCGCCTGCCGCTGGGAGTCGGACAAGGCTTGCGGGAAAACTACGAAAATCTGCCGGTGACTTTTGGCTACGATGAAGCCACGCACAGATTCAATCTGCCGCCCGCGACCGGAAATCCCGATTTGATTTTTTACGCCTCGCGCGCCAGCTCGGACACGCCGGTGCTTTATGGCCCGTTGAAAACAATTTTCACGAACTCACTGGCCGAAATCACCCAACAGACCGCGCAGCACACGCCGACGATCAACGACGATGCTGGCACGCGGCTGACCGTGCCGTTGCGCGAATTTCTCGGAATCAATTCGTCGGTGCAAGCTGGTTTTGATTACAAATCCTACCAGGCCGAAACTTACAGCACGAATCTGACGTATTTCAAACTTTACGCGATTGACTCGTTCGGCAACCGCATCTTGGTGACGAACCAGACCATCCGGCTGCCCAGCAAAACGGACAACCAACTTTTCTATCTGCCGCTCTCGTTGCGCTGGGCCGGAACGCGGCCAGACAAAACCGGCAGCACCAGTTTCAGCGTGAGTGAAAATATTTTTCTCCAAGCGCTCGCCTCGGCGCGGTCAGATTTTCAAGCCGTCGCCGGTTCGCCACACGCGGGCGGTAATTACACCACCATCAACGTGAGTTTGGTGCGCCTGCAAAATTTGCCTGAAAACTGGTCGGCATTGTTCAATGCCAACGGCCAGTGGGCCAGCGAGCCGCTCATCAGCAACGAACAATTCGCGCTCGGCGGCTTGAGCGGAGTGCGCGGTTATCAAGCGGGTGAAAGCTATGGCGATACCGGCTGGCGGACGCAATTCGATCTACGCGCGCCACCGGTGAACGTCGGTTATTTTCCGACGCAGGACGGCGAAGTTCCCGCGTATTTGCGCTGCTCGGTTTTCATGGACTACGGCGAGGTCTATCACCTCGATTCCACGCTGGCCGCAATCCGGCAATGGGGAACGGGCGCGGGATTTTACCTCACCGCCGGAAGCCATTTCGATGCGCGCCTGACTCTGGCTTACGCGCTACTCGCTACGCCGACAACGCCCGCCGGAGGCATTCAGGCTTATTTCAGCGTCGGCTACCAATTTTGAAATGCCATGAAATCCCGACAATCATTCTGGAAAAATTTTAACGCGCGCAAATTATTTTTGCTCGTTGTCCTGTGCGCCGTCGCGCGGAATGAAAATCTGTTTGCCAATCCGACGGGCATGACCGTCGTGTCCGGCTCGGCGAGCGCGCAGCAAAGCGGTTCGCAACTCAACGTGACCACCAGCCAGTCCGCTTTGTTGAATTGGAACAGCTTCAACATCCAACAAGGCGAAACGACGACGTTCATCCAGCCTTCGGTGAGTTCCGTCGTGCTTAACGAAATCGGCGGCGCAAACCCGTCGCAGATTTTTGGCAACCTTAACGCCAATGGCACGGTGATCCTCGCCAACGCGAATGGATTTTATTTCGGCCCGAACTCGATGATCAGTGTCGGCGGCAGTTTCATCGCCACGACCGCGCCGCTCACGCCCGATTTCGGCGCGGGTTCGGCGTGGACGTTCACGGGAATGCCGCCGCTTGCAAGCATTGTGAATTATGGCCAAATCCAGGTTGGCAGCGGCAAATCACTTTTTCTCATCGCCGAGCAAATTGACAATCATGGCGAACTCAACGCGCCGGGCGGCGACATCGGACTTTACGCGGGTGAAGATATTTTGGTCAGCGACCGTCCCGACGGGCGCGGTTTGAGTGCGACCGTGAAAGTGCCGTCCGGCTCGGTGAATAATTTCGGCCAAATCACCGCTGACGCGGGGACGATTGCGCTGCAAGCCAAAGTCGTGAATCAAGACGGAATCATCCAAGCCGACTCGATTCAAAATCAAAACGGCGTCATTGAACTCGTTGCTTCCGACTCGTTGAATCTTGGCGCGGATTCAAAAATTCTTGCGCGTGGCGACAATTCAGCGTCCGGCAGTTCTGGCGGAACGGTCACTTTGCAGTCAGGAAATAATTTCAGCGACAGCGCAGGCAGCCAGATTTCCGTCGCAGGCGGCTCGCAGGGAGGCAACGGCGGCAGTGTCGAAGTCAGCGCGCCAAACATTTTGTCATTGAATTCGAGCATGGACGCGAGCGCGCAATCCGGCTGGGTTGGCGGGACATTTTTCCTCGACCCCGTGAACATTGTGCTTGGCACTTCGACTGCGAACGGCGCGATCAATGTGAATTCCGCGTTCGCCGGTTTTTCTCAAATCCTGTTGCAGGCGTCTGGCAACATCACGCTCAACGCGGGGACGGCTTGGAATTTAAGCAGCAGCACGGGCGAGTCGTCGGGGCAATTGACGTTGGAAGCTGGCGGTGACATCACGTTCGGAAATAATTCCAAAATTCTTGATGCGAACGATTGGTCGGTGACGCTGGACGCGGGATACAATTTTGGCAACAACACAATCCAGTCCGGCGTCGGGAATATTTATTTGAACGGCGGCAGCGGTTTGTCCCAAAACGGCACGATTCAATTATTTGCCGGTTCAGTCAACTTGCTGGCGGGACAAAGCATTTTGGTGGGTTCCGGCTCGGTGTTCACGACGGGCGGCGGAAGCATTTATGCCGATGCGCTCGGTGGCGACATCAACGCAGGCACTTTCAACGGCAGCAGCACCAGCGGCGGCACGCAAACCAGCGATTATCTTTTCACCGCTTCGGGTTCGCGTCCCAACGCGATTCTTGGCGGCATTTCCACGGCGGCGGGCGGCGATGTCACTTTGATTGCGGGCAATAATGTCGTCAGCGTCCCGACCGTTCCGAGCAGCAGCCAGTGGCCGGGCGCATCTGGCACTTATGGCGCGGGCAACGTGACCGTCATCGCGGGCAACCAAATCACGGGAAATTACACGCTGGCCAACGGCACTGGCACGATGCTCGCGGGGGTGCAAGTTTCGAGCGCGCAGGCAGGCGCTTTACAAAATCGCACCGCTGATCCAACGACCTATGCTTCCACGTTGAATAATTTAGAAACGGAAGTCACTCAAAACTCCAGCGGCAATGGAAACATCGGAGCCGCGTCCGGCGCGAGTGGCCCTGTGACTTTGAGTTTGATTCAAGGTTCATGGAACGCTTGGGCGGCCAACAACATTTACATCAAGGAAGTGAACAATCCGAACGGCACTTTCAATTCACTCCAATCGTTTCTTTTCAATTATGCGCCGGATGCGGCGGCGAATTTCTGGGCGGGCAATGCGATTGAACTGGTCGGCGCAAACCTGACGCGCGTGAACCGGCAGAACCAAACCATGCCGCCGATTTATGCGCCGATTCTTTCGCTCAATGCTGGCGCGGGCGGCATCACGATTGACAAGTCCATCATTCTTTATCCTTCGAGCGAAGGCTCGCTGCAAATCACCACGCGCAATGGCGGCGATTTGAGCGGCGCGGTAACTGCCAATTCTACAACGCTTACCGGCATTACGATGTCCGACAGCGGTTCTGCAAGCTGGACGACATTCGCCAACGGCCATGCCGCAACGCCATTGCATTTGAATGATCCAAATCCGGTGACGCTGGATATTTCAGGCGACATTGACAGCTTTGGACTGACCGTGCCGACGTTCGCCCAAATCAATGTCACGGGTAACACTTACAACTTCGGTTTCATCGGGCAAAATCTTTCACCATCGCAAACCACTTCGATCAATGTCACAGGCGACATCACTTATCGCGGCGACCTGACGAGCGAAAATTTGTCCAGCGCGATTTCGTCGAGTGTGTTTGACGACATCATCGCCGGCGACTCTGCGCTGGCCGGAACGCTGCGTTATGATGCCGCCAGCGGCACGATTTCATTCGTCGGCGTCATGGGTTCGACGACCGAACAATCTTTGCTCAATCCCACGGACGCCAACGGCAACGCCATTTTTACCGGCGCACAGTTGACCTCTTGGCAGGCCACCATCACGCAATTGTATTCTGACAGTCAAAGCGCGTCGCTTGGCGACAATGGCCTTGTGCTTTCCGGGCCTGGCAATTTTAACATCAGCGCCAATACGATTGACCTCGGCATTTCCGGCGGCATTTCCGTGGCCGCGCCCGATTCAGCGCTGGCGGCAATTTCACCTTACGGCGCGAACATCAATGTCACCACCGTTGGCAATCTTGAAATGACCTCAACCAAGATTGCGAACGAAAGTTATCTCGGCGGAATCACCTTGAATGTCGGTGGTGCGCTGGATGTCGGTGGACAATTATCCACGTTTGGCGACCCGGACGCGGCCAAAGGAATTTTCACCACCAGCGGCGGAAACATTTCCGTCACCGCTAACAACGACGTGAATGTGGACGGCTCGCGCATCGCCGCCTACGACGGCGGAAACCTCGACATAAAATCAGTAAATGGTGACGTGAACGCAGGCACAGGCGGCGAAGGTTATGTCACTTTGAATGCTCTGGAAATTGACCCGACATCGGGACAATTGACGAGCATTCCGGCGACGATTCCCGGCAGCGGAATTTTGGCGACCACGATTGTCGGCTCGGACGCCGCGCTCGGCAACATCACCATCAACACACCCAACGGCAGCGTGAATGCGAGTCTCGGCGGCATCATCCAAATCGCGTTCAACGGCAACGCGCCGCAAAACGCATTTGTGCAAGTCAACGCCGGACAGGACATCAACGCCAGTGGTTCGGGCATCATCGGCAGTAACATCAAACTTCAGGCGGGCGGCAACATCAACGGTCTCGTCATCGGCAGCGGCAGCGTGGACATTAATTCCGCGCAAAATGTGGACGTGACCGCGTTCAGTGGCGGCGACGTGAGCATCAATGCTGCCGGTGAAGTTTCCGGCACGGTCATCAGTGGCGGCAATGTGGATGTGAGCGGCGGTTCCATCACGGCTTCATTGATTGCCAGTTCTGTGTCCACATCCGGCGACGCCAGCGGCGCGACCGAGGGAATTCCACAATCAAATGTGGCCAAAGACAATGCTCAAACCGCTGATGACGCCTCGACCGTTGTATCCAAAACCAGCGACGACGATGACGATTTGAAAAAGAAAAAGAAGGGCATCGTGCTGGCGCAAAAGGTGAGCCGCGTGACGGTGATTTTGCCGCAGAAGAATTGAACAATTCCAAATTTTCCACGAAACAAAACTCAAAACTGAACCAAAAAATATTCCATGACCACTTTCATTCAACCCATGCTGGCCGCGAACGCGGCGGTTTATGCTATCGAGAATGCGACAACAGAAGGCAAGGCCACCGTCATCGTGCTGCTTATATTGTCGCTGTTTAGTTGGACGATTATTTTGACGAAGTTCCGGCAGTTGCTGATCGCGCGCAAAGCAGCCAAAAAGTTTTTTGATGCCTACGCTTCGACGCGCGACCCGCTGGACATTAAAAAACGCGGTGAGGAGTTTGACGGTGCGCCAGCCTACGCGCTTTACGAACGCGGCGCGGACGAACTGGCTTATCAGTTGGAAAAAAATCCCGTGACCGTGAAAGGTGAACGCCGCATCAGCACCAGTTCGTTCGAGGCGGTAAAGGTGGTATTGGAAGAAGCGGCGGCGGCGCAGGCGATGTCGTTGGAAAAAGGCATGATTGTTTTGTCCACGGCGGTGGCGGGCGGGCCGTTCATTGGTTTGTTGGGAACAGTCTGGGGCGTGATGTCCACGTTCGCGGGCATCGCCGCGTCGAATTCCGCCAGCTTGACGGCAATGGCGCCTGGCGTGGCGGCTGCGCTGGTCGCGACGGTGACGGGTCTGCTCGTGGCGATTCCGGCGATGTTCGCCTACAACTTCATGGTGACGAGCATCCGCACCATCACGCAAGAACTGGACGGCTTCGCCTCACGTTACGCCAAC
>Ga0316220_1003013_pt1 | contig 14735 bp, 9 predicted proteins | sample TBH18005metaG_FD_203632 | JGI IMG/M metagenome (GOLD analysis project Ga0316220, IMG submission 203632) | Freshwater microbial communities from Trout Bog Lake, Wisconsin, USA - TBH18005 | ecosystem: Environmental > Aquatic > Freshwater > Lake > Hypolimnion/Profundal zone | place: USA: Wisconsin...
AAGGGAAATCCTTATTACAACCGGACACATTAAGAAATGCGCGAACAGTGTGTGATGACATCAAGTCTGCGCGCACGGAGTGAGCAATGGTGGCCAGTGTCGGACTGGCTGCATGGGGCTACATATCAAAGAAAAAGGCCACCGAATGACTACGCAAAAAACCAAAAAAAGTCTCTATGAAAGGAACGATTCTCGATTACAGCATCCAAACGAGTGAAGGCATCATCTCCGGCGATGACAACAACCGCTACAAGTTTTCCGGCTCGGAGTGGAAAGCTCCCGATGCTCCCGCACGCGGACAGAGAATTGATTTCGACATTACGGAAGGCCGAGCTACAGGTGTTTATCGTGAGCTATCCAAAACTGTCATTGAGTCGCGCACCGCGCAGCCAACTGAAATCGACTTCAGCGATTTAGATCCCTATTACCAAGAGGAATTCAAAAAAATCTTGGAATCGGGCGAGACATACAAAGGACAGTGGAATTGGGCTGCTTTTCTGTTCGGCGGTTTTTGGGCTATGACGAAACAATTATGGCTGTCGCTGGCGATTTGTTTCGTGGCTGGTTTAGCCACCGGAGGAATAGCATGGTTCGTCTATTGGTTTATTTACGGACTTCGTGGAAATTTCATTTACTACACGCTCCATACCAAGAAAAAACATTTGTGGGCATAGTCGCGCACACCACACCACTCCGTGCGCACCGACGGCGTGAACCAGAACGCGCTCGTTGGCAGACGGCGGCGGCGCGCAAGAGATTGCGCGCCCTACCGCTGCTGGCGGAGCGCGAGTTGTCTCAACTCGCAGCGCGGCACCAGACCTGATGGCGTGGGATTTTTCCGGGCGGCTTGGACTGGCCACGCGCGGCGGATTGAGACCATCCGCGCTCCGGCTACCAATCTGGTAGGCGACGAGGTGACGAGGCTCAAAAATTTCCGGTGGCAGCGGATTAGTTAGAGACTCCTCACGTCGTCGCCTACGTTTTGGGAAGCCCGTCAGGGCTGGCCTATTTGTAGAATCGGCAACCACCCATTTTTCCAAGCTCCGTGCCGGAGCGGCATCATGGTGGCCGTCCGCAAGGACTATGCCGCCCCGCCGGGGCTGTGCCCCTCGCCCATCGGATGGGAGAGGGTGGCCGCAGGCCGGGTGAGGGTTTTAATTTGGAATTGTGATTCTACAAATATGCCGCGCCGCTGGCGCTCGGCAGGGCAATGAAGAAGGCAGAAGGTTGAATGATGAATCGGGGCGGTTTCGCGTATTTTGGGTATTTCGCGGTTAAATCCGGCTTTTTCCCGTCATTTTTGCTCCGCGCGCCACTGGGCGCGCTTTCGGCGCTCTTTGGCGGACGCTTCGCGCCAGCGTGCGCACGCCGTGCGCCACCGTGCGCGAAGTCCGCGCTCAAGTGCGCCAAGCCCGCGCCATGGAGCGCGCCATCCGCGCACCCGAAAACTTGTTCCGCGCCACCGTGCGCACGGTCGGATTTTGGCGGTTCGGCAGGAATTCAACGCGGAGCCGCCAACCGCTGCGTCTTTACAGCTTGGTGTTAAATGACTTCCGCTTGATTCCAGATCCGGTGTTCATCCGGGGATGAAGAGGGAAATGCGCCGGCGGACAAAAAAGAGTTGTTTTTACTGGTTTTTCGGTTTTTGCCTTGACTTTTATATTAGAATCTATACTCTTATTTTCAATGAACGGAACAAACATAAAGGGTGGTCATACAGGCCGCCGCCGGGCAGAGTTCGATAAAGACCATGAAAAATATAGTTAAATACAACAAAATGGAGGTTCCTTATGGGAACTAAACACAAACAAACCAAAAGCAGGGCTAATGCAATCGCATCGGCCTGGAGCACACTGGCCGGCACGGATTCGTTCGGCGGCCTCACGCTGGCGCAGTTCCAACAGTTGCAGACGGACGCCCAGAACAAGTCAGCCACGCTGACCACCATGGATGCCAGTTACACGGACGCCCTGATGCAGCGGGATGCCGCCCATGCCGCCTTGAGCCAAGCCATGCTCAATGTGGTGGACGGGGTAAAGGGTGATACGGCCAAGCACGGGGCGAACGGCAGCCTCTACAAGGCAATGGGTTATGTGCCACGGGATGAGCGGGCGAGCGGCCTGACCCGCAAGGCGTCAGCCACGGTTAGCACCGAGGGCACGACCACCGGCACGGCCAACGCCACCGCCAAGGTTCCCACCGCCGCCACCAGCGGCAGCGCAAAAACCTGACTAAAATGAAACTCGCTGCGCCGAACGGGCGCACCCACCTCGGCGGCGGGATGGGCGAGGGCTGAACATCGGTTCAACCTTCCCCCATCCCGCCGACCGACCGACAAACCCGCCCCGCCTGAACCGTCCGGTTCGCGCGGCGCGGGTCTTTTTGTTGGCCGTCCGCTGGATGAAGCAGCGGATGTTCAAATACAAGGTCGCCGAGCGTATTAATCAGCGGCGAAGATGGAGGATGGAGAATTGAGGATGGCGGTTGTGTCCATTCCCATTCCATCATCCAGCTTCAATCTTCCATCCTTGCTTCAGGCCTTGACGTAATTTTCAATCGGTTCCGCACCAATCGTGCCGACGAGCTGCTTCGGATAATCCGCCGACTCGACGGCTTCCAAAGTTTTCCGCGCAGCGGTCAGCCGTTCGGCGATGTGCAACTGGTCGGCGACATCGGCGTAATTCGGGCGGCGCAAAAACTGGTTCAGACATTCGACGTGCCGCTTCCACAGCGCGCGGTCAATTTTCTGCTTCGCCGCAAGCCGCGCGGCATACCACGGACTCGCCAGCAGATTTTCGCGCGTGAACAATTTCCGCACATCGGGATGTTCCAGCCCTTTGCCTTCCCATTCGTCGTGCAGCATGATGTGCAGCAATGCCTGCAACGGCGGACTCGCCTGCGCGATGCTGCCATCGTCGAAATACATTTTGGCAACGCGCTTCTGCGTGGCGATGATGTTGTCCATGCCGTCGGCAAAAATGTCTTTGCTCTGTAATTCCGGCTTGAGCATCGCCTCGGTGAACACCGCGTGCGGATGATTAAACACGCGGCCAAAAAACGCATGAACGAACCGCGCGTTGATGCGCCAGCCGAGCCGGCTCGCGAGGATTTTTTTGCCGGCGTGGTCGAAGTCCGCGCATTTCTCCAGAAATTTGTTGGCAATGAGAAATTTCGGATCGCGCTCCTCGGCACTCATGCGCGACCAGACTTCCGGCACGATCAAGCTCACGTCGTGATCCACGCGCAGATTCGGCCCGACGTAACCGGCGGCGGTGACGAACGCGTTGTGGCCGGTGAGGATGAACGACACGAGCGCATTGTTCAGGTCAATAATTGGCGGCAGCGCGTTGAATGGCCCTTTCGTCAGCGCGCCTTCGGAACCGGCACCGGTGGTGGACGGCGATTTGCCGGTCATGCTGCAAATCACTTCCATGAACAATTCCGGCAATTCCATAAAGTGAACCGGGTTGTAGCACGCCAGCGCCCGCACGCCTTTTTCCGGCGGATTATTGCGGCGGCCCGGCAGCACGGCGGTGACCGGCGTGTGCAGCGGCTGGCGCATCGGCACGCGGCGGCGCAGCCGTGCGGAAATTTCCGCGAGATACGTTTCGCTCGCGCGCACGAGGTCGGGACGCTTTTGCAAATAGCGCGGATTTTTCGTGGGCTTGCCGTCCACGAGGCGCGGTTCGGCGGTGCAGACAAAATAATTCGGCTGCCCGGTCTCGGCGACTTCGCGCACAAACTTCTGCATCGGCTCGGTGAACTGATAAAAACCCAGCGCGTCCGCGAGCATGGCCTGCGCGTCCGCCGGCGTGAGCGGCTGGTAGTTGGAAAAGAAATTTTCCGGCTGGACGAAATCATGTTCCGCCTGCTTGTCATAGCCACGATGAATCGCGTCGTCGGGGCGCTGGAACAAACGCTGTTCGCAGTTCTGCGCGAATTTGAGCGACAGATTTTTGTCCGTGCCTTCCGGCAAATTTTCCAGCAGCGCCGCTGGCACGACCGTCGAAGCCGTGATGTCGTCCTCCATCTGCACTTTGACCGCCGGATGAAAATCTTTGCGCAAACCAAACGTGCGCCACGCGCCGTCGTCGTCGAAACCGACGCGCAGATACGTCGTGACGAGCTTGCGGTTGTCGCATTTCAACTCGTTGCCGGGCGTGCCGTTGATGATGTCCACGCTGAAATGGTCGCGCCAGTTGCCGTTCCATTCCGGCTTGTAATAGCGCTTCACTACGAAGACGAGTTCCTTGACATATTGCGGCACGGAGTTGAGCCACGCGTTGTAGGCCGGCGTGTAATCGTGCTCGTCCGGCGTGAGCAATTTGATAACCGAGCCGAGCGAACGATCGGTAGCCAGCACACTGCGTTTGTCCGCGCGCGTCGGGTCGGCGAAGCGGTCGGAATAATCGCGGTCAATCAATTCGGCCACGCGGTCGAAGTCCGCCTTCATGTCCGCGACGAACACCGGGCCGGTGAGAATCGCGTCGGTGATGGGCTTGGAAATCTCCGACTTGCCGCCGCCGGAAACCGTGCAGGGCTTGTGGCAAAACGTGCCTTCCGCAATCGTGCCAACCAGCCGCCACTGACGACCGTGGCCGGGCGGTTTTTCCATTTTGATTTTGTAGCCGGACGGGCGGACGTAGGTTTTTTCCGGCGAAAGGTGCAAGCTTTGTTCGCCGGAAATAGGATTCAACCACGAGATTTTCTGGCTGTGCAAATCAAACCGCGCCGAGGCTGGAACATAAACAATCTCCGGAAATTTTTTATCCACCGCGTAACCTTCCGGCATCACGTCCATGATGTCGAAAAACATTTTCGTCATCTCGACGAACGAATGTGGCAGCCGGCGCGAAAGGATGTCGCCATCGAACGCCTCGCCCAAATCGTAGCTCGGAAACACCAGCGCGCCGCCGGCGTGTTCCTCTTCCGCGAGGCCGAACAGATTGGCGGCATAGCTCAACTGCGTCTTCACTTCCTTTTTGCAATAGCCGAAATAATTGTCGGCGATGATGGTCACGATGACACCGGATTCGTCGCGGCAGGTGAGCTTGAACGCATTGCCGCCGTTGTAAAGTTCGTCCTCGGTTTTCCAGCACATCCCGTCGCGGCGCTGGCGTTCGGTGGCTTGGTCGAAGTGCGGGAGGCCGACGGATTTCTTCGTCGTGCGGATCAAATGCGGCGCGAGAATCACGCAGCCGGTGTGGCCGGTCCAATGTTCGCTGTCGAGCGCGGCGTCGTTTTCCGGCAGCAGCGGGTCGCCGCCGTTTTCAAAAATCGCCTCGACGAAATCCAAATTGCTGACCAAATTGCCCGGCACGAAAAAGCGCACTTCCATCGTTTTCTTTTTCGTGAAGCCGGGAACTTCGGGGCAAACCAATGGACGAATCAGCAGCGAGACGAAACATTCCGCCGGCTGCGGTTGCGTGGCGGTGAACGGCAACTTCAACAATTCTTTCGGCGGCGTGAACGCGAGCGCGAGCATTTTCGCGAAGGTGATTTTCGGCACGCCCAGCTTGTCGTCAGGGATTGGCAAGCCGCCTTCGGTGACGTGAAAAATTCCCGCCGTCGTGCGCCGGTCGCTTTTCGGATTGTGCAAAACGCCTTGTTTGACGCGGTAAGAATTGATGATGTCCGAGGAAAAATCATCGCGATCCACAGGTAACGACAGCACGCGGGCGAGGCCGGCGCGATCGAGCGTGAACGTGCGGGCAGGCAGCTTCGGCACCGGCACATCCTGCAAATAATCGTAGAGAAAAGTCTGGAGACGCGCGTCGGCGGGGCAGAGATGCTGGCCGAGCAGCCGGTCTTTTTCGCGCGACTGCGCGGCCATCGCGTCGGCGATTTCGGCGAACTCCGCATTGCCGGCCATCGGCACCGGCGGGCAGCCGATGAGGGCGAGTTTCACATTGATGTGGGCAATCAGGTGCGCAGGCAGTTGGCTGTTCATGACAAATCAGTGAGTTTTTCAGTCCGACGGACCGAATCCTTTGCAACAAAGTTGCCGCTGGGAGGAGGTTTGGCAACTTTTTTTTGCCGGTCACCGGTTTTTTTCCTAAAGCTGAAGCATGGCATGTCAAGATGCTTCGCCGCCGCAATTTGAGGGAGACTTATTGCTGGCTTCAACTGGAAAACTTTGTTAAATCAAAAGCCGTTGTGAACCAGAAGCAACAACCCGTGGTGCCGGCGCTGCTGCGTCTGATGGCGTTGCTGGCGCTTTATTTTCTGGCGGGGCTGCTGCTCAAAAAATCTTTTCTGCCCCCCGAACAGGTGAATCTTTTCTGGCCGCCGGCGGGGCTGGGCTTGGCCGCAATTTTAGTTTTGGGTTATCCCTTCTGGCCCGCCGTCGCGTTGGGCACGGGGGTGTTTATGTTTTTCGGCGGCGTGCCGGTGGGCGGTTTCATGCTGGTCACGGCGGCGACCAACACGCTGGTGGCGCTGGGTTGCGCGGCCTTGTTGAAATGGCTGCTGCGTTTTGAGAATGCCCACGAGCGGGTGCGCGGCGTCGCGGGTTATGTGCTGGTGGCCGGCGGTTTTGGCACCGTGTTTAATGCCGCCGGCAATACGCTCGGCCTGGTTTGCGCGGGAAAAATTTCCACGGCGGCACTGCTCCCCAATCTCCTGGCGTGGTGTGCCCCGAACGCGCTGGCGCTGCTGGTGCTGCCGCCCTTCTTCATCGTGTGGGCGGCGCCGTCGCTTTGGCCTTGGGATTTCCGGCGCGTGGTCGAGGCGATAGTTTGCCTCGCGGGTTTGCTTGCCAGCACGCTGGGCGCTTTCATCGTCTGGTTTTTCTACGGCATCCACAATTACCCGCTGGCCTATTTGCCGGTGCCGTTTTTGTTGTGGGGCACGTTCCGCTTTGGCCCGCGCGGGGCCGCCACCGGCACGCTGGCGGTGTCCGCCCTGATGTTTTATTTTTTGTTTCAAGGCCAGGGCTTTTCCGACGACAACCCGGACACGCTCCAGGCCATCGGCAATTACACCAGCATTATGGCGGTGGCTAACCTGCTGCTCGCCGCCGTCGTCGCCGGGCGCCGGCGCGCGGAAATAAACCTCGAAGAAAACGAGAAACGGCTGCGCACGGTGGTGGCTGACCAGTCGGAATTGATTTGCCGGTTTCAGCCGGAGGGAATTATCACTTTTGTGAATCCGGCCTTCTGCACGTTTTACGGCCAGACGGAAGCGCAGTTGCTCGGCACGGATTTTTTCCAGAAGTTGACCCCGACCGAGGCCACCACGCTGCGCGAAAAACTGGCCGCGCTGCCGGAGGATCGGCCGGTCTGGTCGTTCGACCGCCGGGCCGTGGCCGCCGATGACCATGTGGAATGGCAGCAATACAATATTCGCCAGTTTGCCCGCGATGGCGGCAAAGGTTTTGAGTATCAGGCCGTCATCCAAAATATTACGTCGCGCAAACAGGCGGAAATCGCGTTGCAGGAGGCCAAGGCCACGCTGGAAACCATGAACCTCCAGCTCCGCAACGCCGTCAAGGAGGCCAACGCCGCCGCCGCCGAGGCCAACCGCGCCAACGCCGCCAAGAGCGAATTTCTGGCGAACATGAGCCACGAAATCCGCACGCCGTTGAGCGGCATTCTCGGCATGGTGGAATTGCTGGCGCAGTCGCGCTTGGATCCGCGCCAGAAGGAATTCGCCACGGCGGCCACCGAAAGCGCCAACTCGCTGCTCCACGTCATTAACGACGTGCTGGATTTTTCCAAGATTGAGGCCGGCAAGATGACCATCGCGCAGGAAAATTTTTCCCTGCGCGACATTGTGGACAGCGTGCTGGAAAATGCCTCGACGCGCGAGCCGGGCAAAAAAATCAACCTTGCCGCCATCGTCCGCCGCGATGTGCCGCACCGGCTCGTCGGCGATCCCGGCCGGCTGCGGCAGGTGCTGCTGAATCTGGTTGGCAACGGCATCAAATTCACGGATCGCGGCGAAGTTGTCGTTCGCATCCAGCCGCAGACCCACGCGCAAGGCCGCATCAAACTGCGGTTTGAAGTCACCGACACCGGCATTGGCTTGACCCAAGAGCAGACCAAAAAATTATTCCAGCCGTTCATGCAGGCCGACACGTCCTCGTCCCGCAAATTCGGCGGCACCGGCCTCGGCCTCGCCATCTCGCGGAAAATCATTGAACTCATGGGCGGTCGCATCGGCGTCCACAGCGCCGCCGGGGTCGGCTCGACGTTCTGGTTTGAACTGCCGTTTACCGTGCCGCCGCAGCCGGCGGTCGAGCGCGGTTATCCCGGTTTGGTTTTCGCGCAAGTGTTCATCGCCGCGCCCAACGCCAGCCTCCGCGAATCGCTCGCCGAACGGCTGCGCGGCTGGGGCATGGATTGCCGCGAGGTCGCCACCAACGAGGAATTGCTGTGCATTCTCCAGCACGATCTGCGCGCTACCGTGATGCCCGTCGTGTTGTGCGATGATGAAATGATCGAGCAGGGCGGCCCCGCGCTGCGCCAGCGGTTCGCGGAAAATCAGGGCCAGATGCAATGTATTTTATTGGCCGGCCCCACCTCGGTGCTGGGCGGCGACCAGAACGACCTCGGTCAATTCGCCAGCGTCCTGCTCAAGCCGGTTCGCGAACAACCTTTATTTGACGCGCTTGTGGACGTGGTTGCCGGCAAAAAACCGGCGGCGTTGCGCCCGGTTCATTTGCCCGGCGACACCGAAATCATCCGCCGCGAAACCACCGCCAAACAGACGCCCATTTCCAGCCTCCGGATTTTGGCGGCGGAAGATCATCCGTTCAACCGCAAGCTCTGGCAGCTCATGCTCGACAATTTCGGTGCCCGCGCCAACTGGGCCGAAAACGGCCGCGAAGCCGTGGAAAAATTCCGGCCCGGCGAATTCGACGCCATCCTCATGGATTGCAATATGCCCGAACTCGACGGCAACGAGGCCACCGCCGCCATCCGCCACATCGAGGCCGAACATCAGGTTGCCCAACGCGTCCGCATCATCGCCATCACCGCCAACGCCCTCGTCGGCGAACGCGAGCGCTGCCTCGCCGCCGGCATGGACGATTATCTGGCGAAGCCGTTCACCGCCCAGCAACTTTACCAGGCCCTGCTCGCCGCCACGCCGGCCACGCCGCCCAGCGACCCGGAAAATAATTTCAGCGCCGACCAACTGGAACAACTTTGTGGCGATCTGGGCCGCGCGTCCGTCGGCGACATGGCTGGAGATTTTCTGGGCGAATTGCCCGACCGCTTGAAGGAAGTTCACCGGCTGCACGCCGCCGGCCAATGGCCCGAACTCAAACGCTCCGCGCACACGCTCAAGGGCTTGTTTGCGCTCTTTGGTTTTCGTTCGCTGTCGGAAAACTTTCTAGCCATCGAGCAGGCCGCCGGCGATGCCGATGGTCGCCGCGCCGGTGCCGCTTTGGAAGGTCTCGACATTGCGGCGGAAAGAGCGATGGCGCATCTCCGCGACTGGCGGGCCAAACAGCCGGCGTCCGCCTGAAACGCCCGTCAATGCGCGCCCGCCTTGAGCGCCACCAGATAATCGCACCACGCCTTGACGCCGTCGCCGGTGCGGGCGGAAACTTCAAAAATTTTCGCGTGCGGACTCGCCTGCCGGATGTTTTTCAACGCCAGTTCGCGGTCAAAGCCCGCCGCGGCGGACATATCTATTTTTGTCACGCCCACCACGTCGGCGGAATGAAACATCGGCGGATACTTCAGCGGCTTGTCTTCGCCCTCGGTCACGGAATGAAGCACCACGCGCACCGCCTCGCCCAAATCAAATGACGCCGGGCAAACCAGATTGCCGACGTTTTCGATGATGAGCAAATCGAGCGCGCGCAAATCGAGTTGCTTCATCGCCTCGGCCACCATGCCGGCTTCGAGATGACACAGCGTGCCGGTGGCAATCTGCACGACCGGCGCGCCGGTGGTGCGCAACCGCGCCGCGTCGTTGTCCGTCGCCAAGTCACCGACGATGACGGCACAGCGCAGGCGGCCTTTCAATTCATTCAGCGTCTTCGTGAGCAGCGTCGTTTTGCCCGCGCCCGGCGAGGAGACGACGTTTAGCACCAGCAGATTCAAGGCTTTGAACGCACCGCGATTTTGTTCCGCCGCGCGGTCGTTGGCGTTCAGGATGCCGGTGTTCAAATTCAAAATCTGATGCGGATGGGTGTGGCCGTGGCCGTGATCGTGCGTGTGCGTCATCACCGTGCCATCCGGCAAAGTGTGGGTGTGTGAGTCAACCAGCCGGTCGCCGACTTGGTAAGGCCCGAGTTTGGAGCAGCCGCATTCTTGGCACATAAATCAAAATAAGTTCATCCCAATATACCCGAACCAGACGAAAAGAAAAAGCCCGTTCCGCCGGCCCCGAATGAATGGCTGTCGCGCGCCGGAAATTTGCCGTTGGTCACGGGATTAATCGCCACGTTCATTTTGGCCGGGCGGGTCGTGATGTTCCACCTTCAGGGTCAGGCTGGGTTTAAGACCGGCCAGCACGGGCAAGATGTGATTCAGGACTTGCTCCGCCGTCGCCCGAAACCGACGACCTCGCGTGCTCACCTTGAACCAACCGGTTTGATCGCGGTAATAACGTTCCGTCGCGGACGGGGTGTTAATCAAGATGACATAGCAATCATTGGTCAGCTTCATAGAAAATCGAAAGGTCCAACCGATTGTAGCCCGCCGGCGGTTCAGGAAATTTCCAGCGACGCTAAATCCATTTCCTTGCCACGCCGCAAATCACCGCTGAGCTGGTGGCAGCGCGGACATTCGTATTTCAAATCCGTCGCGGCAAACTCCGCCGCGCAAGCTGCGCACCAACTGGCGGCGGGAACTTCTTCAATTTGCAATTCCGCCGCCGCCGCGAGCGACTGGTCTTTCAACGCGTCAAACGCGAACCGTAGCGCCGCCGGCACCACCCCGGACAACGTGCCGACCCGCAGCGTGAGCCGGTGAATCTGCGTCGCGCCTGCCGCGCGGGTTTTTTCACCGGCGGTTTCCAGCGCGGCCTGCATGATGCTGAATTCGTGCATGGAGCGAGATGCTTTACGCAAAACATCATTGCGCCTACTGCGTGAAAGTCAAGCGGGTGGCGGACCGTGGCTAAAAATCAGCCGCCCAGCGAACTCGCATCGGTCACGTCGCCTTTGTTGAAGTCCACATATTCCTCGGTCAAATCAGCGGCATACATCACCGCGTTGGCTTGGCCGAGATTCAGGTGGATGTGCAGTTCAAATTCCTTCGGCGCGACGGCGGCGCAAAGCTGCTTGAAGGTTGCCTGTGTCGGCTGGCCGCGCTTGAGACTCCAGAGGATTTTCTTTCCGCCGACTACGGAATAACCGATGTCAATTTTCTCCTCCACCACCGTCGCGGGCGAATAGCCAATGGCGTCAATGATCCGGCCCCAGTTCGGATCGCCGCCGTGCCAGCTTGTCTTCACCAGCGCGCTGTTCGCCACCGCGCGCGCTGCGGCATCGGCATCTTGGATTGTCTTCGCGCCATGCACGCGCACGGTCACGACGCGATGAACGCCCTCGCCATCGCGCACAATTTTCTTGGCGAGTTCAAGGCAGACGTGATTCAAAGCAGCTTGGAAAATTGCGAACTCCGAATTGCGAGTTCCAAACTTCTTGTTTCCCGCGAGTCCATTCGCCAAAACCAAAACCGTATCATTCGTGCTCATGTCGCCGTCCACCGTGATGCGGTTAAAACTATTCGCCACCGCTTCGGTCAAGGCTGTCTGTAAAACATTTTTTTCCACCGCCGCATCGGTCGTGATGAAGCCGAGCATCGTTGCGTGAAGGCCGCCATGCGGCAGCGCCGCCGGTCGTGCGCCGGTCGGACTCATGCCCGGCTGGATCATCCCCGCACCTTTGCAAATGCCGCCGATGCGAACTTTTTTCCCGCCCAACAAAAATTCCACGGCGATTTGTTTTGGCCGCGAATCGCTCGTCATAATGGCTTCCGTTGCGCGGTCGGCGTGCGCCGCCGAGTAACCTAACTCAATCACCGCCTCGACGATGCCCGCGCGAACACTGTCCATCGGCATCGTCACGCCGATGCGTCCGGTCGAACCCACGAGCGCGCGACCAGGGGAAAATCCCAGCGCTTCCTCGGTGAACGCAACCATTGCGCGCGCGTCCGCCATGCCTTGCTTGCCGGTGCAGGCGTTGGCATTGCCGGAATTGATCACGACCACTTGCGCCGTGCCTTTTTTCACGCGCTCGACGCAAACTTTTACCGGCGCGGCGCAAACCTGATTCGTCGTGAACATTCCCGCGACCGTCGCGGGTGTTTCAGAAACAATGAGCGCGAGGTCGCGCTTCTGGCCTTTGTTGGAGCCTTTGCCCGTGCCGAGTTTTTTGATGTCGCAAAACACGCCGCTGGCCAGAAAACCAATTGGCGCGACGATGGAGCCGGAAATTTCTTTGAACGAATTTTTCATTTGAATATGCAGAACAAAATTTGCGGATAGTGCGAATGATTTTCAAACTTTAATCGCATCAATTTCCAGCCGCACCATGCGGACGTGGACTTGGCCGGCGGCGTCCAGCGGCTGCTTGGCGAGATAGCGCTGCGTCACGGCAGCGATGAATTCTTCGCGCAGATTTTCCGGCACGCGCTGGACGAACGGCAGCCACGTCGTGCGCAGCCAAGTTGCAAAGCCTTCCGTGCCGGCGTAGGTGGCGTCTTTCGGTGCGAGTTTCAACGCATGGATTTTGAAGCCAAATTTCGGCAGCCATTTTTCGTAATCGCCCGGCGCATAAAAAAAATACGGCAGCGGCATTTTACGGAAATATTCGCGCCAGCGCTGCTGCCGCATTTCCGGACGCAACGCGAGAAAAACGTCGTGGGCATTGCCTTTGCCACCGCAGGAGACGACGAGCCGTCCGCCCGGTTTCAAGGCCGCCGCCGCACCACGCAGGAATTTTTTGTGGTCGTCCACCCAATGCAGCGCGGCGTTGGAAAAAACCAGGTCAAAAGAATTTTCTGATTTCCCGCCGCCGATTTCCCGCGCGTCGGCGACGGCAAATTTTAGGTTTGGAATTTTTTGCGCCGGAAATTTTTTTTTGGCAAACGCAATCATTTCCGGCGAAGCGTCCGTGCCGATAACACCGCCGCGCGGCACGGCGCGGGCGAGTTCTGCCGTCACCTTGCCGTCGCCGCAGCCGATATCCAAAACGTGTTCATCGCCGCGCAAATTTAATTTGCCAATGATTTCGCGCGCCCAGCTTTGCTGCACGGCGGAGTTAGCCGCGTATTCGGCGGCGTTCCAAACGTTGACCGGAACACGTTGGTGCGGCGATTTCAAATTCAAACCAAACCAGCAGTTTCCGGAAAACCGCAGAGGATGTTCATGCTTTGCACGGCTTGGCCGCTTGCGCCTTTGACTACATTATCCTCGGCACTCATCACGATAAGCCGGCCCGTGCGCGGGTCGAGCCGCCACGCGATTTCGCAGACGTTGGTGCCAACGACATTTTTTGTGTCCGGCAAAGCTTTGCCTTCGAGCAGCCGCACGAACGGCTCGCTTGCGTAGGCTTTGGCATAACACGCAGAAATGGTTTCGGCGTTCGCATCTTTGGTCGGCTCCAGATAAAGCGTCGTCAAGATGCCACGGTTCACTGGAATCAGATGCGGCGTGAATTGAATCGTCACTTTCGTGCCGGCGGCGAAGGAAAGCTGTTCCTCGATCTCCGACAAATGCCGGTGCTTCGGCACGCCGTAAGGCCGGACGCTTTCATTACATTCGCAAAAAAGATAATCAATCTCGGCCTTGCGGCCCGCGCCGCTCACGCCGCTCATGGAATCGGCGATGATGCCGGCAGATTGGATGAGTCCGGCTTTGAGCAGCGGAATCGTCGGCAGCAAAATGCTCGTCGGATAACAACCGGGCGAGGCGATGAGTAAAGTTTTTTTGATTTCCTCGCGATAGAATTCCGGCAGACCATAAACGGCTTTTTTCAGCAACTCCGGCGCGGGATGCTCGTGCGCGTAAAATTCCTTGTAGATCTCCGCGCTCTTGAGCCGGAAGTCCGCGCTCAAATCAATGACCACGCAGCCGGCGTTGATGAGCGGAATGGCGTATTCCGCCGCGACGCCGTGCGGTAGCGCGAGAAAAACCACGTCCGCCTGCTTCGCCAGCAACTCGGCGTTCGGCTCGACGAAACGGAGCGTCTTGGATTTTGGGTGGCTGGCGAATTTCGGGAACACCTGCGCGAGCGTCTGCCCGGCGTTCTGGCGCGAGGTGACGGCGACGAGTTCCGCGTGCGGATGATTGAGCAGCAACTGCACAAGGACTTCGCCGGAATAACCGGACGCACCGACGATGGCGACTTTTTTCGATTTCATTTTCAAAAATTAATTGAACAACAAAGGAACCAAGGAACAAAGTTTTTTCCGGTCTTCGTTGCTTGGTTTTTTGGTTGTTCCAAATAAAAAAACCCGCCGGCAATTTTGCCAGCGGGTTTTGGAAAAATTTCCGTTGCGATCAACGCTTCGAGAACTGGAAGCGTTTGCGCGCGCCGGGCTGGCCGTATTTTTTGCGCTCGCGTTCACGCGGATCGCGCGTGAGAAAACCTTCCGCTTTCAGCGCGGGGCGCAGCGTGGCGTCAAATTTCAAAAGCGCGCGGGAAATGCCGTGGCGCGTGGCACCGGCCTGACCGAGCGGGCCGCCGCCGACCACGTTCACGCGGACGTCGAGCTTGCCCGCCGTGTTGGTGATGGTGAGCGGTGAGGAAACCGTGGCGCGCTGGGTGTCCA
>Ga0316220_1003028_pt1 | contig 14656 bp, 17 predicted proteins | sample TBH18005metaG_FD_203632 | JGI IMG/M metagenome (GOLD analysis project Ga0316220, IMG submission 203632) | Freshwater microbial communities from Trout Bog Lake, Wisconsin, USA - TBH18005 | ecosystem: Environmental > Aquatic > Freshwater > Lake > Hypolimnion/Profundal zone | place: USA: Wisconsin...
AGATTTATTTTTACTTAAAGATAAAGAAGAGCCTCTCTGCTTTATTACCATTGGGACCATTTCAGTTCATAAACCCAATAAACAAAGGCCTGATGCAAGCTCCTATAGCTCATCTTTCTAATTGGATCTATTGGATATTTTTACTATCTTAATAGTAAATTGGCCTAACTGACTGTCGCTTAATGGCCGCTCTTTGCCACCCAAGCACACCTAATTACCCAGTTTTGAGCGGCTGCAGTTAACTCAATAACAGACATTGATCATCTCGTTAAGCAACACTCAGCCACACAGACAAAATAGTATCGGTTTACCCGATAAATTTACTGATCACCTTGCTGCTCATAATCCACTAGGATCGCCCACATTTGACCAAGACCACTCTTACGCCATTCACGCTCGCACATGATCCAGTCAATTGAGCACAATCATGCAAGGTAACAATATTTCTTGATATTTATGGTCTGCCCAGCACGATTCGAACGTGCGACCTACGCCTTAGAAGCTTTAAAAATGAGCTAAAACAATAGCAGAAACAATAGCTTAAGCCTTACTAGATCAGGTGCAGAGTACGCACCGAGATCGCTGGAATCGAGTGGAATCCGATGGTTTTGGTGCGGTATCTACAGAAGTAGAGTCGGTAAAAGCGTGATTGATGTGTCTCGTTACGCGACATTTAGGAGGCATTTTAAGCATTCAAACCCTGTTCGCGAGCAATAGTGGGAAACCACTTTTTTGATAACGTCAAATAATGAATAAGCACCTTTTTATCAGTTTTTTTAAGTTCATCAATTAAGACGCCTAAATCTTCCCGCTGTAATGGATAAGAAAAATGCATCCACAAAGAGTCATAAATTAATTTATCGCTAAAAACCTTTTCACCAACCAAATGAGATATGTGCTCAAGTCTATTTAGATAGTCCTTTTTATCCCTGAGGCTTGCAGTCCCACCGTCAATTGCACCCCACTCTTGATTTAAGGCGTCGTATCTTTTATCTAGATAAGCCAGAGTTTCTCGATATCTAGCAATTTTTAAATCGGCACGAAGACGCCAAATAAATGTTCCCAAAGCAATGAAAATTGTTAATGCCGAAACAATTAGGTATGCCCAGTCTCTATTTGAAAAAATATTCTGATCCATAAATCAATAGTCATCCACATCAGCAACCGGAATCTTAATCTTGCAGGTATGGCACTTCATATATTCCTGCCCAGAACTATCTAACCCAGTTTGGTAAAGCCCTTTTGAGTCTTTGACTTCATTAATAAAGCATTCTGGACAAGGAATAGTAATAGCCTCCAAAGAATTTGGATCATCATTACCTTCCCACTGGTCTACAAAATCACTTACCCTTTCCATAGGGAAGCCTCTTGACTGACAGTAGCGAATAAGATCATCAAGAATTAGAGGCAATGCCATTTATAAGACCTTTATATAGAGGTGGGATTACTCAAAAGATTGCAGTTATTGCTGCCTAATCTCAATAACAGCACATCCTTTGTTTTGATAGCCTGTGTTGCTATCAAAATATTTCTTACCCTCAAGTGCAGCCTGGGTTTCACTAGTAGCAGTTACGTAAGTGGAGTTTGTATATTGAGGTGTAGCTGAACATCTAAACTTGATCTCATACCCCACTTCTTTTGGCTGACTACTCATTGAGGGGTTTGAGGATTGATTCCTTACATCTATAACAGAGCAACCTTTGTTTTTATATCCCGTGTTGTTATTAATGTATTCATTTGCCATGCCCAATGCTTGGGCATCTGAATTAGCGTGAACATACGTTGAATTGGTGTACTGGGGTGCTGCCGAGCACCTAAATCTTGCTTCATAGGTACCACTGGCATAGGCATTAGAGATAGCCAACAACACTAGCATTATTAGCAGCCTCTTCATGAGTATTTCTCTTTATCTTTTGTTATGAGATTTAATACTATTTCACTTTTTCAATAAAGCCAACTGCCCAGCCTTTATCTTCTGCCTAGCCCGCTCAGCTTTGACAGCCGCTTGATCCTGCTTTACACGATCCTTCATTGACTTAAGCCTAGCTTGCTCTGGGCTTAATGGCTTTTGAGGAGCTATTTCATCAAATCTCATAGTTAACCTATCTGCTGTGGTTGATGTGGAACGTTTTTGGCGCCAAAGATGGCTTGAAATAGCTTATATGCCTGAGCAGGGTTTTGAGCATAGAGAATAGTCTCTACCCACATCCCTGCTACATTGACGGTTGCTTTATATCGCTTCATATAGATATTTATTAGCATAAAAAGATATTTGGTTAATATGGCTGAATGTTTCAATTCTCCGACCCAATGAGTTCAGCAGAATCATTTGCATATGCAAAATATCTATACGATTATCTAGATCAAGCAGAATATCTTGAGGTCTTAGAAGTAAGCATTAATGGCCAACCTACAAATCCAAAAATGTGCCATGACAATGTAAATAGATACGTTGAGGAAAATAATCAATATGCCCCTATCTATGGATGGCTTGTTGTTGACTCTCCTGCTGCAGCCCAGTGCTTATTCTTGGCACACTCAGTAATTGCCGATAGAAATGGCAAATTTTACGAAATAACACCGATTGAAGCGTTAGATCCAAGACCTTTTATTAAGGCAAATTTATCTGACTATGACTTTGAGCAGATTTATTTCGCTCTTGGACGTCACTCAGGAGATTTCACAATAGCTCACACGAAATGATTGCCTTTTTGAGATCTCATATCAAATAAAAATTACTACCGTCTAAACCCACTTCTCAAGCCCGCGCTAGCTGTCTCGATCTGCTGATCGAGCTCCCCCGCTTCTACTGCGGCCTTGATAGATTCCAGGGCTTTAATTAAGTCTTCCCCGCTAGCCACCTCAACACTGGGCTTTCCTTTGGCCAGCTCTAGCGTCCATCTGCCGTACTTAACTGATACGCAAACTTTCCCTTCATCACTCTGAAACCACCAGGGCTTAATCCGCTTAGGCACTTCCACTTGTTTACGTAGCCCTGTTTCACGATCTTTCACAGTCTTGTATTTCATGACTACAAAAGGCTTTCCATCTAACTGACTCTTGGCTAACTGGATCTGCTCCCATAATTTTGATCCCAGCTTGTTCCTACGAATAACGATCGCCGGCATATTGCGTGGCTTTTTGACTGAAACTAGCTTGAGGTGACTTAATTGGCTCATTTAAATTCTCCTAATTAGTTAATGGGCTCAATTAGTTTGTTTTCGATCACCCCTTTTGGTCGACCTCTTTTTGGCTATTGGTGCAGATCGGCTAATTTTGGATAGAAAAAATATGGTTTTTATTAGCGTGGACTAAATACTTTTGCGAGTTTCATAGTTGCATAAATGTCGCAAATAGAAAAAAGTTTCAATTAAGTAAGTTGCAAATAAGTGAGTTACTCATGTGGCAAATGAATAGCTCTGATTTGAAACACAACATCTGAGACCTCTCCTTTGGAGATCTGCGACAGAACTCAATGAGACTTCTTTTGGATCTACTCCTCTTGAAACCTCATTTGAAACACCAACTGCAACGAACTCTCGCAACTCATCACATCAAGGAGATAAAAAATGAGCATAGAAAGACCAATTGCAGTACGTTTATTTATTAATGACAAGTTCAACACCACTTTTGGAAAAGGTCTATTTCGCAAGGCAATCTTTAATGGCACGGTTGAACTCAAAGACCCAAAAACCAAATTCTTAATCGACCTATATCAATATCCTAAGTGGGAGGCTTTGGCTAAGAATGACATTCAGATGCAAACAATTCATGAATTAGCCAATACCGACTTTCCATCGGATGAGAGCCTACTATTTTCCTGGATCGCACATTACGATCCTCAAACTAAAACGAAAACAACGGTTAAAGGATATTTGGTTTATTCGCCAGGGACCAACGAACTGTATGTGAATATTGATAGTTCAGAGTTTGGGACAGTTGAGCAATGGGAACTAAGAGCGCACTCCTGTAAAGCGGTGGGAAGTGGTATTCCAGCAGTAGTCGCCAGCACTACGGACTTGGCGTACTGGTAAATCCACCTCAAAATCGCCTTACAAGCACTGATTTTTCAAGCCCTAACGCTCTAGTAGCTGATATTCAATAAATTGCTTGTAGGGCTGATTTGAACTAGCAGCAAAGCCGTCGTCTTTTCGCAACGAAATTACGGCGGTTTTTTAATAATTTAACTAAATACATATAGAAAGAATCAGGTTAAGAAAATTATACTTTTCTTAACCCGTCTTGTAAGTCATTGATTCTTGGAAGGTCTTCTTGTCTCGTTACGTGACACTTCATAAAAAAACTGAGGTCGACCTTTTCCCATTAAGGAAACATACTTAAAACGCACATTTTATTTATGACAGGAAAACAAATGGCACAAGCAAAAACCTTATCTCAAGTCGAACTTGATCAAGTTCTCGAGTACGTCAGCACTAAAAAATACGCTCTGCGTGACAGGGCAATCATTCTTACCAGCTTCTTAGGTGGCCTTCGCGTCGCTGAAATAGCCTCTCTCACCATGGGTGACGTAGTCAACCCAGATGGATCTATTAAGAATGAGATTCGCCTATCAGCTGCGCAAACCAAGGGCAAATATCCCAGAACCGTCTTTGTATCCCAGCGTTTACAAGTGGAATTAGCCAATTACTTAACGACAAGACATATTAAAAACCCAGATATCCCCTACTTTCATACAGATCACCGCTTACGCTTTAGCCCCAACGGCTTATGCGTCTGGTTTCATCAACTTTATAAAAATGTCGGTATTAGCGGCGGTAGCAGTCACTCGGGAAGAAAATTCTTTATTACCACTTTGGCTAATAAAGGCATCGGTGTTCGAATCTTAGCCTCTCTTGCCGGTCACAGATCGATTGCCGTAACCCAAAGATATATCGACGTCAACGATGAGCAAAAAAGGCAGGCCGTGGAGCTCATTTAAGTATTTTTTCTTAACCAAATTTCAAATAATTTTTTAAATATTTTTTCAAAGTGAGTTTTTTGGTGATTTTTTCTCAAAATTAAAATCGCCTTCCAAGCCAGTATTCATGGGGCTTTGATTTTTCACAATTTTCTGTCAAGGAAATAAAACAACAGCCAAATTTGCGTGAAAAATACGAAAAATTCTAGACTGCTTCCATCAACACAAAAACGCATCACCGGCAATCTCGCCAAAACGTGTTGATATATTGAAAAATGAAGGAGCATCACATGAGAATCACTGCAAATCAAAAGCAAGAAATCGCTAACGCCACTTTAGTAAAACTAGATGCATTAGCAAACCGTCGTCAAGTCTGGCAACGTGACTTTTACGATAAGTCCAATAAAGGTCTTTATACCCTGCTCTCAGAATGCCTTGGCATGTATTACGAAATCAAAGGCAGCTCCGCTGAAAAAGCTGTTTTAGAGAACATCAAGATCACTTTGGAAAGTCGGGGCATTAAAGTTCAAGCCAGCACGCCTGTACTGACCCTAATCGTCAAGTACGTGTTTAATGCAGAGCGCCGCCGCGCCTCTTCTTACTCCCGCGCTTTACGAGTGGCAGCTAAAGAAGCGATCTCTGTAGGTAATTTTGCCGAATGGGTGACTAAAGTCGGCGGCATTGAAGAAGTAGCTAGCACCAAAGGTATTACCGATGAGACCATTCAAAAGCGTGGTCAGCTCGATAACAAGGTAGCTGAGGTTAAACAGTTGCTAGTAAATCAGTTACAACATCCACTCGCCTTGGTACCCAAGACCGCCCTAGCGCACCCAGCAGACTCGGCTGAGTACACCCTACTCATTGGCAAGATGCTTGCTAGCGGTCAAACTCAGGTCTTAAGCGTTGTGCCAGGCTCTACGACTGCCATGATTGAGCAGGCGATTCGCAAGATTGCTCAAGAACTGCTCAATAAGGTGGATGAGCACGTCAAAGCCCAAGCAGAGCTCGCAGCACAAGCAGCGATTTCTGAGGCAGCTAATCAAGCCTTCTTCAAAGAAATGGCTTAAGTCATTAACACCATTTACAGGGGTTTTGGACTGATCACCCTCCCCTGCTTTTAACCCAATACAAAGGAAATACCATGAGCTTCGCATATAAGTACGCACCCAAAACTCTCGATGAGGTGGTGCTGGGTAGCAATATTCTGAAAGCCAAATTGGCTGATTACATCAATGACCGGGATTTAAAACCGTTGATACTGCATGGTGGCTTTGGAACTGGCAAAACCACTATTGCCAATTTACTGCCCGATGCCATAGAAGGCAAACCAGCAGAAATCACTCGCTTAAAGGCGGTGGAGTTTAGTTCCATAACGGATGTCACTGAGGTCTTTGGTGGTCCACCGATGTTTTATAAGCTCTTTACTACCAATGATCAAAAGCGCACTTATGTACTGTCTAACGAGATCAATTTCACCCTAAAAGCGGCTATTGCCTTTAGGGATATCGTTGATGACATGATTGGTCACACGCAGTTTATCTTTACGACGAATTATATTGACCAGGTTGACATCGCCTTGCGTGATCGCAGTTCGTGCGTGATGGTGCCTCCAGTGACTGCTAAAGACTGGTTGCCTCGGGCGCAGTGGATCCTGCAACAAGAAGGTATTGCCCTGCCTGATGATCAACTGCTTAAAGTGCTATCAACGCAATTGCAAGTGAGCTCCAGTAATCGCAAGTTATTAGAACGTTTGGAGGACCTTGTTCGCTCAGTACGCAATCCGCCTAGCAATCCAGGCGGAGCAATTGAAGTAGTACCAATGCCTGAGCCAATTAACCCGCTCATGGCAGCATAAAACTTAAGCTAACTTGGCGGCCGCCATCATAGGAGTGAGCTTTGAGTAATGTTTTTCTATCATTAGTGTCGAAGTACCCATTTGCCTAGCTAAGGTATGTATGTCAATACCTTCCGCCAGAGCAAAGGTTGCATAAGTGTGGCGTAGGCTATACAAGGTTCTATTCTTACCCGTAGCATCTTTTAACAAGTTTGATTCAACCATGAGTCGTTCAAATACATCATCCAGACTATGCGGGGCATCGCCTTCAGGAAATATAAATACCTTACGATCTAATTTGGCTTCAATCACTGCTTCAAGATTGGCATAAGGCAAAGCTTGCCATTTAATTAAACGCTCTAAAGCCTCAATTACAAAATCACGGGCAATCAAATACCTGGGACCAGTCTTACCCGATACCCAGACTCTTAAGTACCGTCTTTCCCCTATCCAATGCCATTGCAAGCTGCGCCACCGGATTGGCATACTCTCGGTTCCCTGTCTTATACCCGTTCCTAACAAAAACTCTATATAGACTCGGCACAGTCTTCTCATGTGGTTACTGCGTTGATTACGGCCAAAGCGCTCCCAGTCCCGCATGTATTCCAGCAAGTAGTTGACCTCTTGCTGATTAAAGGCCGGCCTAATCTCCGCCCTATCGGCATTAACTTCCAGCAAGGGTATGGTTCGATGCCGATGGATTAATCCTTGGTCCCTAGCTCGTTCAATCACACGCTTATATAAACCCGCATGGCGCCTTTGGGTATAAGTCTTTGGATTTTTACCCATCTTAGATATGCGCCAAGCCACATAGTCATCTACCAGCTCCTGGGTAATGTCATTGATTTGATAATTACCAAAGAATGGGATCAGGTACTTGGTATAGATATGAATGTAATCCACATGGGTTCGTTTATTGGGATTAGCCTGGACTACTCGGGCAGCAGCAGCTAGCTCTTGTGTGGCTAATTGGCGAAAAGTCTTCGTCTTAATGGCTAAATCACTGGCTATCTTGACCTTAACTGTTTCGTATATAGCTATGGCTTGGGTCGTGGCTTCAGCTACTTGGTCTGAACCAGTACTGGCGCAATGCCAAGCACCTGTAGATAACTTAAAGCGGCATTGCCATTGGTGGCTATTAGGTCTTTTATAGAGAGTAAGAAGACCATCAAGTAGTTTTAGTGGCTCGGGTTCAGTGGTAGGGCTAGAAAATAAGAGCGATAGATTATTCATTGCAAGTGTCTCGTTACGTGACACTTGCTAGCTTAATTTCAGAATTGGGTTTGGGCGACCTGAAATTTATTAAATCTAGCAACGACCCTTAACACCCCAAGGCAAACAATCCAAGATAACGAAAATATAGAGGGGTAACTTTTAGCCCCTGCCTGCAGTCATTTAAATACGCTACAAGGCGTATCATCAATTGATCTTTCAGAAAGAATGAAATGCCAACGGAGAATGAATCTCAAGGGCCATTTGTAAGCTCCCTCCAGCTCTTAAAAACTAAGCGTTTTGGGACATTCTGGTTTGCTAATTTTTTATCCAATATTGGCACCTGGACCCAACAGGTAGCGCAGCCTTGGCTTCTTCTTAGCTTAGGGGCATCTCCTTTTATCTTGGGTTTAGATGGCCTAGCTTTAGGCGCTCCTGTTTGGGCGTTTACTTTGCTTGGCGGGGTTCTGGCTGATAGGGGTGATCGTCGGAATATTATTGCAAATCTTCAGTTTATTCAGATGCTTTGTCCGATTTTATTGGTGGGGCTCCTATTAGAAAATAGTGTTCGACCTTGGATGGTAGTTGCCCTATCGCTCATTATCGGAATTACAGATGCATTATCCATGCCCTCTTTTCAAACCATTGTTTCAAGTATTGTTTCTAAAGACAAAATTCCGACTGGGCTTGCTTTAAATGCCGCTCAATTTAATCTGACTCGCATCATCGGGCCGGCTATTGCTGGAATTTTACTAGTAAGTATTGGCGCAATTGGTTGTTTTGCTGTTAGCGCAATCTCATATATCCCCTTTATATTGGTGGCGCTATGGGTACTCCCCAAAAGAATTCCGAAGCCACATGATAAAAATGAGTATGACCGAAAGCTGTTTACAGGGGTACTTGAAGTAGTCAAGATGCCCTATTTACGTGGTGGACTAATCACCGTTCTTTTTTCGGGGATTCTTTGCGGACCACTGATTACTTTTTCATCCGTCTTAGTAAAAAGTGTATTTTTAGGTAATGCACTTGAATTTAGTGTCGCCATGAGTTCATTTGGATTTGGCGCAGTTATTGGGGCAGCTTGCCTTGTGTTTATAAAGCCCACTCGTGACCGTCGAATGATTGCCTCTATTTTTGCAATTGGCTTTGGCACATCACTTGTACTCATAGGTTTTAATCCCTTTAATAACCTGTTACCCCTTTTGATGGCTATTGCTGGCTTCTCAATGATTGTTACCAATATTTCAGTTAATACCTTACTACAAACCCATGCTCCTGAGCTAATAAGGGGTCAAGCAATTAGCTTGTTCCTACTTGCATCAAGAGGTGGTATTGGCCTTGGCGCCTTCATTACAGGGATTTTGGTTGACTCTATAGGAGTAAAAAAAGCACTCATAATTAATGGTTCGATAGCAATCATTTTGCAGGCAGGCTTATTTATAACTTGGATGCATAAGAAAATTTATTTTAGCCAAACTCAATAGAGGCTCTACTCGCCAATACCCATCATGGAATGATCTTGAACCGAGGAATTGGCGGTCGCGGTTAATGCGGCTAAAAACCCCCAATAACATCTCTCTGCGATCCACGACATTCTCCTTTATGAGTATTGGGAATCCTTTGGCTATCACTCTCTTTGATGGCGTAGTAAATAATTTTCGTCGGATGTTGAGAATGAATTCTTATAAATTTATCTATTGAACCATTTCTTTAAATCTGAAAAATCAATTGGCCCAACTACGCGCTCCACTTTATCGCTCCGGTCAATCAAAATGGTGATTGGAGTTTCCCCCCTCCATTTAGGATCTATCTCATAGCGCAAATATTCATCAAAAGAGGTAGCAAGGTAATAATTATTTGCCTGCGCAAGATTTGCTCTAACGAGCATTTTTTCAATCACACTAACTGGAACATCATCAACCTGAAGAAAAATAACCCTATCGCTCTTATTTTTAGTTAGGAATTTTCCCCATTTAGGCATCTCTTTCATACAAGGGGCACAAGTTACACCCCAGATGTGAATAGCGAGTGGCTGCCCATTTGCTGACTTTGTAAGTGATGCCCAATCACCTTTTTGATATGGTTTTAACGTTACCGCTTGAGCAAAAGCAAGATTACTAAAAACGATAGTACAAAAAATGCCGAATATAAATAGGGACTTTTTCATTGAGCGACCCCAATTTTGGTCAATCTATATCCCTCATCCCTCGTAAGCCAGGATAGGTAAACCTCTTTATTAACCCTAATTAACAGAGGATGATCTGAGTAAGCTGATGTTTCGGCCAGAACTTTAGATTCAGTCCAGGTATTACCATCATCTTGTGAGACTTTCATATTGACAGTCGTTTTTGTACCATCAAACTCTTTCCAAACAAGCCAGACATTACTGCCAATAGCCAGAAGGTATGGTCTAGAAACATTGCCGTCTGCATGACCCACTCGCTCGGGTTCAGAATAGCTGGCTCCCTGATTATGTGAATTGGCATAGAAGACTCCCTGTCTTTTAGCCGCCAAAGTAAACCATGCAACATGAAAAGTACCGGCATCTGATATGGCAATCGTCGGACCTTGGTGGGGACAGACATCCGACCTCCAGTCATCAAGAGAAACACGCTCGATTGGGCCAAGCTTTTTATTGCCGTCAATGTATTGACTTGCATGGTCACGAATACCACCTGGGAAAATAGCTCTATACACAAAGGCTAGTCCACCCTTGGAGTCGAGACTTGAACCAATGCGGCAACACTCACAACTGTCTTTGTTGGCTATTTTCTCGGGTGAGAAATGAACTCCACCATCCCCACTAAACGAATAAGCAATCGAACCACCCAGCATTTCATTAGGCGTATTTTTTGAAGCAGCAACTACACGCTTATCAATCCAACTCAGGAAAATATTTCCATTGGGCTCTAAAAGCATTGAAGGAAAGCGCTGACTTGAACTGTCTTTTACTATGGACACAGGAGCCGAGAATGTTTTTCCACCGTCATCCGAATAAACCTTATTTATTTGGGCGTTCCAATGCGTATCTTTAAAAAAAGCATACGTTACAAATATATGCTCATCTTTGACAACAATCTGAGGCCTAGCATCGCCACCCGTATCAAGAGATTTACCGTGCTCGGCAATTCTTATTGGAGTACTAAACGTTTTACCAAGATCAGACGACTGCGCAACTGAAACAGCCCCGCCGCCCGTCCAAGTTAAATACAATTTAACGTCTGGAGTTAAAAAAGGAGTGGCTGCATTAGCGCACTCCAGTCCCGCCCCTTCACAAGCAGATGGTTTTGTCATTCCAGCCATCATATGACTGGAATGATCCATCTGTGCCAATGTTTGACCAACCGCCCCCAAACTAATGGCGCAAAAAAGAATTGCTTTGTTAGCAAAAGTATTCAATGGGAGGTGACTAAACAAATTCATCATTAGAAAACTACACGAGCTCCAACTGTAATAGTTTGTGGTTGACCAACAATATAACTGGTTTGCGATGTACCCGCTGTATAGGTAATGTAATTACGGTTTAGCAAGTTAACAGCGCTTAAAAATACCGTCGTTCCAGGAGTTACTTCATAGTTAGCCCTCAAACCAACGGTTGCATAAGCTGGCACTGGCAATTGATGTTGCGTATCCATCCAAGAATTTCCAACATAGCGAACTGAAGCGTTTAAGCTAGTCTTGGAAAATGGGTAATACGTAGCTCCAAAAGTACCCATATTTTGAGGTACACCACCAAGCTGTGATCCTAATGGATTGGTAGTTGCAGACACTCCTGATCCAATCCAAGTTAAAACGGTATTCGTGTGTGTGAATGTTGCATCAGTAGCCACTTTCTCATTCACGTCATAGTGCGCCTGAACTTCAAGACCCTGACTTGAGAGTGCCTGACTATTACCGTATACAGTTGAACCGGAACCGCAATTAAGTGCGGCAGTGCAATACTGATTCCAAGTTGATGATCCCTGCACCATGGTAGTCGCAACAATTGCATTATTAACCTGGGCTGTAAAACCAGTCACCTGTACAAAGCCGGCATTCCAGCGATAGTCAGTACCTATCTCATAACCAATCATTGATTCCGGGGTTAAGGCTGGATTGGAAAAGCTATATGCACTGCCAGGGGCACCATAACTACGAATCAAATTATTCAAACCTGGCGCATGGAAACCTTGATATGCAGCCGCACGAAAATCTAATTCATTAGTCGCTTGATAAAGTAGCCCCAGATTTGGACTAAATTTATTAGCAGTTACGTTAGGCGCATTTGTGTAAGAAGGATTTGCTCCATTTACACCACCTGCCCAATAGGTGGGCACTTCACTTTGATATTGATCAATGCGGGCGGCCAAAGTTGCTTCCAGTGGAAGATCTTGCAGCTTAGATTTAACCTGACCCATCAATCCATAAAACTGCTGCTGACCTTGCGCGTATGCAGTAGCTTGATTTGCGCCGGTAGCGCTCAGGGTATTTGAGAAGTTTGATGCAGAGTTTTGCCGTGCATCAATACTCAAAATTGCCTGGTCAATAGCTAAATCTTTAAAATTATTTGTGTACTGAGCAGATGCGCCATAGGTGTAGTACGGGTCATTGTAATTTGAGCCAATGTAATAAGGGCCAGTTACCCTACCTGTTGCAGAGGATATTGGATTAGTAGCATTTTGTTGCCACAGGTTAGTTTGCTCATAAAATGCATTTGCCTTGAGATCAGAATCAGCATCTAAACGTGTTTTTACACCACCGGAGAAAGTAGATTCTTCAGTGGACTTAGCAATTCCCGAATAGCCGCCAGGAGTTAAATTGGTCATTGCGTGAGAGCCAAGATTAAAAAATCCGGTGGTATCTGCACTTATATTTAACTCACCTTGTAGGCGTACATTGCGACTGTTCGCAGCTTCTGGGCCCATGCCGGGCAATAATGGCGCATTTTGCTTGCTGCCATTGATGGTCAAACGATTTGGATAGGTTGTTGCAGGAGAAATTGTTGCGGCCTGAACATAACCATCGGTATTGAAGTTATCAGCAGAAATTCGCAGCTTTAAGACGTCATTCACCTTGAAATCTTTTGAAGCCGCCACGTTGCTAGTATTAAATGTGCCATAGCTAGCAGAAACCTCACCAGAGTCATCTGTAATTTTTTTGGTTGTAATATTGATTGCACCAGACATTCCGTAGTTTCCGTACAAATTGGACACGCCACCGCGAATAAATTCTACATTCTCAATTGCGGAGTTAGGTGCCAAATTCCACTGGACCGTTCCATACATCGCATCATTAGCTGGAACACCATCAATTAGAACTAAAGTTCTGGCATTACCTAAGCCGCGTACGTTAATGCTTTGACCGGTTGGATCTTTTTCATAGTAAGGCTGATCATTTAAAAAAACGCTGGATTGATTTTTCAGGATTTGATCGATTGTTTGCTCTGGGGCATTTTGAATATCCTCTTGAGTAACGATACTAGTATTTTGAGTCATATCCTTCAACTCAGTCCCAGCGCGAGTAGCCGTAACCACCACATCACCAATTTTTTGACCGTAATCTGGTGGATTTGAATACTGTGCATATGCCTTCACGACAAATAAAGTGGCGCCTACGGTGCAAACTAATTTCATTTTGAATGGGGCATGCATTATTGCGCCCCTTCATTACTAACGCTTGATTCAATTGGGGTTAAGGTTATGGGCGCAGAATATGAAGCAAGGGTACATATCAAAAATAAGATATAAGTTATTGAAGCAAAAAGACCAAGGGCGAGGCCCATGCGTATGCATGAAAGCCTGCGTGAAAACGCATTAAAGCTAAACATTTGATTCTCCAAACAGTGATACGGCAACAGTGTTGCCAATAAATAGCTAGGCTATTTCCTAATTACGACATTAGGTTTGTGTTGGAGGCGCGGCTGAAGGAGGTGTAACCCATGCAGTAAGCGGCTTGGGCGATTGATAGAAAAGCGGAGGAAAAAAAGCGAAAGTAGTTGGCGCAACAAACTTAAAGGCCAAATTAGTTGGGGCCAAAAAATCAGAATGGACAACGCAGTATGGGCAATGATCTAGAGGCGTTACCTGGTCAGAAGTCGTATCAGAGTCGTCATAGATTTGTATCTTGTGTCCAGCAGCAGAACAAATTTCCTGAGTAAAGCTATGATCACCTTTGGCGAATGCAACTGCCTGAGAAAATGCTGGCGCAAGAGCGCCCATCAAAATCGCAAAAGCTGCAATCCAATGAAATAGGCGATGTTTTTGTAAGCACTTCATGTCAGGTGGAATTCTATAACAATAACTTACCCCACCACCCATGACGGGCTACTTCTGCCGTACTCTGACTCCCAAGTAGCCTAATCCCATAATTTTGAGCGTCCGTAAAGCAAGTTATAGCAGCCACAGAACCGTCGTGTTTCCGGACGTTTCTTTGGGATATATTCCACGAGATGCGAATAGTCAAAAAGGAGCTCCCACGCTCTCCTAGGGTGGTTTCCACATCCAAAAGCTCAAACCACGATCAACCAATAGTCGAGTCAATAGATCAGCCTGTAACAAGCTAAAGAATATTATTAAGGGAGAAAATTTGGTCTGCCCAGCACGATTCGAACGTGCGACCTACGCCTTAGAAGGGCGTTGCTCTATCCAGCTGAGCTATAGGCAGTATGTGTGTACTGGGACTGATGTGATGAAACTATAAGGAAAGTGGTCGGA
>Ga0316220_1003030_pt1 | contig 14647 bp, 5 predicted proteins | sample TBH18005metaG_FD_203632 | JGI IMG/M metagenome (GOLD analysis project Ga0316220, IMG submission 203632) | Freshwater microbial communities from Trout Bog Lake, Wisconsin, USA - TBH18005 | ecosystem: Environmental > Aquatic > Freshwater > Lake > Hypolimnion/Profundal zone | place: USA: Wisconsin...
TGCGCCACTGAGCTTTCTGGTCCTCCGGCGCGGCGGGGAATTCCGGTCCGCCGCCAGTCCACGACATCCCCCCTCCCATGTCCTGGTCGAAGGTCACCGTGATCTCGGTGAGCGCGGGATACACGTCGGTGGCACCGATCGGGGGCGAGGTGGTAACCACGCGCGGCTCGTGCATTTGGTCATTCAGCTCATCGCTCGCGCCCTGGGTGGTGAAATAGATAGCTGACGGGATGGCGGACACTCCGGCGGCGCTGCGGAAATTCCGGTAGCTGGTCGAGTTGATGCCAACACGATAGTAGTGTGCCGCTTCGAGTTTGACCGGCAGCACGCAGGTTCGTGGAGTGCGCCACTGGGCTTTCTGGTCCTCCGGCGCGGCGGGGAATTCCGGTCCGCCGCCGGTCCACGACATGCCCCCTTCCATGTCCTGGTCGAAGGTGACTTCGATCTGGGCCACTGCCGGGTCGATGCCGGTTGCCCCGACCGCGGGGAACGTGGAAAGGATATTCGGTGGCGGCGGTGCGGCGGTTGCGGGTGCGGCCGAACTGCCGCCCGATCGGGCGTCGGTGAGGGTGATGAGGCCCAAGCCGACCATCAGCGCCACGGCGAGCGCCGGTCTACGATGGATTTGGTTGAAGGTGGCGATCATACCGATCCTCTCTTTCAGTTGGTGTTTATTTTCCAAAGTCCCCGCCAGGCCCGGCGCCCAGGCCGAGCGGCGATATCCTTCGAGCAATTTAATGATGGTTCGGCCATAGGGTAGGTGGTCGTCTTCCCTGGCGTACGAGAGCGCCAGCGCGTCGCACGCCAACTCGCGGTCCACGCGCATCCGGTAAAAGGCCAGCCACACCAGCGGGTTGAACCAATGCACGATTTGCACCGCGGTCATCAGCCAGGCGACGAAGATGTCATGGCGCTTGAGGTGGCTCAATTCGTGCAGGAAAATGAACCGCAGTTCCTCAGGCGAGAAACTCCGCGTCAGCCCCGCCGGCAGCAGCAGCCGGGGGCGGATGAAGCCGAAGAGCGCCGGACAGCCTATCTGGGCGGTCTCGACCAGCGTGACCGGAGTATGCACCCCCATTCGCTCCTTGCAGTCTTCCAGCACGTTCATCACCGGGGCATCGATGAGCGGCCGGCGAGGGGTCACCTTCCGGAAGATCCGGTAGCACGACAGCCCCAGGCAGGAACTCAGCGTCAATGCGCCGAAAGCCCAGATCCGCAGCCACCACGAAAGCGACCGATGGAGCGCCGGTGTCGCGCTTGCCGCCGGGGCGGAGGCTGGTTCGGCAACGACCGTGCTCGGCCACAACGGGTCCGCGGCGAGATGCTCTGGGCGGGCTGACACCACTGATAGGGGCGCGGCTCCCTGGGGCACCTGGAACCAGTTGAACAGGCTCAGGGAGGAGGGGACGGTTAGCGGCACGGCCAGCCGGACCAGGACGAGCAGCCACAGGGCGTAGCGCCAGTGAGGGCTGAGCCGTCGCCCCAAGGTCCACTGGACCGCCAGGACCAAGACAATCAACACCGCCGCCTGCCAGGAGGCCTGGAGCAACGAAAGCACGCGGGGCCATTCGACCAGGGTTTGCATGGGGCGCCTCTAGGTTGAGCATCTGCGGTCTTCTGGATCATGCTCGTCGAGCAACCGCTTCAACTCGCTCATCTCGGCGGGCGAGAGCTTCTTGCGCTCGACAAAATGGGCGAGCATCGGCCGCAGTGAGCCGCCGAAGACACGTCCGAGGAACGAATCGCTGACCGCAGCCACACACTCGCTTTCGCGCACCAGCGCGCGGTAGAGGTAAGCGCGCCCCTCCTTCTCGAATCCTAGCGCCTTCTTTTTCACCAACCGGTTGAGAAAGGCCTTTACCGTCCGGGGATGCCACGTGGGGTCCTCCCGGGTCAGCGTCTCAATAATGTGTCCGGCCGAGCAAGGTGCCTGTGACCAGACCACGCGCATGACCTGCCACTCGGTTTCGGAGATTCGAGGGATGGATGTCATGGTTATTGAGCAGCGGTTTTGAAAGTGTAAGCGACCGGGTCCAGCGGCACACCCTCCGCGCTTTGGAAATTCTTAAACGATACGCTGTTGAGGCCCAATCGGTAGTTGGAATCGGGTTTGAGCGACACCGGGAGCACGCAGGTCTTATGGTCCTTGGTCCAATACGCTCGGCGCCCGTCCGGAATCGTCGGGAACTCAGGCCCGCCACCCGTCCAGGAGCAACCTTCGTTCATGACCACATTGAAGGTGACACTGAGCATCGTCAGTGACGGGCTCACATCCTGAGCACCGTTGGCCGGGTTCGTGCTGACGACCTTCGGTGAGCCCCCTGCCTGCGGCGTCCCACTCGTCGCACCCGCGGTCGTGAACACGATGGCGGTGGGCGTGACCTCCACCCCTCCCGAACTCCGAAAACTGCGGTAGCTGGGGGCGTTGATTCCAACCCGGTAGCGGTGTCCGGCGACTAACTTCACCGGCAGGACACACGTGCGCTTGTCCCGCCAGGCGGCCTGTTTTCCGTTCGGGATCACCGGGAAAAGCGCGCCCCCGCCCGTCCACGACATTCCCTCCTCCATGTCCTGGTCAAAGGTGACCGTTATCTCGGTCAGCCCGGGATCCACATCGGTGGCTCCATTCTTGGGAGAGGTGGCGACGATGCGGGGCGCGCCTTGGGCCAGCGCACAGCTTGCCCCGCCTGGCCAAACCCCTCCGACCGTAGCCAGGAAAACCCAGGCGCCGAAATACCCCGCGAGGGACGGCCGATGGTGGGTGTGGGATTGAGTGTTCATAGTGACCCTTTCAACGATGAGTTTGCTTCCTGGCCCACAGCCCGCGCCGGTGCCTGGGATGAGCACCCAAGGTCTGGGCCGAGCACAGGTTTTCATACGCGATCATTTATGACTACGTCTGTAATCGTTGCAAGATTACAACGGTAATCCTTTCCTGTCAATAGGTGATTTCGTCCATTATTCCCAGGCGTGAAACCGGCGCCGCCACTGGTTGAGCCAGGCATCGATGGCGGGTTTGTTGGTCTTGTAATAAATTGCGCCGAAAACTACGGCCGCGCCGAGCAGCAGGACCAGGCTGCCGACGATCGTCATGCGCGCGCTGCGCTCCATGTTCACCAGCATTTTGTAGAGGAGGGAGACCAGGTCCACAGTGAGGCCGGCGAAGCCGAGGGCGAGGTAGAGGCGGACGCGCAGCAGGCTGCCCAAGCCCATGGCTAGCAGACCCAGGAGGATTAGCGTCAAGTTGAAGGTGATCGCATGGCGGTCATCCGCCAGGGCGTAATAGGCGGCGCTGCCGAGCATCGCCATCAAGGTGACCAACCGGATCCAGTTTCGGGTTTCGGCCGGGATGCGCTGTTGGAAGAGGTGTTGGAGAATGAGCACCCCCAGGCCCACCGGGATGATGTAAGCGTGAACCGCTTGGAAGTGGAGCTTCGAGTAAAAGGTGATCAGGACGAATCCCACGAAGCCACCGAGGGCCAGGAGATTGTAGGGAGATTCTCGGTCGTCCTTGCCCAGGTAGGAAAAGAGGACGGCATGCAGTCCCACCACCATGAGTGCCAGGTCGACTCCGAGGCCGCGGAAGATCACCCACGCCAGCGCCAAGGCGGGCACGACCAACAAAGTGGTCAGCAAGGGGACCCGGAGGGCTCGCGGTTGGGTGTCGAGGACTTGTTTGGCCCCGGCCAGGGCGAAGGAAACGCCGAGGCTGGCCCAGACATCGTATTCGTAACGCCAGAAGGCCGTGGTGAGCATGAGGTGGCGGCGGATGGTGGCGCCGCAGGCGAAGGCGGCCACCTGCATGAGGTAGAACGTGAGCATGGAGGGCCGGTCACGGCCTTCGTAGAACCAGGCCGCCGCCAGGGCGGCTTCGAGCAGGGTGATGACCGTGAACTCCCGCGTGGTCAACGCCTGCTGGTAATGGAGCACCTGGACGACCCCGATCACCCCCAGGACGATCCAGAGAACGGCCCGGTGAATCCGGGCGCCGTTGGATTCCAACCAGGCGAGGGTGACGTCGAACAACCGGAACTGGGCGCGCGGCCGCGCAAAATAGCAGGCAGCCCAGTAGAGCGGAAATACCCGGGCGAAGGCGCCGATGAGAAAGAGGACTGCGGCGGCAGCCAGGATCGGCCAGTATTGGCGCTCGGGCTCAAAGGCACCCGAGTCGAAAGGAGCCTGGCTGAAGTAGGTGAGCCAAACCGGTACCGCCAGGAGCGCCGCGGCGCCAGCGGCTTCCACCGGGTTTCTCGCCTGTCGTTCCCGCATGGGATTCCAGGCGGCCAGCAGCGCCCCCAGGGCCATGCCCCACAACCCGGTGGTCGACCAGGGCCGGTGATAACCGATGTGGGCGAACACCAACATGGCCAGCACCAGGGCGATGCGCCCAATGGTCTCAGGCCGGGGCGTCCACCACGTGGCGTCGGTGGCTACGGGAGGCTGAGCCATTGATGCGGGTTCGGCCTTTCCGGGTTGGGCTTCCGCCACGGCCAGCAACGCCAGCCAGAGTCCCAGCAGGGCCCAGATGACCGCGTCCTTGGGCAGGTAACTCGGGATGAGGAAACCCGCATGCAGGGCCAGGGCGAACTCGGTGCCGGCGATGATGAGGTAGATTGCCGAGCGCCTAATCCAGCCCTGGTGGAGGATAATCGTGGCGGCGCCCGCCAACAGCGGGGCGACCTGGTACGGGTCGCTCGCGTAGTCCGCGATCCCCAGCCACGTCACGCCTTGGGTGGCGGCGAGGAGGAACAGCCCCCAGTAGTGCCGTAGGGAGTGCCAGCGGGGATCATCCAATCGAGCCAGGCGTTGGATGAAGGTTCGCAGGGGGGAACGGGCATAGCTCACAAGGATCCAGAAATGGCCCAAGGCCAGAGCGCACCAGGCGGCGGGCATGGGGTAATGGAACGGACTGAACCCCGGCAGAGCGGTGAGCAGGAAATAACCGCCCGTCATGAGCGCCAGCCCACCATAGAACGCGAGCCAGCCGGTGCCGCCCAGGCCGTGCAACCGCAGCAGCATCAAGGCCAGCAGAACTAGCAGCGGAGCGTTGTAGTGGTAATAGTCCGTGGAGAGGGCAGCGTTCGGGAACATGACCGCCTGCAACACGGCCTTGAAGACGTATAATCCCAGGACGACAAATCCCAGGACAGCGGCCGAGTTGCGATAGCGCCGTGCCGTGGCCAGGCCCGAACGGGTGTCCCATTCCGCCCGCCCGTAGAAATAGGCCAGTGGCAGGGCGATGGCGATCAAGGTGAAGAGGGGTTGACGGAACCAGGGCACCAGCAGGGCGGCGCACCAGATCGCGAGCACAACGCCAAAATGGTAGAGGGCCTCGCACAGGTCGCCGTGGCTCTCCTCGCCGGGCTCAGGCTGACGGGCCGCTCGGCGGAAGTACCGGCCAGCCAGCCAAGCCAAGGCGCCGGACACCAGGAACCGGGCCGTCTGGATTTCCGCCACATCGGGAGCGGTGATGTAATTCACCGTGAGCAGGGCGAGCACCAGTGCCGCCAGGCCCAGGCAGGCCCGATTGATGACCGTCAACGCGGGCGCGTCTCGTAGCAGGCGTCGCAAACCGGTCGCCTGGATCAAGGTCAGACCGGCGCCGAGGCAGATCAAATGCAACTCCGACAGGCCGTGGGCGCGCAGCCAGGGACCGGCGAGCACGCGCACGAGGTGGATGTTGGCTGCGAAGAGCAGGGCACCGGTGCCCGCAAAGAAGAGCCGGCGCCCCCAGAACCAGGCGATCAGCGCAAATGTGGCCGCACCGAGATAAGGCGCCCAGAGCTGGACCGCGCTGTCCCGCAGGACCGGGTCGAACGTTTGGCGGGCGGCGGCGACGGACGCGAAGATGGTCGCCGGCCAAAAAAGCCAACCCCGCGAGCGAGCCCTGAAGAACGGCTGGGCGAAAGGACCCGAGACCAGGCCGCGCCGGCTTTGATACGCGAGATAGCCTGCCTGCGTTAGCAGGGTCAGGCTCAGGCCCAGCAACCCCAGGTGCCAAGGCGTGAGCAGCAGGTCCATCCCCTGTTCCAGGCTGCCGGCGGTGGAGAGGGGGCCTCGGTGGATCAGCTCATAACCCAGGAGCACCGCCGGCAAAAAGAGGAGGGTGCAGGCTTGGTTGCGCGCCGTAAGGACCAGCGCGCCGAGCAGCAACGCCTGCTGCCAGGGCGAACAGGCCAGCCCATGAAGTCCATCCCCCAGGCCGGTCAGTCCGAGCAGCACCGCCAGTCCGCTCGCCAGCGCAAACACCGGCAACACCAGCGATGCCCCCGGCGGGGACGGCGGGTCACCGCCTGGGAATGCGAACGGGGCCGATCCGCCGCCGGCCCGCGCACGGGCCCAAGCCGCTGCTTCCAACCCGATAACCAGGGCCTGTATCCCGACCAACCACCAGAGAGTTTGACTGAGGCCGTGCGTGGCCGACACCCGGGTCCAAAGCGGATCCACACCCGGAGCGCTGAAGGCCAACAACGCGATCCAACCGTGGAAGAACAGCAGTGAGGCGAAGAGCGGATGCCGTTTGGCCAGCGCATGCCAGACCAGTTGCGCCGCCAGGAAACCGTAAAGCCATTGCATCCGAACGAAATCAGCGCCCGCGATCAGAGCGACCATGCAGACCAGGCTGAGCACGGCGCTGCCCGCCAGCAGCACCGCGCGCGTGGGCTCGGTGAGCAGCGTCCCGGCCCAGGGCCGCGCGGGTTCGATCTGGAACCGATACAGCCAGTAAAGCCCTTGCAAGCACAGACCCAGCATAAGGAAGGGCCAGGTCCAGCAGGGGTCCGCCACTTGGTGCCAATAGCCGAAACCCAGCCCAACGAGCATAGACAGCCAGCCCAGGTGGACAGCGGCCACCGCGCCGCGCTGTTCACGATGATAAATCGCCAGGAAGGTCCAGGAGACTCCGGCAATCCCGAGGGCGAGGGCGGTCTTGATCTGGATCCCGCCGGCCAGTTCGTTCTGCACCAGGTTCCAGGTATCGACTTTGGTGATGAGAAACAGCGCCGCCACCAGGATGGGCCAGGTGAAGAGCGTGTGGTCGTGGCGGCGGAGAGGGAACAACTCCTGCCCCAGGTAGCGGTCACCTTCGGGCAGGTCCTTCAAGAACGTCCACGGACGCAGTCGGAAAGCCAGCCACACCAGGGCCAGCCCCCAACCGGCACTCCCCAATCCGCTGCCCCAACCGAGCCAGGGCACCGCGCGCTCGAGTGCGCCGCGGAGTTCGGGGAACAGGATAGCCATGATCGCCACCGCCATGCCCGCCGGCACCAGCGAGCGGGAATAATAGGTTGCCGGGACCAGTGCCAGCATCATGAGGATCGGTCCGGCGTAATCCATGCCGTCGTGATACCATCCCTCCGCCAACGTGGTGTCGCCCAGCAGCACCCGCAGCACCATCGCCGCCACCCCCAGGATGCCGTAAAGCCACAGCCCCGTCGATCGGGCTTGGAGGATCAGCGGGATCGGTTTCCACCGGGTTACCCCGAGCCAAACCCAAGCAAGCACTGCCAGGCCAAAAACCATGGTATTGTGATGCGCCGTCCGTCCGGCCACGTCCATGAACCCCGCATAGGGCAGCGCTAACGCCAGGATCACCAAGGTTCCGTGCAACCAGCGGAGTTGTTGATCTTTGAGCGCCTGCCAGCCGAGGATGGCCGCCAAGACGGTCAGCCAACCCGCCGTCGGGAGTGGCGGCGAGTCGTAATGCCATTGGGCGAGCGGCGTGACCATGGTGGTCAGGATGAGCACGACGGCTTGCAGGCCGCGGCAGGCGGCCCCCAGGTCCGCATCGCGCCGGCCATACACCCGATGGGCGATGCCAAAGCCCAGTGCCATGACCACTCCCACCAGCGGCAGCCACGGCCCCGGGTAGGCCGGCAGGAGCGTCACCGACGCCCCGCCCAGCGCCCACAACGTCAGGGCGATCCAATAGTGCAACGGGTGCTTGCGCGAGCGCGCCTGGTAGAGCCACACGCCGCCCGTGGCCCCCAAAACGACGATCCGCATGGTCGGCTGGCTGAAGCCCATGAGGACCCCTAGCAGGAGGAGGGCAAAACCCAGGAACGATTCGCCGCCATGCCATTGTGGATTCTCCTTCAATTCGAGGGCGCGGCGTTCCGCGAACAATACCAGCCAGCCGATCAGGATGACCAGCAATGCGTAGGTCTGAGCCTCTGGCACATGTCGCATGAAACCGTGAACCCAAAGGAACACCTGCACGAACGTGATGCCCAGCGAGGCTGCCACGAACCAGGGCACCCGTTTCTCCTCAGCCATCGGGCGTGTCAGGATCCGGCGTGTGAAACGGACGATGGTCGCCGCGGCTACCGCGAAGCCGAGATAGAACCCGGTCCCGATGCAGACCAGCAGCGACTCGCCCTCCAGGTGGCCCAGCGTTTTCGCCAAGGGACCCACGACGACTATTGCGTTCAGGAGGAGCAACGCCCCGGCCAGAGGATTCCCCAGCGCCGGCTCCACGGCGGAACACCACCGGCGCAAGCCCCACCCGAACACCGACACATAGATGAGGGCCAGGGCCAGCAAGGCGGGGACCTTTTGCGGCACGTTCGGATCGGACGACAGGATAGCCGTGGCCATGAAGTTGATCGGGAGCAGGGCGATCGCCGCTCCTCGCAGGACGGCGGCCGTCCCCCGGAACTCGGCGCCCCGTCGCTCGATCCAGCCGCCGGCCCCGGCCAGCGACCACGTAAACAACCCCAAGAGCGACGGCATGATGGTGTAGCGCAACAGCCAGTGTTTGTCCCAGGTGAAGTAAGCCAGTAACGAGCTGCCGAAAATCACCATGACGATCCCGGCCACCATATACCAATTCTCCGCGAAGAACGGCTGGACGTGGGTTTGCCAGAGGGACGGTTGGGGCGGAATGGCGGGCGGCGGGGCGGGTGCGGGCTCCCTCAACGCAGGCGGACGGGTGACGCGCGGTTCGGGGGTTGCGGGGCGGGAGCTGGCGATTACTGGGGGGAGTGGGACGGAACTGGGGGCGGGTGACCCAAGCAATGCCCGCCGCTCCTCGTTGGTCGTTTGCCGGGCCCACCGCTCGACCAATGCCGACGCCTCGAGCGGAGGCTCGCCCAGCAATACCCTCGCTGCCAACACCTCCAGCACGGCCGGGTCGGGGTCGGGGCCTTGCGCATAAAAGATAAGTCGGAGCGCCTCCGGGCGGATCGCAATCAAACGGCCCAAAGCCTCCTGTTCGGCCTCCCAGAGCGCAGCCTGCCGCGAGAGCCAGTGTTGCCAACTCCCCCAGGTCGTCAGGGTCGCCTCACCGAACCGCAGCGTGAGGTTCAGCATCGCGCGGTCGCGTTCCAGGTCGGCGTCCTCAGCCGCAGTCATCTCCCGGAGCGTCGGCACCACATCCGGGGTGATCCAGGCGCAGGCGCCATCCAGCAAGCGGGCCTTTTCCTCGCGGCTCGCCACCGCCCACTGCGACTTCAGCGCGGAGAGCAGGGCTTCGTTGTCAAGCTCCGCAGGCATAGCTTGGGTTTCGCCGGTCTGAGTCAAGGGCCGGGATCTCAAGCACCCGCCCCACTGCTGGATCCACCCTTTCCGGGCGGCCAGCCAACACTGCTCGATCTCCACCAGGGGTGCGAACGGCTTGTCCCCACCCTGATCGCCGGGCGCGTACCGCCAGCCACCATCCCAGGCCGTCTCGAGTTCCTTCAACCTTCCCCAGGGGCTTCGCTCCAACGGGCCGGTAAGCGCCGCATGGGCGTCGGCCAGCGCCTTCGAGGCCCGTCCCTTGATCTCGCGGAACAGGCCGGGTGCCTCCGCCTGATGGGCCGCTACGAAACTAAGGTCCCGGACCAAACGGATAGCCTCCTCGACTGCTGCCTCGGGCTTGCCCGTGAAACTCCAAGCCTCGGCGATCTCCAGCGACAGTCCCTCCAGGAGGACGGACGATCCGACCGGAGGCGATTGATGGCGGCTCGCATGGACCCGCAACGCCTCTTTGCGCAGCGTTTCACGCAGGTGCGCGCCCAGGACCCCCAGCACGCCATCGCGCTGGCCGCCCACCGCTTCGAGAGCCCTGAACAACGATGGGCTTGGTTCCCCGCCGCCGGCCAGTCTTTCGAGCGCCGGAAGCACCACCCGGGCTTCGAGTTTTCCCGCCGCCAGCCAATGGGCTAGTGTGCCGATGAGGTCTGGGTTGGTTTCCATGATCGCGTCCCTTTCAGAGGCTTCCGGTGTCCTGTGGGTTCTTCATACACCCTTATTATACGACCATTGCGCGCCCACGTATAATTGATAAATCACGGCCGAACATTGATTTCGGGCCCGAGGGCGTCGCGCCAAACATCACAGTGGCGCCGACCGACCTTGGCCTCGACCAAGGCTGCGACGAGGTCTTTCTCCTGCCAAGCTCCTGGGGCGGGCGGTGGGTTATGGGTTGCCCCGCCCCTTCCCGGCAGGCCCAAACTCGGAAAGCTCCGTTACCGGCTGAGTCGGAAGAACCCGGCCCGGTTGGTCGTGCTGTTGGTGACGACGTTTTGATAACCCACCAGCGACATAAGATTGGTCAGCGTGGCCCAGTTGGTGCTGGGGAGGTTGGTGGCCATCTGTAGTTGGTAGGCGTAGGCCCAGGCCGGCCAGTTGAAGCTGTTGTTGGTTCCGCGTTGGGCCAGGGTGAGGCTAGGGGCGACGGTGGCGGTGCCGACCACAGTCGTGCTGGCCCCGAGCGCGCTGCGAAGCGTAAGATAAATCGGGTAAGCTCCCGAGTTGGTGTACGTGTGCGAGCCGCGGACTTCCTTGATCCCCAACGAATTCGTCTTGATGACGCCATTGTTGGTGGAATTGTCGCCCCAGTTGATCAGCGCGCTGAAATGGGTAATGGAACTGTTCGGAACCCCATTGGTGAAACTGGCCACCAGTTGGTTTGAAAATGGGACAAGCGCCGCCGCACTGAAATTCGTTGGGGTGGCGTTCAGGGGCGTGTCCCCAAACACAAACGTATAAGTCTGCCGATCGTAGCTGGAAAAACCCGAGTCGCCGCTGACGTAGAAGATCAGGCTGATTGGCCCCGTATAATTCGTGTTCGGCAGGATAATAACCTGCAGTTGGTTGCCGAGCGGGTTCGCTGAACCTGCGGCGTTGGTGGACGAACTCTGGTCGGCGTACTGCACATACCAGTTGTTGGTGACGCCAGGGAAATCATAGCCGGAGACATAATTTGTCAGCGATATGTTTGCCGGGGCGATCAGATTGGTGATGGTGTTAGGGTAGAGGAAGGGGGTTTCAACGTTGGCATCCGCGACGGTGGTGGCCGTGAACGAATTCGTGGCCCGCCCGCCTGCGCCGTCATCGGCGATGACCTTAATGGTGCCCGCCACGCCAGCCAGGTTGGTACCCGTCACTGTGAGCACGGTATCGAAATAGTCGGGCACCAGGGAGGCTTGGAGGATGACGACGTCCGCCAAGGGACGGCTGTTGGCGTCCACCGCGGTGTGGTTGATGTTGGAAAGGACGTTGAAACCCCGGACCAGTTGTCCGAAAATCGTATAGCCGAAATCGCCGCCGCGGTAGGGTGCCACCGTGATAAAAAACTGCGAGCCATCGGTGTCCTTCCCGGAGTTGGCCAGAGCCAACTGCCCGACGCCGCTGAAGATCGCCTGCGGTGTGAACTCGTCGTCATACCGGAAAACCGGGCCGCCGGTGCCGTTGGTAAGCGGGTCACCCCCTTGGTTCATAAAACCCGCAATAACCCGGTGAAAGATGGTGTTGCTGGTGTACAGACCGCCGGCCGTCAACCCTTGGATGACATCCACGGTATGCGGAGCCAGGTCCCGGAATAACATGAGGGTCAGGTCGCCCAAATTGGTCACCGTTATCAGTCCACCGCGATAAGGAGTCTTATAGGCGCCGGGCGCGTTGCTGGACGCGACTTGTGCCACCGACATCTTCCAGAACGGGTTGTTCGTATGGACCTGGACCGTGAGGCGGTTGGTGCTACTGGTCGCGGAAAAGGTCAAGGGCAGCCCGTTCGGCGAAGTGGCGGTCACCGGGATAATCAGCGATTTGCCCGCCGGAATGCTCGCGCTAGGGATTGGGTCGATCGCCGGGGCGGCCCAAACGGAAAGGGAAACCCCGGCCAGCCAGACCGCCAATGTGCAAGCCAAACGACAAATCATAGTTTTGAACCGGTTGGTGCTCGCGCAAAAACTACCCTCACTCCGGGCCTCCGCCTCTCCGGCTGAACCCAACGAGACTCTCGTGTTCACGCTCAACTCACCGGCTCGGTCAATAGAGCATTGGGCGGGCCTAAAAGCAATCGGAAACCGTCGTTTCCGCGACCTCACCGCCTGGATTTCTCGTTTGACAGTGGGCCGGATGAATGGCCCTCTTATCCGCGATGAAACAACGAAAACTCGGAACACAAGGTTTAACCGTCTCGGCCCTCGGGCTCGGGTGCATGGGGATGTCGGATTTCTACGGTGGCCGGGATGAAGCGGAGTCCATCGCGACCCTGCACCGCGCGGTGGCGGTCGGGGTTACTTTCCTGGATACCGCCGACATGTACGGCTGCGGCGAGAATGAACGGTTGGTCGGACGCGCCCTCAAAGGCCGCCGCGCCGAGGTAACCCTGGCGACTAAGTTCGGGAACATGCGTGACGGAAACGGCAACTTCCTGGGGGTCAACGGCCGGCCCGAGTACGTCCGGGCCTGCTGCGACGCGAGTTTGCTACGTTTGGGGGTTGATCTCATTGACCTCTATTACCAGCACCGCGTCGATCCGCAGGTGCCCATCGAGGAAACCGTCGGGGCCATGAGCGAGCTAATCCGCGCGGGCAAAGTCCGGTTCCTCGGGTTGTCCGAGGCGGCACCCGAGACGATCCGCCGCGCCATGAAAGTGCATCCCATCAGCGCGTTGCAGACCGAGTATTCTCTCTGGACCCGCGACGTGGAGGCCGAGGTCCTGCCGCTGTGCCGGGAACTGGGGATTGGTTTTGTGCCCTACAGCCCCCTGGGTCGGGGTTTCCTGACCGGGAGATTTAAGAAACTGGAGGATTTGCCCGAGGGTGATTGGCGCCGGAACATGCCGCGCTTCCAGGAGGGGAACTTGGAACGTAATGTGAAGCTGAGCGAGCGGATCGAAACGCTGGCCCGGCGCAAGAAATGCACGGCCGCACAACTGGCCCTGGCCTGGGTGCTGGCGCAGGGCGACGACATCGTTCCTATCCCCGGCACCAAACGCCGGACGTATCTCGAGGAAAACGTGGCCGCGCTGGGGGTTGAATTGAGCCCCGCCGAGTTGGAGGAGATCGGCGCCGCCGCGCCGCCGGGGGCTGCCGCCGGCAACCGCTATCCCGAAGCGGGCATGAAGGCGATTAACCGGTGAGCTACCGGGCAAAGGCCGTGCAGCCTGGCAGGCCGGTTTGGGCCAGGGACACTTTCATGGCACAGTTTACATCCTTCCGGCGTGTTCCGTTGTAAGAATAAGGTAGAAGATCAGCGCTTTCGTCTTAGATTGAACCAGCGGGACAGCGGCGAGGTCGCCGGGGCGTAGCGTTGGAGGGCCAGCGCACGGAAGCTCGATCGCAGATGGAGCGCCGCGCCTAACCCGAAGCCCAGGTCCGTCAACAGGCCGAGCCCAAACCAAAGGCCGATGAAGAACTTCCAGGTCAGGATGGGATCCGAGGGGACGTCCTCGATGAGCGCGTTGGCCAGGATGCTGATCAGGATGAAGAGGATCCACGGGGCGCAGAGGATGCGCGCGATGGTCATGCCGGCGAGGTGACTTGGTTTTTTCGAGGTTAACGCCCCCCACAGGCCAACCCATCCCAAGGCGATCAGGTCGGCCACGAGCAGGACCATGAAAGTCACCCAGAGCACAGGATTGATCGGTTGGTCGTGAAACGATTCTCGTTGGAGCGAGGCAACCAGAAAAATCAATTGGATGGCGATCACGGTCAGCACGGGGCCGAGAAACTGGCCGCGCAAAGCCATCCATTGGCCGCGGAGGGTCTCTTTCACGGTCATCGTAGTGGAGAGGACTAACTCCAACGCACCCGATTTTCGGTCTTCGGCCAGGTTGCGTCCCGACTCCAGGGCGACCCAGAGTTTGAGGATCGAGTTCAGGAGGATGGCCATCGGCAAATCAACGCCTTCACAGCACCACTCCGCGCCGGCCCGCAGATACCCCCAGGCCCACCCGGCGGCGACCAAGCCGACGGCGCCCCAGACCAGCGCCGGTTTGACACGCGCCCGGGCACCCAGCCAAGCGACGGGGTTGCGGTCCAGGAGGCGGCTGCGGAAAGCCTGGCGGCGCGCCGGGAGGCCACCGACCAATGCCTGCCAGAACTTGCGCCGCCGCTGCGCCCGGGTTGCGGCAGGCCGGTCCTGCCAGGAGCGAGGGACGATGACACACGCCAGTCCCAGGAAGAGCCAACCCAACGAGTGGATCACCCCCATGGACCACCAAAAGTCGTGCAGCGTCTTTCGAGAAGCGCTGGCGTAATGCGATTCTCCCAGGGTGTAAAACGGGCAGGGGAACAGCAGCACATCGCCCAGCGCGCTGCGGTGAGTCGGGGACACGAGGTAGGTGATGCCCGACAGAATGGGGCAACCCAGAGTGAGCATGAGTAAGATGGCCAGGGTGGCCGCCAGGGCTTTATACGAGCTCCGGCTCAAGGCG
>Ga0316220_1003037_pt1 | contig 14628 bp, 15 predicted proteins | sample TBH18005metaG_FD_203632 | JGI IMG/M metagenome (GOLD analysis project Ga0316220, IMG submission 203632) | Freshwater microbial communities from Trout Bog Lake, Wisconsin, USA - TBH18005 | ecosystem: Environmental > Aquatic > Freshwater > Lake > Hypolimnion/Profundal zone | place: USA: Wisconsin...
AGTAGTTAGACCAATTCCGTCAGCGTACATATTTTTTGTGAACTGACGGTAAGGGGAGAGCTTTGCCCAAAAACGCGCTTAGCCAGAGCCCTCAAAAGTTCAATATTCATTGGTCAGTACCAACACAGCCGGAGTAAAGAAATCATGTCTCACAAAAAACAGTCAGCAATTCGCAAGTCGGAAAACAGCGCCCCCCACTATACAAAGCGCTGGGATGGTGGCGTGGAGGTCAACACGGGACTCGCACCCATTCAGGATGTGCGTTTCCTGTGCGCGGCCATCAACTACCCCTACATGTTTGAGAACCCGCTGGGCGATCTCACCATTGAGCGCAATTGGTCTGCAGCATTCACGCTGACCTGCATGGAGATTGATGCATTTCTTGGGCAATACAAGCGTGGATTCTGTTGGCGGCAACTTGATATTGAAGATGGTCAACCGCACTGGTACTGGTCGCTGGGGCAGGACTATGACCACCAGGTCCTGGTGGCCGAACTGGCAACACTGCCCAGTGCCGTGATCGTGATGTCTGCATCGGATCCGAAGGACGAGCTGCGCAATGCCATCCGTGCATTGGTGGCTACCGGAATGCGCAGGGCGAAGTTTTTCAGCCAGGAAGCCAGCAACGCGGGAGCAATGCAATGAGCGCGCGCTGGCCAAGGGATGGTGGCGGCTTCATCACCGGTATTGATGCGGCGAATGATGCAGATTTCACTTCAAGCCTGGCAAACCCGTCAGGCCCACGCTGGACGGGCCCGATGCGGCTGCGTGGGGTCTACCCGGCGAACATTGGAGAAGTCCTGGGTGCAGCAGAAGACCTGTGGCTGCGAATGGCGAATCAGCCGGAGGTGCATGGCCCCGTGCTGGGCACCGCATCAACCGGAGAACGACGCGTGATTTTCCGCTTCGATGGCAATGGCAGGCACCCCGAATGCTGCCAACTGTTGGCCGCGGCCTCCAGCGGTGACAGTTACTTGTGGAGTCAGGACGGCAGCAGGGGAAGCCTGGTGTGCGACGTCCAATGGCAGGGGAATTCCCTGGTGATTGATCTCACCCCGGCTCGCCAGATGCGCCGCTGGCCGGAGGGCGAGGCGGTGGAATGGCAGGTCCAGGCCCTCTTGAACCGGATGCAAGCAATAGGGAGGGCGCTATGAAGGTAATCGTGAATAGGCGTACAAGTTTGCGCAGACATCAAAAACGCCATGGACCCAAGCCCAAGACGTTCATGACGCAGCTGCGGATGCTACCCGACCAGCGCCTGGTGGTGGACTTTCCTGGCTCTACCAAAAAATGGCTGGTGAAAGGGGTGGGAGGCCGTGTCTGGTTTTATGCCGAAGACCAAGGCTTGCACATCACAGCCCATCCCTGGGGACCCTATGCGGGTAGACATAGAAGCACTCGCATTCGAACGACCCACGTATCCATACGGCGCTGCAAAAGGTGCTGTGTGGGTCCGCCGAGGCTCAGAAGGCGGTCAAGCCGGGAGTAGATGGCAGCAACCGAATCACGCTTCCAGCAGCAATTCCGCTGTCTGGTCGATCAGCTTGCCGGGTTTGCAGTTCAGGGCACGGGCGATCTTGAAAATCATGACCAGATTGGGCAGGTGCTCGCCGCGTTCGATCTTTCCCATGTGAGACCGTTCGACCTGGGCCAGGTTGGCAAGTTCTTCCTGAGCCAGACCCAGCTTGAGCCGCCGTTGGCGCACCACCTGGCCAAAGGCAATGGCAGGTGCGGCTTCGAACGTGGTGGCGCCACGGGGACGGCCTGGCTTGACTTCACGCGTTTGCATTGTCTGCAGCTTCGCGTTTAGTCACCATTTAGACCACGTTATATTTAACTCATAATATGCAGCCTGATGCCCTTTTGCATCACTGCATTTCTAAAACAAGACTTTCATTCCACAAGGAGGAATCATGAAAAACCTTAACGCACTTGGCAACAGTCAAGCTCTTGATCGCGTCCCTGCCTGGGCTTCAACTTCCCGAAAATTGATGGACGCAATGGCTTTAGTCGCATTGAGCGCAGCCTTGGCCGCTTGTGGCGGCGGTGGGGGAGGTGGCGGCAGTGCCAGTACCACTAACGGAACCAACGGCAGCTTACAAAGTTCCGGAAATGCGCAGGCCACTGCAGTTGCGGCGATGAACTGGGCGGCCGGTCCATCGCTGTATGCCAGCGGCGCGATCACAACCTACATGCCGTCGATGGCCAATATTGCTGCCGGCAAGGTGTTGGCCGTATACGCACAGTCAGAAACCGGTGGCAACAAGCTCTACAGCACCATGGGAGATCTTGCTGCGGGAACTTGGACGGCGCCGATTCTCGTTAGTGGCTATACCGGGACGGTGCAAGGTGTGAGCGACATTGGTGGCTGGGCGCTGAATCCATCCGCGACGGTGGTCTCGGCCAACCCGGCCACGGGTGTTGCCACTGTTGCGTGGACTTCTCAGGTGACGGGCGAGGCAACATTGCGGGTCTGGCTGAGTACCTATTCGAACAGCGGTAGCGCTTGGACTACGCCAACGCAAATCGGAGTGGCCAGCGTCAGTGGGCTCAAAATCACCAGCTCGGCAGCCGGCGGAACGCTGATCGGATGGTTGAGCGCCAGTACTGTCAATACAGGCACGCAAGCACTGAATCTGTACACGGTCCCGGCATCAAGTGCAGCGGTTACCGACAAACTGGAGCTTGGAGCCAGTCCTTATTCCGCGGTCAAGCTGGGCCTGAGCGATGCCAACACCGTGGTGGCCATCTGGGCCGGGGCCTCACAAACTGTGAAATTGGCACGCAAGACCGGTAGCGTCTGGGCGGCAACGGTAAGCCTGGGAACAGGCGCGCCAGCATCGGAGTCAGACTTGGACGTGGTGGTCAATGCCGATGGGTCTGACGCGGTTGCCTGGAGTGGAATTGATCCTTCCGTCCACACCGTGGTGCATGACGCCACGGGCGTACAGACTGCGAGCCAACTCATTGCACAAGGTTCCATGGGTAATACGCGGCCATCATTGGGTTCTCTGGGCGCTGGCAAATACATGGTGGTGTTTGCTGCCTCATCCCTGAGTAACACGGGATTCTCGTACCACGAGCCCTACAGTGCGACCTACTCTCCAGGTGCGGGATGGTCTGCTCCCATCGCTCTGTACCCGATCGGGGTCAGTGGCGCAGGGAACCAGCAGCTGCGCATCGATGCGGCCGGTGATGCCTTGGCTATCAATCTGGGCTACAACATCAACGGATATTCGTTGGTCGGTGGAGCCAGTGCCTGGACTCCAATGACCAACATTGTGTATGGCGGCGCGATTCCCGCCTTTGTCCAAGAAAAGGCGACCGGACGCGGGGTGATCTTGTGGTGTACCGGAACCCAACTGCTGTCGGCCTTCTTCAAGTAAACAGGCGCAATACTGAAGAAACAGGGAAACACTCCATCTGCATTGGATGGGGTGTTTCTAAGCCTTACAGGTGCAGCAAAAAAGCCTCTGAGAAGCCTCCAAATTCGCTTTGCTACTGAGGCGAAATTGCTACCTTTCGGAGTGAGCACAGTGCTCATGCATGAAAGGAAATGGAAATGCGAAAACAAGATATCTTCGACCACCAGGTCACAACGCTGGTGCATATGGTGCAGCGATTGCACAGTGCTGGGGCCGCTGACAAAGAGTTGGAGACAAAGGTACGATACTTCGTTGCCTTTGAGTTGATCGGCAGGGGAACACCGGATGTTATCGCCCGCGCTTTGGGTGAGCTGGGTGATGCTGAGGCAGACCTACTGAACGACGTAGTCAACCATTGCAGTCAGGTCTTTTATCGAACGGATGCGGTTTGGAGCGCCTTTGCCGTTCCGGTGGCTGTGAACTGGCATATGCAGGATCACTGCAACTACCGCACCAGCTCTGGTGAAAAGAAATTCCTTGATGCGTTGGCGTCCGAAATTCGCCAATGTGGTGGTGCAAAGGAAGTCATTCTGGACACGCGTATCTACAGCGCAATGGAGTTGTACGCTGCGCCAGCACGTGTTCTGCACGATCATTTGCAGCAACTCGTCATCAGTGCACCGAGGTTGACTGCACCTCTGAAGTCAATGGCTTTGAGAAGCACAAATGAGTCACCCTGGCGTATGGCGTACTTCCTGGGTGTGGAGGTGGGAGACCTCCAATCGCAGCGTAGGCTTCATGAGCCGGGAGTGCAAGAGGCATTGCAGGGCTACCTGCACCTGGGTGTCGATGCCCTGACGAAACCCAACACATTGATGCAGAAGTCAGCCCTCTTCGCTCGGGGAGTGTGTGGCAACACCGTGTGCCACAGTCCGCTGTATTTGCAAGAGGCGATTAGGTTTGGGCAAAAGGCCTTGCGCGGATATCGGCTGCGTCAGATGCTGGAGGAGATTGCGAAAGAGGAGGCGGGGGTGACGCTTTACTACTTCTTCAACGCCTTGCAGTACTCGCTCGATGTGTTGCTGTCGGGCAAGTGGCTGGCCTTTGAGATGCGTTGGATGCTGTACCGGGAGGAAGCGATGGAGGAGTTCCTTCAAGATGCAGAAGTGGCGATGTCTGCAGGAGCCCGGAACATGGACTGCACGCTGGTCTGTTTGGAGTTCGAAGAATTTCAGGCTGCCAGGGCGGCAACGGCTGTGGATTGCTATCGAATGAACAAGACGTGAAGCGCGTGTTGGGTCTCGGGGCTGCTGCAGAGCTGAAGACTTACTTGGCCTTTGCAGCCTTGGGAGTCTTTGCAGCTTTGGCTGGCTTTGCGGGAGCAGGAGCAGCAGCGGGGGCGGCAGGTGCAGCTGGTGCAACGGCCGGGGGAGTCTTCAGTGCAGCGCGTTGGTCCTTCAGCGCCGCGATTTCAGCAGTAACCTTGGCCTTGCGCTCGTTCAGTTTGACCAAGTTGGCGTTGATCTTTGCAATGGCCTTTGCAGTCTTGGAGACAGCTGGTGCCTTGGCTGGCTTTGCAGCGGCCTTCTTTGCCACAGGTTTTGCAGCAGCTTTTACTGCTTTTGCGGGAGCCGCTTTGACGGGGGAGGGGGCGGCTTTGGGAGCCGATTTTTTCGCAGTTGCCATGATTGAATTTCCTTTTGATTTGTTCGGCGAATCAGAGAGAGAAGATGCAAATATCTAGCCGCTTCATACTTGCGTCGCTGGGGATTATCAGCGAAATGCAACATTGATGGAGGATATTGAAAATGCTGCTCCACAAGAGTGCGTCGTGGGCAATAAAAAGTGGATAAATATGACCCACTGGTTGATCGCAAAAGACGCCTTAATTGCCCCTGGACCGGTTGGAAAATGTCGGCTGAATTGCCGTCCTGAGTGGCCCATCAGGCATCAACGAATTCGAGCTATTCCGTCGCCAATATAAAATTGATGCTGTGGGGCCCTTGTGGACACCGCAATGTTTTTCCATGTTGGTTCGATTTATTGGAGTTTTATGTCCCTGTCTCAACGCAATCTTGCTGCTCTACAAAAGGCTGGTCAAGCGGTTCGCGGCGCAGCTGAAGCCATCTCAGCAACGGTGCGCACGCAAGCCGAGAACATGGTTGCAAATGTGGCGAGCAACCCTTTTGGAGCGGAATCTGAACAGGCTTTCACACAGTTTCGAACCCTGGCCCGTCTGAGCCAAGACCTCATCGCAGTGGAGCAGCAACTTCAGGGACTCTTTGCAACCGCCACTGAACTAGCACGACCGGAGTCGGATGTGGTGATCGTTTTGCCCTCGCGCCGTTCGACTGCCGCATTGACAGAAGCTGTTCAGGATGTCGTGGCCAAACCTGCAAAAGTTACCAAGGTAGCTAAAGTCAAGGCCAAGGCGGCAAAGGCAGTGGAAAAGAAGACCAAGAAGCAAAGCAAGAAGGCGGAAAAACCCGCAGCGCTGACGGCGAACGACACCAAGTTACTGGAATTCCTGCGAACCACGTTGAAAGCAGATGACTGGACAACCATGACCGGCGCTGCAATGTCTCAAGGTTCTGGATTGTCGTTGGGCTCTGTTGGCGTGTCTCTGAAGAAAAATTTGGCACTGGGTTCAGTCAAGAAGGGCGGGCGTGGGAGCTACCAGCTCGCGGCCTGAAGATGCACCGGTTTGCTTGCAAAGGCTGGCCGTGGACTCCATGCTGATGTTCGCAGTCATACGCTGAGAAACCTATTATGAGCAAACCAGTCTCCAAATCGGCCATCCTGGACGGTGGCCTACGCTACAAGGCAAAAGTGTCGGGTTCTCCGTTTGGGGGATCCAACGCCTACCCTGGCACTTCGACCATGTCTTGCTTTCTATGCGGCAAGCACCGTCCACGTCCTAGTCTGATGACTCGCAAGTTGTTGGGACGCGCGCAAACAGTTTGTGCGCCCAAGTGTGAGAAGTAGGTGGTGACAGTGGCAGCGTTGATAATCTCGACGCTGCACCTCCATGACCATCCGCAATGCGCGTAATATTCTACAAAGACCTCAACACCCGCCGTGTCAAGGCTGCCTTTGCCAAGGTCATTGCCTTCATAGAAGCAGATGACTTTCGCAGCGCCGATGTCAAAAAGCTAGCACCCACCCGCTACTGGCGCGCCAAACTGGACTACAGCAACCGGTTGCTGCTGCAATTTTCCCGCTATGGCAGTGAAACAGTGTGCCTTGCTCTTGAGGTCATCGAGAACCACGCCTACGACAAATCCCGTTTCTTGCGTGGTGCCAGTCTGGATGAGGCAAAGATTGAGCGGGAGCCCGTGCTGCCTGATGCCGCTGCCGCACAAGCGCAGACCGACACCGAACCACTGCGCTGGATGCATGCCAGCCGCAATGTGTTTGAGTTGCTGGATAAGCCCATTATGTTTGATGACGCCCAGGAGGCGGTGCGCCGTCTGCCCCCACCCGTCGTGGTGGTTGGTTCTGCGGGCTCGGGCAAGACGGCAGTGACGCTTGCCAAGCTGCGTGAGGCGGATGGCCGTGTCCTGTACGTGACCCTTTCGGCCTATCTGGCGCAGTCTGCCCGGTCTCTGTATGCCGCGCATGGGTTTGAGAACACAGCGCAAGAGGTAGACTTCTTGAGCTACCGGGAGTTTGTGGAAACCCTGCGTGTGCCCGTGGGGCGCGAAGTGAGCTTCACTGCGTTTGCAGCCTGGTTTGAACGCTATCGGCAATCCTTCCGTGCCACCCTTGGCGAAATCGATGCCCATGCGCTGTTCGAAGAGTTTCGCGGGGTCATCAGCTCCACCCCCCAAGGGCCGCTCGACTTGCCCGGCTACTTGGCTTTGGGGCCACGCCAATCCTTACTAGGTGTTCAGGCGCGTGAAGCCGCCCATGCATTGTTTGCCCGCTACCAGCAGTGGCTGACAGAGGCGCATCTGTTTGACCTGAACCTGGTTGCGCACCAATGGCAGTCCCTGGCACAGCCGATTTACGACTTCGTTGTGATCGACGAGGTGCAGGATCTGACCAATGTGCAGCTCGCGCTAGTGTTGGCCTGCTTGAAGAAGCCTGGTGCATTCCTGTTGTGTGGCGACTCCAACCAGATTGTTCATCCCAACTTCTTCTCATGGGCTGCGGTGCGCACTTTGTTTTGGCATGGCCTGGCCGGTGAGGCCGCACAGCATCAATCCCTGTCGGTGCTGCAGGCCAACTTCCGAAACACCCGCGCGGTAACTGAGCTGGCCAACAACCTCCTCAAAATCAAGCAAGCACGCTTTGGCTCGATTGACCGTGAAAGCAATTTCCTGGTGCAAAGTGCATCGTCCCGCGATGGGCTGGTCCGACTTCTTCCCGCCAAGGACGTGGCATTGCGGGAACTGGATGACCAGACCCGTGCCTCTGTCCATCATGCGGTTGTGGTACTGCGTGATGAAGACAAGGCGGGGGCGCGTGAGCACTTTAGAACGCCGCTGGTGTTTTCTGTGCATGAGGCCAAAGGCCTGGAATACCCGCACGTCATCCTGTATGCCTTGGTCACCCACCAGCGCGCTGCCTATGCCGAAGTCTGCAATGGCGTCACATCTGCAGATTTGACCGTCGAAGAACTGAGCTACAACCGCGCCCGGGACAAAGGCGACAAGTCCTTAGAGTTGTACAAGTTCTATGTGAACGCCTTGTACGTTGCGATGACACGTGCAGTGGAGAGTCTGACCCTGGTGGAGGGCGACACCGGGCACCCCCTGCTGGAACTGTTGGGTCTGAAGGTGGATGCCCAGCGGAATGCCAGTGCTGCTGCGGTCCAGACCTCGACGCGGGAGGAATGGGCTCAAGAGGCGCGCAAGCTTGAATTGCAAGGCAAGGAGGAACAAGCCCGTGCCATTCGCGATGCATTCCTGCAATCCAAGCCTGTGCCCTGGGCACCGTGGTCGCAGACCATGATGCAGGAGTTGCTGCCCCGCGCACTGGATCGCACGCAACCCTCCAACAAACCCAGGCAGTCCTTGATGGACTATGCCTTGTGGCATGGGCAGCAGGCATGGATCGAGCAGTTGGCTACAAAAGCAAACTTTGCGCCGGCTCGCACGCTGGTGCCCGGCGACGAATACGGTGGATTGAGGCCGTGGGACTACGAAGGTGACTACTTGCGACAGGGGCAGGTTGGCTACCGTATGGTGGCAGCACTTCGGCATCGCCACTTGCAGCCCTACACGGCGCACAACTTCAAGGACTTCCTGCGCCAGTGTGACACCTATGGGGTTGACCATCGGACCCCCACCGGTGGCACTACCTTGATGCTGGCTGCGCGTGCTGGAAATTTGCCGTTGATTGATGCTTTGCTGATGCGCGGCGCTGATCCGTTGGTGGCTGACGAATTTGGCCACACGGCCTGGTTTACAGCGCTAAGCCGCGCGCTGGAAGATGCTGAATTTGCCCGCACGAAGATTGGCCCATTGTTCGATCGTATTGCACCGGCGGTGCTGGATGTGCAAACTGATGAACGCTTGGTGAGATTGGAGCGCCACCAGGGCGAGTACTGGGTTTTCAGCTTGATGCTGGCGGGCCTGAAGACCCTGCGCACACGTTGTGTGGAACGTGGCCTTCCGTCATACAAGTATGAATTTGGATTCTTTGCGGAGGCGCTACAAATGACGCTGGAGTGTCTGCCCGAGCATCTCTGGGTAACCAAGCGTCGCAAGCGGTCCTACGTCAATAGTGTGCTGGCACGCGCTGAGGCGCAAAGCCAGTACACGCCTGCGCGCAAGCTGTGGACTCGTACCAGAAATGGCTATTACGTCCCCAACCCACAGTTGATGCTGCGCACCGCCCCTGGTCAGGATGATGCTGGGTGGATGCCGGTGCTTGATGTGCTGAATTTGCCTTGGGTGGATGCTGGGACAAAGCGTCCGGTGGATTGGGCGCAGAGCCTGGTCGCGTTGTTCGAGAACAAGACCTATTTTTGAAATGAAGAGCGGATTTTCAGCTGGTGGACGGGCAACGTTTCAATACCAAGGCGGCTGAACCTGAATCATTGGGCAGGGAAGAATGTGCCTTTACGGGCCTTGCAAATCTGACATCACCACGATCGTGGAATCCCAATTGGCCCTAAGATTCTGACACTAATCTTAGGCCTATTTGTGTAATCGGCAAGCGGGGAGGGCGCCAGAACCTTCCCACCGCTCTGAAACCGCAGGGAACCAGGCTAAGTGCTGGGACAGACCGGTGCCGGCGGCTAGGCCTACCCGGTGGACAAGTGCAGTGGAAGACGCAAAATGGAATTTTCGACCGGCTGCATCCCCTATGTGGTATTTCCGACTGCCGCTTACCAAATAGATCCAATGTCCAATACCTCCCCCTGGTTCTTCTGGGCAGTTCTGTCCGCAGTCTTCGCCGCGCTGACGGCCATCTTTGCCAAGATTGGCATTAAGGGCGTGGACTCCGACTTGGCGACATTGGTGCGCACCGGCATCATCATCATCGTGCTGTCGGCATTCGTCTGGTTCGCAGGAAAATGGAGCAACCCGTTTGAGTTGCCCGCGCGCACATGGCTGTTCCTTGGACTATCGGGACTTGCAACAGGCGCGTCCTGGGTCTGCTACTTCCGAGCGTTGCAGTTAGGCGAAGCCTCTAAGGTCGCGCCAGTCGACAAAATGAGCCTGGTGCTTGTGGCCATCTTTGCTTTCACTTTTTTGGGAGAGCGCCCATCACTTCGGGAGTGGTCCGGCATTGCGATGGTCGCCGGCGGCGTCCTGGTGCTGGCATTCAAGTAGCGGCTATTGCCATTGCGCAGCTATTAGTCAGATTTGGTAAACGCATCAACCAATGGGCGGCCCCTGTGTGGAAATGCCGGACTCCGGTCGTAGTCTGAATTCGGCATGGTGCCCATAGCGGGTACTCGCCTTCGCATTTTGAAAGGCAGCTTCGCACAAGTTGCGGACATTAAATTTCGCGGATTTTACGCCTAGCTTATCCATAGCAAGAGCCTTGGCAAACAGGCCGCACATAATATTGGCCGATGAGCCGACGGCACCTCTCGACAGCGCGAGGGCCTTGGCTGCAACGCGCATTCTCAATCGCATGGCGCTCCAGTATCAGGCAGCAGTTATCGCTGTGACGCACAACGAATAAATCATTCCGATTTTCAGGCGCGTTTAACTGAGTCTTCCGTACTAATTGTGGATGGTTCAACCGCAGCGTTTTTGCATCTTGGTACTGAGCACTGAAAGTTGACTCGTTTTCGGATTTGCTCAGCCACTTTGGGATGAAAATTTATTCGTTCGCTCATTACTGGCCTCTTGATTATTCTTACTGAATATGATTCATTCGTGATCGTTTGACTGCAATTGCGTTATTGAATGACTAGTTTTCGGTCAATGCCGGTGAAATCGGCCATTACCCCCAACACACTTTGGCACGCAGCGGGCAGTGCGCTAGGTATCAGTACCGAGGGAGAAAACGCAGCAGCTTCCAGTTGGAGAGCAGCTTCAAAGTACCCTGAAGTGTTCTTGGCAAAGAACTCCGCCAGAATTTCCGCTCTGACTTGCGATGCCTGATCCTGGATTTCACGCTGCACAGTTTGTGCCAATCCAGGCTGCGCTGCAACGCTTTCTACAAGCGATGCGGCCATACGACTTACCTTTTCGGTTAAAGCTTGTCCAGAGTCCCCGAAACGTATGCCAGCGTCAATGACCGCCCGTCGCTGGTCGTGGTCGGAAGTGACAAGTTCTCTAAGAATGAAGTCAATACAGATAAGAAGGTGAGCGCATGCGACGTAAAGCAATCTCCATCTGGGTACACCGGCTCCAATCTCGGAAAGCAGATTTCCGATGTCATCAAGCCAAGCGTTGCAACCGTCGAAGTTCAACGAATGAAGAAGGCGAGATTTACTCTGTTCGTATTGAACACGCCAGTCTCCATCGAGTCTTCCAAGCGAACCATCATCTAGCTCTCTGAAAAACTCTTCTTCGCTTATTCGGTCTTGGTGGCTGCGCGCGCTCTTGGTCAAGCGGGAGAGAAATTTCCCATCAAGAACTTTTACGTTGTGTTCTAGTCCGAATTTCCCGACATCAGGGCGACTATCTGTTGTGGCAACCACGCACGAGTCAAGACCAAGAACGGCCTGCAAACCCCTAGCCCAGAAGATGCGCTCTAGGGCCTGCGGAGTCTTCTTATTCTTTATGTCAACGCAGACTCGCTCACGGCTAAGTGGCGAGTTACGTGCATACAGCCATAGGTCGACGTCAGTTACATCAAATCGGTTGTAGGTGAACTTGCAGCCACGCACCACAAAGTACCCGATGCTCAGGAAATAGTTGCGCAGGGCCTCTTCAGCGGCTGGTCCCTTGGTAATTGGTTCAGTCATTTGCTTAGTCCACCTGTTCTTATTTCTTGCAATAGATTTCTTGCCTTTAGTTTGACTGCTTCAGTAGAGTTTTTGCGCTGAACTTCACGAGTCACTTCCGGCCCTTGATATTCGGTCACCTTTGCACCAGGCAGATTGGCGACACTTTCAGCCGTGATGTCGCCCTGCTGAATCACGGCTAGGGCGAGCCTACCGACCTCGGGTTTGAGCAGGCGCATGGTGAACATGCCACCGCGGTCTGGCGTTACCGCGACCACACCTTTGAGTTCAAGGGCTTGGTAGTCATTGCCAATGGCAGTCGCCGGCCCCACGGTTCCACCGACGATCAGCTTATTCATCAATGCAGACACCATCTGGATGCGGCCACGGTAGTAGTTGCTGATTGTCATTCCATAGGTCAGTGAGGCAACCAGGGCTTTCGCCAGATCCAGGGCATCATCCGCGATGGACTCGCTGAACTTTGAAAACGCCGCAGGGCGGGTCACAAAGTAGTTCTTGCCTTGGTCGTTGCCAACGACACTGACGTCGAACATTCCAATCGAGTGCAGGCGCTCGAACAAGTCTTTGCCCAGGAGAGTCTGAGCCGAATTGAGTGGCAGGCAGCCGGTGCTCTGCAACTTGGCGTTCAATTCAGAGAGCTTGGTAGCTTCTCCTGGCTTCAAGCTGTTGAGCACGCCATTGATCTTCCGGGCATCTTCACGGCGGAAGAGGTTGCCGTTGAAGAGCAATTTCTCGCTCGACGAAATCGCCTCTGAGTCGAAGAATCCGATGTTGCAGCCGAGCTGTAAGGTGTCCATGACCTCTTTGGCGGGCAACTCGAATTGATCAGACAGGGATTCAACCGCTGACTTGTCTGTCAGCGGGTTTTCCGAAGCCGCGTCGGAGACCTCGATGACGACTTCCTCGTGCTTTTCGTGTGAGCTCTCATCAAAGATTCGAGCGGTCGACTCCAGTACGACCTGACCTGTCAATCCGAGAACTTCGATGCCACCGTTACCGGGAAGTACCAGTCGCTGACGCGTCAGCTCGGCCAAGATCGCTGGCATCTCCGTCTTGGGGCTGATGTTGTTGGCCTTTGCCAAGGCTTCCAACCGGCCTTGCCCAATCTGCATTTGACGTTCAGCCGAAATCGCAGAAAGCAGGGTTCCGCTCTTCCCCGCGAATCCAATGGAATCGAAATCCTGGCTAAAGGTTGCCTGAAGTTTCCTGGCGTGGTGGATGACCCATGCGCCCTTTGTCTTGCTGTCCATCGTTTTTTTCCTCCGCTTGGTTGGATCATAAGGCCGACCCAATGCATGTCGAGGACCGCGGGGGTGCTCCCAAGCCAAAGTCAAACGGTCGGTTTGGCACGCCAACTGCCTGCGAAAACCATCACCAGCTCACGCCACCACACCAGCCGCAGTGCGGTAGGCACCGGCGGTGGCCGAGCCAACGCCACTGGTGCACCTACTTCAATGAATCCGTGATGACGCACGGCCAGGCCCGAAATGGCTTGGCTGTGCCTCGCCGTGTGCGTGCGCCTGATGGCATTCCTCCATCACAAAGGACACGCAAATGAGTGAATCCGTATCAAAACCGCCATGCTCGTTGCCCGCTCCATGGACTACCCCAGGTTTGAAGTTGGCAAAGTAGTTGCCACACCGGCTGCGCTGGCAGCCTTGGGAGTATCGCCATTTGAGTTGATGCGGAGGTACTTGAGATTAGACACTGGCTCATTGAATTCCGAAGACCAGCCCAGCAATGTCATGGCGTTGCAGACCGGTGCGCGCATCTTCTCGGCCTACGAGGTGGACGATAGTCATGAACGGGTTTGGGTCCTCACCGATGCTGCGGATGACGATGGCCACAGGCTCAGCACCTGCGTACTCGTGCCCGCCGACTACCAGGAATGAGCAGCCAGGGATGGCAGGCAGGTCTGCCGTCGCCGCGACCACCCACCACAGAGCCACGCACCGTCACGGCTTTCGTTTTTTGAAGCACGCGCGCAAAACGCGTATCAAACCAAGAGTGCCCAACGCCCTAGTGGTGCGCGGAACGACTGCGGCTCCATTATCCGTTTGATCAGCGTTGGAGTGACCGGTGCAACTCTATAAACAGCCGTAGGAATGTATGACTCGTAGGTCAGCAGTTGGTCGAGCGCGGGTGTAGCCCGGTTCGATGGCGCCGCCGGGTAACGGTCATTCCCGATTTTCAAAAATCAAGCGCCGTGCTGCTGACGTTCTGATAGGAGAGGTAGGTGGCGTCGATGGTCTACAGTCCGCGGATGATTTCCACCAGCGCCATCATGGGCACCGGGTTGAAGAAGTGCATTCCGATGAAGCACTCTGGCCTGTTGAATTGCACTTAAACCTGACCCGCGGGTCAGGTTTAAATGCAAATCAACAATGTTCAAGAATTATGTTAGGAGTAGTCGTCGAATATTTTGCGGTCATTTAGCCCTTTTGAGATACCAACCGTGACTGCCCGCACTGCGTCGATAGCCCGCATCGAGCGCACATAGTCATCAAGCGGATATGGAAACGGCATTCCATCAAGCATTGTTGAGCATACGGCGAGCAACTGGCTCTCAAAGGTGCTCGGTGTTGCGTCGAAAGTCTCTGTCCGTGGGAGGAATCCAGGAACAACAATGAGCGCGTGCCCAAGTTGAGGAACAATCGGATTCACTACAAAAATTCTACCGTTCGAACCCTCGACGATAATGCTCGCCCAAGGCCCTTTTCGCATCGAACTGCTTACCTCAGCCACCACACCATTGGCGAATTCTAGTTTCGCACTAAAGCTTGCGCCCCCCGTGCCAGAATGACTTGCTACACCTACCCCTGTTAGTTTAGAGAGCACCGAGGTAGGTATGAAGATCAACAAACAACCCAAGGCACAGATGCATGC
>Ga0316220_1003038_pt1 | contig 14626 bp, 9 predicted proteins | sample TBH18005metaG_FD_203632 | JGI IMG/M metagenome (GOLD analysis project Ga0316220, IMG submission 203632) | Freshwater microbial communities from Trout Bog Lake, Wisconsin, USA - TBH18005 | ecosystem: Environmental > Aquatic > Freshwater > Lake > Hypolimnion/Profundal zone | place: USA: Wisconsin...
CCATCCGCCGCTATAGCGCCCCGCAGACGCCCTATGAGCGCCTGCTGAACTCCGAGCACGTGTCGGCGGAGCAGAAGGAGAAGCTGCGGCAAGAGTTCGCGCAACTCAACCCCCTGCACCTAAAAAAGAGATTGAGGAGCAATTGAAATTAATCTTTGATAAAGCCCGCGTCCGGTAAGGTCGATTGTGAGTCAACGAACCATTGTCAACCAAACTCTTGGGTAAGGTTTTCCCGTGAGTCAACGCGCGCCGCCGCTGATCTTCCTGGCCCCGCCAGTTCCCGGCCGATTCAGGGCACGACCCTCTAGCCGGCTCCCGACCTCCCACTCAAGAAATCATGATGTTATCAGGATCCCGGTCGCCTCCTTCCCTCCTTTGCCACCAGCGCTTACAATCGAAAGGGGCAGCCGAGGCCGCCCCACGCAGTGACTAGGTTCTTCTCCGAAAACTACTGGCGCATCCGGCGGGAAACAAAGCCCAAAGCGCTCAACCCAAAGCCCAGCAGCATCGCGGTCGATGTGCCGTCAGGCACATAAAGGAAGGTCTACACCAACTTAGCCCTGACGGTGCCCGCCATCCGATTCACCAAGGCCGGCCTGTACTCGATCGTGGTGAGCAACCCGCTGGGCTCGGTCACGAACGCAACCCAACAAGTCGTGGTCAACCCGGCCGGCATGGCACTGGGGCTCTACCTGGGCGTCACCATCACTGGCACCGTCCGCTACACTTACACTATCCAGAGCACAACCGATTTGAGCAACCACAATTCCTGGGTGACGTTGACAAATCTCATGTTGCAACTACCGGTGCAGCTCTGGGTCGATACCAACGCCGACGCGGCCCTGCCGTCAAACCCGCTGCGCTTCTATCGCATCCTCCCCGGGCAATAACCAACGGCAGCACCTGCAACGGGACGATGAATCCGCCCGCGTTCAAGAAGTTGAGGGCTGAAGTTGAGGGATTTGACAACATCTTTCGGTGATGCTACCGATAATTAATGAACCAACTAAAGTTTGCTGCGGCCGTGCTGGCTCCGACCTTGCTCATTGGCTAGAGCCCTTTCGGCGGAATCTGGAAAACCGTGCTCGACCAGTCGAACTTCTGGCCCAAAACGATCACTTTCCCAGTGAACAACAAACCTTCTCAAGTCGCGCACTGCAACTGATTAAGAGGACCTGCACTCAATCGCAATCCATGTATACCGAGACGACTTTTCGGGACGAGATCCAGAAGATCTGGACGGACATCCAGGCATTCAAGCCCGCCTGGTACAAAATGGGAAGCCGGGACATCGAGATCAACGACGCATGGGAAATGTACGAGCACGCCCGCACCAGCAATCTGTCGGAGTTGCTTCTCGGGGACGTGAAGCTGCGTAGCCAGTTGGAGGTCCTGAATAACTTCGGAACCACATCAGGTACCGAGACCACGATGGAACGTAACACGCTGGTGGGCGAGAAAAAGCAGAAGATCTCTCCAGCGAACGTGCAGGCTACGCTCAAGGAGCAACTCGGCAAGGCCTATCGCGCCCAGGACGGTATCGCCCTGATCCGCCGCGGCAGCGTGCTCAACGATGGGTGGTGGTGGCCCTTCAAAAACGACGCCTGGGTGATCGGCGGGATCCACGGACTCAAGCGCTTTCACATGACCATGGCCGCGGTGCCCGACGATCTGTTGTGGGACACGGGAGACAAGCGGCCGCGGGTGCTCGGCCGGGAACTGACCGGACTCGCCACCTTCGGGTACAAACTGATCGGAGTCCCGGCCTGGGCAAAGCGCGACCCCAACGACCCCGTCCCAATCCCCAAATCAGGGGAAAATGCACCCAAGGCACCCATCAAGACCATTCCGGTCCCTGCCAAGGACGTCCGCGAGGCCATCAGCAACGTGTTCGCGCCCCAGGTTAAGACCACCGCGACCGGCGCCACATTCACGCTCTACTACGAGGCCCTGAAGAAGATCAAGGGGATCGACGAGATCAAGAACGGCATCCTGAAGGACGAGGTTGACTTCGAGAAATACGATTTCAGCAAGATCTGAAGGGCACACACTTCCGCGCCCGCCCCCATTCTCAGCCGTCGAGAGGATTGGCTGAGCCTGGTGGAGGACATATGTGTAGCGGTACTATATACAACCCACGTTGGTTGCGTTTATGACCACCCAGCGCCCCACGCCAGTCACGCTGGCCCGACCTCACCGCCACCCCCTCCGTGCCGGCATTCCCCCAACCCCTTTGTCCCCTCCTTTTCTCGCCCCAAATCCAGCCCGACCCGAGCCGATTTAAGGCAATTCACCTCAATTACCGTCCTTTACGCCGAGGCCGAATGAAAAAACCTCCCGTAAAGCCCCTTGACAAACTATTTCTCTCAGCCGCTCGCCAACGACTTATCCCGTAACGACCATCTGACGGCATCACAGAGGCGAACGAAGGCGTGCCCACTTAGCGAGCCACCAAATCGGAAACTCAAAATGGAAACCGCTTGCCTTGGGGGCGGATTCGTGCGATCAAGAGCATCGGCTGCAGGTTCGGAATCGGGGTCAACTCAGCGGGCTGAGCCTTCGATTCGCGGGCATCGGTCGCAGTCAGCCCATGGCCGGAGAGATGGCAGAGTGGTTTAACGCGCACGCCTGGAAAGCGTGAGTGCCCAAAAAGCACCGGGGGTTCGAATCCCCCTCTCTCCGCCAAGCTGATTCCTCAGAGAATCTTCAACTCCCGGACTTGCCGGAACAACTCCTTCTTCTGCTCCTCTGTGAGTCGGCGTATTGGGGGGCGGACGGGGCCGCAATCCGCGCCCACCAGGCTCATGACAGCTTTGCCACCCGCCAGGACGCCGTAGCGGAGCAGGACTTCCACCAACCGCACCGATTTGAGTTGCAGGCGCCGGGCCGTATCGGTCTCCCCGGCGGCGTGAGCGGCGATGATTTTCTGGTAAAGCGGCGCACAGTAGTTGTAGGTGCTGCCCACAGCCCCCGTGACGCCCAGGGCTAGGGCACCCAGCAGCATCTCGTCGCAGCCGAACAGGATGTTGAAGCGGCCGTTCTCAAACGCCAGGCATTCCTGGAGCGACATGAAATTGGTGCTGGTGAATTTGAGGCCCGCCAGGTTGGGAATCCGGCCGGCGGCTTGCCGCAGCCATTCCAGCATGGATAGATTTACTCCGGTCATCGAGGGGATGTCGTAAAAGTAAAACGGCAGTGCGGCGCATTCCGCCGCAATCGGCGCGCAAAAGTCGACCAAGTCTCCGACGCTCGCGGGTTTGAAATAGCTGGGGGCCATGACGCTGACGGCGTCCGCCCCGATGGCTTGGGCGTGGGCGGCGAGATGCTTCGCGTCCTCGAGGCTGTTATGGCCCGCGTGAACGATCAACTTCAATGGGGAGCGACCGATGGTCTCGCGCCAGCGCGCTGCTATCTGCCGCCGTTCCTCGGTGGTCAGGGACGGGCCTTCGCCGGTACTGCCGCAAACGAAAGCGCCCGTAACGCCGTCGGCGATCAGGCGCGCCGCCTGTCTCTCGATGGCGTTGAGGTGAATGCTGCCGTCCGCATTCATGGGGGTGTGTGGCGCGGCGACCAGGCCAGTGAGTGTCTGAAAACCAGTGTTCATTTGGTGCGGGCAGTTTGCCCCCGCCGACCGCCCCGCGCCAACCGAAAATCTTGTTATTTTGTCAGACGCGTGCATCCTGCTGAGAGTGCCTTGGCTGCTCGTGGGCCCGGGCCAGGCTCAGTTCGGTCGTCCGGCACGGATCCGGGAAGACCGGTCCGCCCGAAAAAATGATATGAGCGAAATGCCAAACCAGCGATTGTTCCCGCGGTGCCCCGGGAATCGCCCCGCCGCCGCCTTCCTGGCGGCCCTGGTGCTCCAGTGCGTCACCGCCTCACCGGTTCCGGCGGCGGACGTTGCCCGCCCCGCACCTTCCGAGCCGGAATTCTCGGATGTCTTTGTCGCGGGCAGGGACGGCTTTAACTCGGTCCGGATTCCCTCGGTGGTGGTTTCCGAGCGGGGGACCGTGCTGGCCATAGCGGAAGGGCGGGCGCAACATGCCGATCAGGCCAACAACCAGTTGATCTTGAGACGGAGCCTCGACGGTGGCCGCCACTGGGGGGCCGAGCAACTTATCGCCAACGACGGCGAGAACTGTCTCAACAACCCGTGTGCCGTGGTGGATCAGCATTCCGGCTGCGTCCTGGTCATGTTCCAATCCTATCCCGCGGGGCTGAGCGAGCGGGATGGGAAGATCCTGCCCGGCCTAGATGGCCCAGCAATCGTCCGCAACTATGTCATTCAGTCCCGCGATGACGGGGTGACCTGGTCCAAACCCCGGGACGTGACGCGCACCACCAAGACCGCCGAGCGGGTGACGACGGTGGCCGGCGGGCCGGGGATCGGGATTCAGCTTCGTCGCGGCCCTCACGCGGGCCGGCTAATCATCCCGTTCAACGAAGGCCCCTTTGGCCAATGGCAGGTGCTCGCCGTTTATAGCGACGACGGCGGACAGAACTGGAAGCATGGCCAACCCCCGCCGGGCTGCCGGATTCCGGATGGGAAGGGCGGCCAGATTAGCTTGGTCAACGAAGTCCAGATGGTCGAACTCGCCGATGGTTCAGTCCTGTTGAACAGCCGGAAATGGAGTGGGAGGGCCTTGCGCAAGATCGCCACCAGCCGCGACGGTGGAGAAACCTGGTCCCCGATCGAGGAAGACCCCGCGCTGCGCGATCCGGGCTGCATGGCTTCTATTCTCCGATACTCCTGGCCCGGGGCGCAAGGTCCGAGCCGCCTCCTCTTCTGCGGTCCCGAGAGCACCCGACGCGACCACGGCACCGTCCATCTGAGCCTTGACGAGGGCAAGACGTGGCCGGTGAAGAAGGTCCTGTTTGCCGGCAGCTTTGCCTACAGTGTGCTTACCGCGTTGCCCGATGGCACGATCGGCTGTCTGTTCGAAACCGATAACGCGGATCGGATCGTGTTCGCCCGCTTCACCCTCGACTGGCTGACCACCGCTAGCCGTTAGCCCCGCACATGCTCGACACCTACCGCGATACCCTGTTGCAGGATGTCATCCCCTTCTGGTTGCGTCACGGCCTGGACCCCGAGCACGGCGGCATCATCACCTGCCTGGATCGCGACGGCTCGATTCTCGATACCGACAAATCGGTCTGGTTCCAAGGCCGCGCCGGCTGGATGTTCGCCACGCTTTATAACTCGGTCGAGCAGCGCCCCGAGTGGCTTGACGCCGCCCGATCGTGCGTCGAGTTCAGTCGCCGCCATGGTTTCGCTCCGGATGGGAAGATGTATTTTACCGTCACCCGTGAGGGCTTGCCACTGCGGATGCGCCGCTACGTCTTCAGCGAGAGTTTTTCCGCCATCGCCAACGCCGCCTACGCCAAAGCCGCGGGCGATGCCCAGGCCGCGGAAGACGCCCAGAAGTTATTCGCCACTTACCTCCGCTATGCGTTCATGCCTGGGGTGATGACCCCCAAGTTCGAGCCCACGCGCCCCACCCAGGGCATCGGCGCCCATCTGATCGGTATTGCTACCGCCCAGGAGTTACGTGCCAATTTGGGCGAGGTCACCATTTCTGGCCGCACTTGCACCGAGTGGATCGACTTCAGCCTCGCGGCCATCGAGCGCGATTTCCTGAAACCGGGCGAGCAGGCGCTGATGGAGATGGTGGGACCGCAGGGCGAACTCATTGACCACCACGACGGACGCACGCTTAACCCCGGCCACGCCATCGAGTGCGCGTGGTTCGTTATGCACGAGGGAAAACTCCGCCACGACCGGCGGCTCATCGAGCTGGGATGCCAAATCCTCGATTGGATGTGGGCGCGCGGTTGGGACGACGAGTACGGCGGGCTCTTCTATTTCCGCGATTTGCGCGGCCTGCCGGTCCAGGAATACTGGCATGACATGAAATTCTGGTGGCCCCACAACGAGGCGATCATCGCCACCCTGTTGGCCTACCAACTGACCGGCGATGCCCGGTACGCTCGCTGGCACCAACGGGTTCACGATTGGAGCTTCCAGCATTTTTCCGATCCCGAGTTTGGCGAGTGGTATGGCTACCTGCACCGTGATGGGCGCCTCTCCTCGCGCGCCAAGGGCACCCTCTACAAAGGCCCCTTTCATCTCCCGAGAATGCTCTGGTACTGCTGGCGCCTTTGCCAGGAAATGGGTCAACGGTGACTGCCCGGGCCCCATTCAAGCCTTGCTCAAGCTGTTGACTCCGGTGCCTCCTTTTGCGAGCCTTGACCAGGAAATCACAGCGAACGAAAGCTACTAACCGTGGACATCAAGAAAGCCATCATTACGGCCGCCGGCGCAACGCAGCGGACCTTGCCCCTCCAAACCCTCGTGGATCGTGACGGCCAAACCAAGGCGGCCTTGCGCATCCTCTGCGAGGAGATCTTCTCGGCCGGCATCGACGAAATCTGCGTCGTGGTTTGCCCCGGTGACCAGGCGGCGTACGCGGCGGCGGCGGGTAACTTTGGCGGCCGGCTTCAGTTTGTCGAGCAAGGCGAGGCGCTCGGTTACGGCCACGCCATCTTTTGCGCTCGCGATTTTACCGCCGGCAAACCGTTCCTGTTGCTGGTCGGCGACCATCTCTATGTCAGTGGCTCGAAAAAGCGCTCGGCCCAGCAGTTGGTCGAGATGGCGGCCGCCGAGAACTGCGCCGTTTCCGCTGTCCAGGCCACGCACGAGAGCAAGCTCCCCTATTATGGCGCCATCGGCGGCCAGTTGGTTGCGGGGCGACAAGGGCTTTACCAGGTCTCCGAGGTCCTCGAAAAGCCAACCCCCACCGAGGCCGAGCAGCGGCTGATCGTTCCGGGCCTGCGGGCGGGCCATTACCTTTGTTTTTTCGGGATGCATGTGCTCACCCCGGCGGTCATGGATCTCCTGGCCGAGGCTGCCGGGCAAGCCGGGACCCGCTCCACGCGGTTTACCAAGGCCCTGGCCCGGCTCGCCGAGCGCGAGCGTTACCTCGCCTTCGAGGTCCAAGCCCGCCGCTACGACATCGGCGTCAAATACGGTCTGCTGGCGGCCCAACTCGCCCTGGCGCTCGATGGCCAGGATCGCGACGAGGTCTTGACCGGGTTGGTCGATTTGCTCGCCCGTCGCGCCTCCGCGTGACCCCGGCGTCAACGCCTCCTCCCCTCAACCGATGTCCCCGCCCATCTCCCAAAGCCTATGCTGGACCTGATCTCTCTCATCACGACCTCGGAGCCGGCGCTCCGGGATCAAGCCCTTGACGCCGCCTGCGTCCCACTCTCCCTGGCCCAGTTACTCGAACAAGCCTCCGCCCTGGATGCCTTCCGCCGGCGCAGCGATAACCTCTACGAACGGGTCCGCGCCCTTTTCTTCCTCTACGCTATCCACCGATTTCATCTCCCGGCCCGACTGCTGTCTAACCCATTGTCAGCGGATTCCCCCGCCTCGCCGGCTGGCCCGGCCCTGATCCCCTTCGCTGGCTATGAGCACCTCCTCCACCGGCGCTTCGAGGAGGCCATCGACCGTTTCCTGGCCATCCAGCAATCCGACGGGCCCAGCGACGCCGTCTCGAGCGCGCTGGCCGCCGCCTATCATCGCCTGGCCTTCCAAACCCTGGCCGACCAGGTCCGTCGCAGCGTTCGTTCTGTCCGTGGCAACCAATGGATGTTCCGCATGGGGCATCCGGCCGACCAGCCCCTTCGGCTGCGACCCGAACTGCTCCAGCGGCACTCCAGCGATGGTACTTACCCGATCCTGCGGGAATGTACCCCGGTTCGCATGGACCTCACGCACTGCGGGTGGAGCGATATCTTCTTCCTGGGGATGGACTTTCCCGAAGGCGCCAAGGTGCTCAATATCTCCATCGATTTGGCCGTCCATGGCCGCGATGCCGCACCGCGCCCACCGGTGGAGGCCTACCTCCGCGTCATCGAGGAGCCGATCCTTCGCCTGGTCAGCGTCGACCTGGGGGCCGCCGCCGATATCACGAACCTGGCCGAGGTGTTCGATTTCGCGAAAGACTACCTCGGGCTGCTCAAGGCCGCAGTTATTGCCTCAGGTATCGTCCCCCCGGGGATCGAGGGTTCGGGTCAGAGCCTGGCGGAACTCCTGGGCCGCATCGTCGGTCCGGGACGCGGCCTCGAACTAGCGAGTAACGTCAATAACATCCCCAAAGGTTCGCGTCTCGCGGTTTCCACCACCCTGCTGGCAGCCCTGGTGAGTGTTTGCATGCGAGCCACCAGCCAGGCCGCCTCGCTCACTGGCCCCTTGCAGGAGCACGAACGCCGACTGGTGTTGGCGCGGGCCCTCCTGGGCGAATGGCTCGGCGGTTCCGGCGGTGGCTGGCAGGATTCCGGCGGCGTCTGGCCGGGCATGAAACTCATCGAGGGCGTCCGGGCGGCCGAGGGCGATCCCGAATGTGGTATCAGTCGCGGACGCCTCATGCCCCGGCACCGGATTCTCGACGAGCAGGACGCCTCGGCTGAAACCCGCCGCAAACTCCAGGAGAGTCTGGTGCTCGTTCACGGCGGCATGGCCCAGAACGTGGGGCCGATCCTCGAAATGGTCACCGAAAAATACCTGCTCCGATCCGGCGCGGAATGGCAGGCGCGCCAGAGCATGTTGGGCATTCTCGGGGAAATTCTGTCAGCTCTGCGGCGTGGGGACGTGGCCGCTATCGGAGCGGCTACCACCCGCAATTTCCAGCAGCCTATCCAGACCATCATCCCCTGGGCCACGAACTACTTCACCGAGACCCTGATTCGAAGCGTGCGGGAGGAATTCGGCGACGCGTTTTGGGGCTTCTGGATGCTCGGCGGCATGTCCGGCGGCGGCATGGGCTTTATTTTCGCCCCCGAGAAAAAAGCCCTGGCGCAGGAGCGGCTGCAAACGTTGATGCGCGACACCAAACAGCGCCTCCAGCACGCTCTGCCCTTTGCCATGGATCCCGTCGTGTACGACTTCGCCATCAACGAAAACGGCACCTTTGCCGACCTGCTGGAGGGGGCGGCCGCCCTGATGCCCTCAGGTTACTACACCTTGACTATCCCGCCGCTCCTTCGCCAGGATCGGCTTTCCCTCTCCTTCCTCCGCCGCGCGGAACTCGACAAATTCGGCGCCGCCTGCCGCACCCGGCCTGAGCTGCGCGGGGTAGTTCAGACCCTCTTCGACGTTATGCTTCCACGCGGGAAGATCGAGACCACCGGCCGCGAATCGCTCGCCGCGCTGCTCGAAGCGAACGGTTTCGACCGTGTCCAGCATGAACAAATCCGCTCCGACCTGAAGGATGGACGCATCGGCCTGGCGCAGAATCGTCTGCCCGCCAGCGTCATCCTCGAAGATGTGAGGCCGGGCGAGGTGGTGGACGCCACCCGAACCGGCGCCCTGGACCCGGATCTCGCCGCCCTGGGCCTGGCCGCCTTGCGGAACGGCGAAGTCGCGGTCGTCACCCTGGCGGCCGGCGCGGGGAGCCGCTGGACCCAGGGTGCCGGGGTCGTCAAGGCCCTCCACCCGTTCTCCAAACTGGGCGGGCGCCACCGCACCTTCATGGAAACCCACCTCGCCAAGAGCCGGCGTGTCTCCCGCCTGGCCGGGGTTCCCCTCCCGCACCTGTTCACCACGAGTTACCTGACCCAGGAACCCACCGAGGCATTCCTCGCGCGCCAGGATCATTATGGCTACGCCGGCCTCCTCCTCCTCTCCCCCGGCAAATCCGTCGGCTTGCGCCTGGTGCCCACCGTGCGCGACCTGCGTTTCGCTTGGGAGGAGATGCCCCAGCAGATCCTCGATGAGCAGCAGCAGAAGGTGCGCGACAGCCTGCGCCAAGCCCTCATCCAATGGGCGCGCGGGGCCGGCGAGGCCGGCGATTACACCGACAACGTTCCCCTCCAGTGCCTCCATCCCGTCGGCCACTGGTACGAGGTCCCGAACCTCCTCCGCAACGGCGTCCTCGCCCGCCTCCTGGCCGAGCGTCCGCAGCTCAAACACCTGATGCTGCACAACATCGATACCCTCGGTGCGGACGTCGACGCCGCTTTGCTCGGCCAGCACATCCGCAGCGGCGCGGGGCTCACCTTCGAGGTCATCACCCGCCGGCTCGAAGACCGCGGCGGCGGTCTGGCCCGCGTCAATGGCCGTGTCCGTCTCGTGGAAGGCCTCGCCATGCCCCGCGAGGAGGCGGAGTTCTCCCTGAGTTATTACAACTCCAACACCTGCTGGATCGACCTCGACCGGATGTTCGCCGCCTTCGGACTCCGGCGTGAGGATCTGGCCGACGATGCGAAAGTCACCGCCGCCATTCGCCAGGTGGCCGCCAAGATGCCGACGTACATCACCATCAAGGACGTGAAGAAACGCTGGGGACATGGCCAGGAAGACATCTTCCCGGTGGCCCAGTTCGAGAAGTTGTGGGTCGACATGACCGGCCTGCCCGAAATCGATTCCCGCTTCGTGGTGGTTCCCCGCCTCCGCGGTCAGCAACTCAAAGACCAGGCCCAACTCGACGGCTGGCTCCGGGATGGATCCGCGGCCTATGTGGAGAGCCTCTGCGAATGGGAATAAAGTCGATCCCCGCCGGGTTGGGCCTCCCAACGCGGCGCGGCCCAGTCGGCAACGCTAACGGCAGTCGGTCCGCTTGATCTGGATCCCGATCTTCATAGTGTTGTTTCCGTTGGGAAGTGTGGTTCAGCCTTTCTCTCGTAAATTCGGGATTTCGCGATGGGAACAATCAGCCGAACAGAGCGATGGCCGCGTCCTTTCTGGCACTGGCCAGCGTGGTTTTGATCACCAGACAATTTGAGGACACGCCGTACGAACTCACCTTGCCCCGTGTGTCTTGGTTGCGGGAGCAAAGCTACATCAATGTCCAGAGCATTCAGCCGGTGAAGTTCACGGAATTCGTCCGCAAAGCTCCTGGGAAGTTTGATGCCCGCGTCATTAGCGAACTGGAAGCCGCGCTCAAACGCTGGTTGAGGCTCTAGAAACCCTCACCAAACCCCGACGGCCCACGAAAAGTGTCCTATTTGAAGTCCTGAAAAAAACCAGTCTCTCGCGGCTGGGTGGAATCGGTCCGCGCTCAACCTCCCGGCCCACCGTCCAGGAAGGCGGATTTGATCTGGCACTCCTCATACTCGCCCGCGGGGGTGGAGTCCCAGACGATCCCTCCGCCGACCCCCATCTCGCCGGCGGTGCCACGCAGGAGCAGGGAGCGGATAGCCACGTTGAAGAACATCTCCCGCGCCGGTGTCAGATAGCCGATGGCACCCGTGTGGATGCACCGTGGGCCGGCCTCCAGCTCACGGATGATCTGCATCGCGCGGATCTTGGGCGCGCCCGTGACTGAGCCGGAAGGGAACAAAGCCCGGAATAGATCGAAGACGGGGATTTGACTGGGCACCTGGGCGGTCACGGTCGAGGTCATCTGGTGCAACGTGGTGTAGGAGGCCACTTCGAAGAGTCGAGGCACACGAACCTTCGTCCCGATCCGGCCGAGATCATTGCGCATCAGGTCGGCGATCATGACGTTTTCGGCGCGGTTTTTCGGGTCGAAATGGAGTTTGCGGCGGTTCATCCAATCCGAAACGAAGTTGTTCCCGCGCCTCCAGGTGCCTTTCATCGGCTTGGTCACGATGTCGGCACCGGTCTTCCGGAAGAACAGTTCGGGCGAGAGGGAAAGCAGTTTATAATCCTCGGCGAGCACCAGGGCAGGGTAGGGGACCGGCTGCAACCGGAGCAGTCGGCGGAAGAGCGCCGTCGCATCGCCGTGGTAGCGGAGGAGGTTCTTGACGCAATAAGTGATCTGGTAAACCTCGCCCTGGCGGATGTAGTTCCGGATCTGATCGATGTTCCGCCGGTAAGCCTCATAGTCGATGGCGAGTTTTCGTTCGACCGGTGCCGGCGTCTCGCCGATGCCGGGTAGTGGGCCCGCCTCCATCGACTTAAACACCCCGAAGTGCAGGAGCGGAAAGTCCGCCTCCACCGTGCCGCCCAAGACCGGCTCGAAGGCCTGCCCGGCCTCATAGGAAAGAAAACCGGCTACGAAATAGCCCGCGCCGAGGGCGGACTCGATCCGGGCGAAGAGCCGGGGTAACTCGTCGGGGTTTTGGGTCCGGAGTTCCTCCACGGGGTTGCGGAAGAGCCGATGTTGTCGATCAAAGCCGATGTAGATTTCCATTCAGGCGGGGACAGAGTAGTCTCGAGCGCAAGCTGGCCCGAGCGGAAACCTAGACCGAGTGTGGGGATTGTCAATGCGGTCTCGGCGCACCCCCGTTTGATTCCGCAAATTGATTGATTAAGCCCGGTCGAATGGCTAGGTTAACACGTCTTTTCATGAAAGTTACACTGAACTGGCTCAGACAATACGTGGATTTCAACTGGACGCCCGAGGAACTCTCCGAGCGGCTGACCATGTTGGGGATCGAGGTTGAGGGCGTTGCCAAAGTTGGCGGCGAATTCGACGGCATCGTGGTTGCCCAGGTCGTCACGCGCGACAAACACCCGAACGCCGACAAGCTTTCGGTCTGCCGGGTGAACGATGGGCGGGGCGAGCGCCAGATCGTCTGCGGCGCGCAGAATTTCAAGGCGGGGGACAAGGTGCCGTTGATCCTCCCGGGGAGCACACTGCCGTCCAAGCCGGGCGAGCCCCCGTTCACGATCAAGGTCGGCAAGATTCGAGGCGTTGAGTCGCACGGTATGATGTGCTCCCCGCAGGAGTTGGGACTGCCGGACGCGATCGAGGGCCTGCTGATCCTCCCGGAGAACGCGCGGGTGGGCCAGCCGTTCGCGGAGCATCTGGGGCGCGCTGGGAGCGATGTGGTCTATGACCTCGAAATCACTCCCAATCGGCCCGATCTCAACAGCCTGCTGGGCATTGCTCGCGAGATCAGCGCCCTGACCGGCAATCCGTTGCGCCTGCCGGAAACGACACTGCCGGAAAACGCCGACACCGCTCCGGTCGCCGACCTGGTCTCCGTCCAGATCGATGCGCCCGAGCTTTGCCCGCGCTACGTGGCCCGGGTTATTAGCGGGGTCAAAATCGCTCCCAGTCCGGATTGGCTCCGCAGCGCCCTGGAGAAGGTGGGAGTCCGCAGCATCAGCAACGTGGTGGATGTCACCAATTACGTGATGCTCGAAACCGGCCAGCCACTCCACGCCTTCGATTATCACTTGCTGGCCAAGGCCGGCCCGCAGGCCCTTCCCACCATTGTCGTGCGGCCCGCCTCCGAGGGGGAGAAATTTACGACCCTGGACGGCCAGGCACGCACGCTGACCAGCCAGATGCTGCTGATCGCCGATGAGACCAAAGCGGTAGCTCTTGCCGGGATCATGGGCGGGCAAAACAGCGAGATCCAGGCCTCCACGGTGGATGTTCTGATCGAGAGCGCCTATTTCAAGCCGCAGAACATCCGCGCTACGTCCAAGAAATTGGACCTGCGGACCGAATCCTCGTACCGGTTCGAGCGGGGTGGGGATGTCGGGGCCTGCGACTGGGCCAGCCGGCGGGCCGCGCATCTCGTGCTCCAAACTGCCGGCGGCCAACTCGCGCGTGGCGTCGTCGATGCTTATCCCAGCCCGGTGGAGCCCAAACAGATCACGCTCCGCCACCTGAAGGCCAACCAACTCTTGGGCCTCGAGCTTTCGCCGGACCAGATCGAGGGCTATCTGACGCAACTCGATATCAAGGTCGTGGGCCGCAAGCCCCGCCCGGTGGACGTCGATGCGGCGGCACCTGAGCCGGTGACGTTCCGTGTCCCCAGCTTCCGCGTTGACCTGAAGCGCGAAGTCGATTTGATCGAGGAAGTGGCCCGACTGCACGGCGTGGACCGGATACCGGCCACACCTCCCCGCGGGGCCGTCGGCGCCAATGCCTATGATGCCGTCCATGACATTCTGAGCGAGGCGCGGCGAATTCTTTGCGGTCTCGGACTCTTCGAGGCCCAGGGGCAGACGCTGATTTCCGATGCCGCCGCCAGGCTCGCCGCGGGCGAAGCCCTGGCTCCGCTGGCCAATCCTTTGAGCAGCGACATGAACGTGCTCCGCCCCAGCCTGCTGCCGGGGTTGCTCGACACCCTGCGCCACAACCTGAGCCACAAGAACGAGGATCTCGCTTTGTTCGAGCTCGGTCGCGTCTTCAACCTGGGGCCGGTCGCGGCGCCAACCGTCGCGACGCAGGAGCAGCGGCGGGTAGCTATTGCATTGACTGGCCGGCGTCATCCACTGTTTTGGTCTGGTGACGACCGTGAGGCCAAATTCGACATCCACGATCTCAAAGGATCGGTCGAGGAGTTTCTCGAACAATTCGGGGTTCGGGGGGTCACTTATGTCCGCCGTCCGGCCAGTACGCTCCTGTTTCTGGAATCGGCCTCTATTCAACTGGGGAAATTCCCCCTGGGGGAGATCGGCCAACTGCTGCCCGCCCTGGCTCGGCGTTACGACCTGCGCGATGCGGTGTTGCTGGCGGAAGTGAACCTCGATCTCCTGCTCGCCCGTCGCAACGCTGGCAAGGGCTTTCGTTCGCTCCCGGCGTTCCCCGCGATCCGCCGTGACATCGCCATGCTGGTGCCCGAGGCGACCACCCACGAGGCGGTCCTCCAGGTGGTTCGGCAAACCAAACCGGGCAATCTCGAGTACACGGACCTCTTC
>Ga0316220_1003057_pt1 | contig 14563 bp, 8 predicted proteins | sample TBH18005metaG_FD_203632 | JGI IMG/M metagenome (GOLD analysis project Ga0316220, IMG submission 203632) | Freshwater microbial communities from Trout Bog Lake, Wisconsin, USA - TBH18005 | ecosystem: Environmental > Aquatic > Freshwater > Lake > Hypolimnion/Profundal zone | place: USA: Wisconsin...
CAGCCTCCTGCCGGGCCTCCAAAAGCACGGCGCACCGGAGAGGAACGGGAGGCTGGAGCCTCCAAGACAGGGGCGTTCCCAGGCTGGAGCCTGGGAACGAGCATCCCACTGGGCGCGGACGCCCTCTGTTGGAAGGAAGCAAATCGGGGCGACTTGGTTAGTAGGCACGGGAGACACGAAGAAGCTGAGGAGCGTGGGATGCAAGTTCCGGGGAGCGCACCCGTCCCGGGTGTTGGTTGAGGCGTCCCGCCTCGACGAACTTCTGGCGTGGATGCGCCTACAGCCTTCGGAGTCTGAGGACCGCAAGGCGATTCGATGGCCAGAAGTTCGCGCTGGCGGGACGCCAGCGCCCGGGACGCCAGCGCCAGCACGCGAGACGCGTGCGCTCCCCGGAGCCCGGTCTCCGACGTCCTCGCAAGAATCGGCGGGCCGCTTGCCTGCGCCTGCTGCGACCGGCAGCGTTTAGTTGGAGCCTGCCTTCTTCAAGAGCGCCAGGGTGCGCTTGGCCAGTGCCGGTTCAGGATTGGTCTTTTGCACTGCCTGCGCCAGTTTGTTGGCAGTGCCACGGTCGCGTTTCTGGAGAAGTTTCTCAGCGAGGTTGAGACAAGCCTGCGATGCGAGGTCTTTGGTGGGACCATCGGCCAGCAGTGGCAGGAGCGCATTGGCTGCTGCATGGTTGGGAATTGACCCGAGGATGCTGATCGCCAGCGCTTTTTCCTCCTGACGCGTAGCCGTATGCAGGAGTCCCACGGCTGCGTCAACTTGCTGCTTGAAACTGACTTCCTTGGGAGAAGCGCCAAGTATGATTCCCTCGGTGGCACGCAGGGCGATCACCCGGAGCCGGTCGGGGAACTTCGAATCTGCCCCCACCGCGAGGAGCGGGGCGACTGCCTCGAAGTCCGAGGAGGCGCTGAGGGCCTGGACCGCCCCCGCTGCAATCTCCGGCTCTGGCGCGTGGGTGTAATCCGCAATCGTTTTGAGCGCTTCGCTGCCGCCGAGAATACCCAAGGCTTCGAACGCATGCACCAACTCGGGGCCGGTCGATTGCTTGGCTTTGGCGATCATCTTAGCCACCGCGGGGCTGCGATCAAGGCTGCGTGAGACGATGCCGCGAATGGCACTGCCGACATTCGGGGCTTTGCCTGCGAGCAGGAGATCGAGCAGGGCGGGCAGTTCGGCATCGGTGCCGACGCTCTTGAGCGCCAGGCACGCGGCCCGGCTAATGGCTGGAAGCGGATCGGCGGCCCAGCGCACCAATTCCGGAGTCGCGGCCTTGCTTCCCCGCCAACCGAGAACGGAGATCGCGAGGGCGCGGGCCTTCGGATCGCCTTGAGCGGCAGCCTGACGGAGGGCCTCGTCCGCGCCAGGGCCGTCGATGACGGAGAGAGCGGCAGCGATGGGGCTGTTCTCGCGTGGGGCCGCACCTGCAAGGTTGAGGAGCACGGGGACGCTCGCCGCGGAGCCAATGCGTCCCAGCGCCTCGATCCGGGCCTGTTGCACCTGTTCATCGGAGTCCTCAGGCAGGGCGAGAACGGCTTTTTCGTCGGTAACCTCCACGCGCTGCAAGAGGGCAATCCGGGCGGCTGTGTGCAGTTGCGCCCACTGCGACAGGAGCGAGGCGACTGCTTTAGTCTTTCCATCCAGCGTGACCATGGCGGCGACGGCGGTCGTCTGGAGACGCGGATTCGTGGCGGCGAGCGCTGCTGCGACTTCTTTTTGCGCGGCGGCGGGATCCGCACTGACAAGCAGCTTCAAGGCGACCGCGCGCTGCGAGGGCGAAAGGCCAGGCCCGGCGAGAACCTGGGCGATGATGGCGGCACCGCTCTTGGCGGGAAGCTTTTGGGCAACTGCCAACAGGGCGTCGCCGGCGGCGGCGGGATGACTCGGAAGCGCAGCTTGCAGGGCGCGGATAGCCTCCGGGGTGGCGATTTTCTTGAATGCGATAATCACAGCCCCTGCGTATTCGGGCTGCTGGAGCCTGGGCTCAAGCACCTTCACGGCGGCGGCGGCGCGGCGTTGGCCAAGGGAGTGGATGAACCCGGTCTGCCAGCGTGCATCACCACCCTTTGCGAGGGTGGCCAGGAGCACGGCGGTCGCGCGCGGATCGGAATTGAGTTCCAACGCCTGCCGGGCGTATTCGCGCACTTGCAGATTTTCATCGGAGAAAAGCGCGGTGAGCGGCTCCACGGATTCGGCTCCGCCAATGAGCGCAATTTGGCGCAGCAGGTAGAAGCGGACAGTCGTGGGGAGCTTGGTGTCCGCCGCTTTCGCACAAAGGGTGCAGGCAAAGGCGGCTCGCTCTTTTTCGGCTCCGGGCCGGGCTGCATTGGCAGCGAGCTTTTCCAGGGCAGTCAGCCATTGAAGACTGTCCGGAGTGAATGGCTTGCAGAGTTCCGGCAGGAGGGTATCGAGCGTAGGCGGCACGACGGGAGCGGAGGCCGTGATCGGTGCGGCGTTGGCGAAGGCTCCGACTGCGAACGAGAGCAGGACGGGCAGCAAACAGGATTTGGAAGACATGAGAAGTGGCAGGTCGTTAAAATGAATGACTGATGAATTTGATGCGGTAACCTCGTCGGATTTACAGCGTGTAAGGAGCGCGCCGGGGACGGTCGAGCATCCGTGAAGCTTCGTCGTCGCCGATGATCTCTTCCTTGACCGGATCCCATTTGAAGCCCCGCCCGATCCGTTCGGCAATGGCGCCGAGCGCGCAGATGGACGCCGAGCGATGCCCGATTTCCACATGGCAAATCGGCTTTTGGCGCGAATGGATGCAGTTGAACCAGTTCTCGTGATGCCCCTCTGATCGTTGGAGCTTGATATCGCCAGTCCGCAGCGGGCGGCGGACCAGGGCGGCGGGTGTGGTTTCGATTCCGCCCCGCGTTACGAGGACTTCGCCCGCTTCCCCGATAAAACGCATGGCGTAAGAGTCGCCCGTTCGGCCCGGGAAAGTCTTTTCCACCCGCGTGACAACGGTGCCGTCTGCGTAGATGTGTTGCTGGGGCGTTTTTCCATCTGCCGAGCGCGGGATGAACTCCACCGGGCCGGTGTGATCCATTCCAAACGCCCATTGAGCGATGTCAAAGTGGTGCGCGCCCCAGTCCCCGTGCTTGCGCGAGCCGTATTCCCAGAAGCGCCGCCAGCCGCCACCCATATTGCGCTCCACGCGGAGGGCGTTGAAAGGCTGCCACGGCGTTGGCCCAAGCCAGCGGTCGTAATCGAACCCTTCGGGGATCGGTTGTTCCGGAAGCAGGTCCGGCGGGGCGAATTCGCCGAGATTGATTTGCACCTCATGCACTTTGCCGATCCAGCCGTTGCGGACGATTTCGCACGCCTGCCGGAATTCCGAGCTGCTCCGCTGTTGGGAGCCAACCTGGAGCACCGCGCCGGTCTCCGCCACGGCATTGGCCAGCATGCGGCCTTCGCGGACCGTCAGCAGCATCGGCTTTTCCACATAGACGTCTTTTCCGGAGCGCACGGCCGCCAGGGAGATCGGCACATGCCAGTGGTCGGGCGTGACAACAAAAACCGCGTCAATGTCGGAGCGTTCCATGATCCGCTCGAACTCGTTGTAGGCCGCGCAACCTTTGTAGCTTCCACTGCGAGTGGCCTCGGCGTAGCGGCTCTCCACCTGCGCCTTGTATTTGTCGCGGACCACGCGATCCACATCGCAAACGGCGAGCACCTGCACCGCGGGGTTGCTGAGCGCCCATCCGGCGTGGCCGCCCATCATGCCGCCCAGGCCGATCAGCGCCATGTTGATCCGGTTGCTCGGGGCGTTCTGGCCAAAAACACGGGAGGGAACAATGGTCGGAAAACCAATCGCCGCCCCGGCAAGGGCGACAGACTTGAGAAAATCGCGGCGGCCAAGGGAAGCGTTGTGCGCGGGGCGTTCAGTGGGTTGAGTCATCTGGGCTGTATTGAATTGGAAATGCGTTGAAATGAATGGCAGCGCTCTAACGCCACCTCTTAGAAAGCTAAAACCTTACCGCAAACGAAAAGTTGCGGAGGAAATTGGCGCTTCGTGAAATAGCGTGGTCGAGAGGCGGGGTGGATTGGCCATGGGTTGCCGGGACAAGCGCGTGCGGTCGGTTTTTGGATGGAGGCATTGAAGAATTTCTGTTTTCCTCATGCGCTTACACCTCCCAATGAAAAATTCCCGTCCGCCTTCCCTCCGGATGATCGCCGATCTGGCCGGAGTGTCTCTTGCAACCGTATCGCTCGCCCTGCGCAGAAGCCCGAAGCTGCTCGCCGCCACCATTGCACGGGTCGACCAAGTCGCCGCGCAGGTGGGGTATCGGCGGGATGCAAACCTCTCGCGGGTAATGTCTGCGACGGCGAAGAGTCGCTACCGGCAGGCGGGAGAAGTCATTGCCTGTGTTGTGACGCGGGATCCTCGGTCCGCATGGGGGCGAAATAGCGATCCCAAGTCCGTTCCATTTCGCGCCATGTGCAAGCGAGCGGCCGATTACGGGTACACTGCGGAGCCGTTCTGGCTGCTGGAAGAGGGCCTCAGCGCGGCGAGGGCGAACGATATTCTCCTGGCGCGGGGGACCGCCGGCCTGGTGGTCTTCTCACCATCCTACACCCTGCGAAAGAACGGCATACTGACCCTGCCCATCCGGTGGAATAAGTTTTCGGTGGTCGAGGTGGACGATGTCATGACCGAGCCGATCCTCAATCGCGTGCGCCACAATCATCTTTCAGGAATCTGGCGGGCCTTGGAAGAACTCGAAATTTTGGGCTACAGACGCATCGGGCTCTGTCTTCTCGACAATGTTGAGGTCGCCACCCACCACCGATGGACCGCCGGTTATCTGTACTGGAGCCGCGTCCGGGGGTTCGCAAACAGTTTTACCCCCCTGATTTCCAACCACTTTTCCGAGGGCGAGATCACGCAGTGGATTCGCAAGAACCGCATCGACGCCGTGATCGGGCCGGGCGTCGAAGTGCTTGAGCGAATTCGCTCCTGCGGAATCCGGGTGCCGGAGGACGTTGGGTTCGCCTCCTTGGATTTGTTTGGATCGGTTACGCAAGGGGTCTCAGGGATCGATCAGCGGCGCGATGTGCTGTGGCCAATGGCGATCGATCTGTTGGTTACGACGATCCATCGGAACATCAAGGGCGAACCCGAACATCCAAGCACCTTGACCTACGCGGGCGAATGGGTTCCGGGCACGACCTGCCGCAAGGTTAAGGCGCCACCGGTGCCGAGGCTTGAAGAATCCCTACCCCCATGGCGAGCCACTTCGTTGCACGTTCAATAGATATGCTCTTGATACACACTCTTCTTCGCCCGACGATGGGCACCCATGCTTTCCCGTAGCTTCCATTCAATCTTCATCATTTCTCTTGCAGTATTGACCGCGGGCGCGGTTTGCGCTTTCGCAGATGTCCAATCGGCGGACGTGTTTGAGTTCAAGGCTCCCACGCAAGCCGGAGAGGATGCCGCTTCCGGCGTGCGTGCAGCACTGGAGCAGTGCCGAAGCAAGGGGATCCATCGGCTGGCATTCGCTCCGGGCCGGTACGATTTCTGGCCCGATCGCGCCCAGGAAAAGTATCTCTTTGTGAGCAACAACGACGAAGGGCTCAAGCGCATTGCGTTTCCGCTCACCGGGTTCGAGGGCATGGAAATCGATGGACGAGGGGCGTCGTTTGTCTTCCATGGCTATATCGTGCCATTCCTAGTGGAGAACTCGCGCAACGTCGCAATCAAAAATCTCTCCATCGATTTCGCCCGCACCTTTCACTCCGAAGGCAAGGTTCTTGCCGTAACGCCGGACTCCGTCGACCTCGAAATTTCCGAAGAGTTTCCTTATGCCATCAGGCAGGGCATTCTCATCTTCACCGACGGCAAGAACCCCCTCGGCCCACAGACGACCGTCAAAAGCGGCGAGGTGCTCTACCCCTTTGGAAACTTACTCGCCTTCGATCCCGTGCGCCGGGAGACCGCTTATATGGCAAAGGATCGCTATGGGGTGCAAGAGGGGCTCACGGCGCGGGAAATCGGACCCCGGCAGGTGCGGTTGAACTTGCCCAAGGCGAGCACGGAACCGGGAAACATCCTGGTCTTTGGGGCTGCGCATCGCGATATCCCCGGCTTCATCGTGTCGGACAGCGCCAAGACCCTGTTGGAAAACATTTCCATTTACCACTGCGGCGGGATGGGAGTCATTGCACAACGGAGCAGCGACATCGATTTGGAAAAGGTGCGGGTGACTCCCGCCCCCGGCGGACGGCGCATCGTCAGCGTTACAGCCGATGCGACGCACTTCGTCAATTGCACCGGCAAGATCACCCTGCGGGGTTGCCTGTTTGAAAACCAAAAGGACGACGCCACCAACATTCACGGACTCTACGCGCGCATCGTCAAAATCGTCGCGCCAGACAAGATGGAGGTTCGAATGGTCCATCCCCAGCAGTTCGGACTGGATTTCATCCGACCGGGAACGCGCCTGGAGATAGTCGATGGCCCAAGCCTGGAAAACCGGGGGGAAACAGTCGCCAGGACGGTGGAACGCATCAACAAGGAAATTACCTTGGTAACCACCGCCGCTCCGCTGCCGGTGACGGTGAAGGAGGGCAATGCGGTCGCCAACGCCGACGCAAATACCGCCGAGGTGCTGATCGAAAACTGCGTCATCCGCAACAATCGCGCCCGTGGCATCCTTCTGGGATCGCGCGGCAAAGTGACTGTCGTGGGCAACACATTTCATACGCCCGGCGCAGCCATCATGTTCGAAGGCGATGCCCGCTTTTGGTTCGAACAGGCAGGGGTACGCGATGTCACCATCCGCGATAACACATTCGACAATTGTAACTTTGGGGTTTGGGGCAAAGCCTGCATCGAAGTCGCTTCCGGCATCGAGAAGCCGTGTCAAAAGACAAGCCGCTACAATCACAACATTACAATTGAGAACAACCTGTTCCGGGTGTTCGGGCCAAGAGGCGTCCTTTCCATTTATTCCGTGGATGGGGTAAAATTTCGAAATAACCGACTGGAGCGGACTCACGCATATCCTCCGCAGCGGGAACCCGCGGGCGACCTCTGCCGTGCAGTGGACTCCGATCACATTGCCATCGAACTGCCCACCGAGGTTTCCGGGGTGGCGGAGAAGGCCAAAGGCGGTTTCGAAAAGAAATAATTCCAGCCAGAGCTTTTTGAAATTTCAGAAGGATGGGCCGGAAGGCGATTCGATAGCCAGAAGTTCGCGCTGGCGGGACGCCAGCGCCAGCACGCGAGACGCGTGCGCTCCCCGGAGTCCCCTCCCCGAGCGCTATCTGCAATACGAACCAGCATCGATCCAGGAACGCCCTTAACTTAGCGCCATTCAGACCGGACCCCCAAACGTTGTCATCCTGAGGAGCTAACCTCGCCAAAGCGCGAGGGTGATTGTTGGGCATGAACCTGGCATCGCGCCAGCTTCGGGGGAGCGCACGCGCCCTCGCCTGCGGCCTTTGGCGCCCTCGCCAAAGGCATCTTCGCGGCTGATCGCGTCGGAATGCGAGTTCCGGGGAGCGCACCCGTCCCGGGTGCTGGCCGAGGCGTCCCGCCTCGGCGAACTTTGCGCGTCGAGTCGCCGCAATGCACTGGGGAGACTGGAAGTCCGCGTCGGCGGGACGCCGACGCCAACACGCGAGACGCGTGTGCTCCCCGGATTCCCGCTCCCGAACGCCCCGTCTTTCCGGTGGGTTCATTGGCAGCCTGCGAAGAGCCTGTCCTAAGTCTGTCGAAGGAATCACACGAGGCGATTCCGACGTTCGTTTCAGTCGGCACGTAGTCGGAACTGACGGCTCGCCGGGCGGCGCTGTCAGCTTCGAGAACGGTGAATGGTGACATAACGCCGACTGGCCTGCCGGGAGATTCCTTCGACAGACTCAGGACAGGCTCTTCGCAAGCTCAGGATGACAAATAATATGGGCCGCTCCGGTTTCTGTGCCCGGCTTCCGATTTGTGGGAATGAAAAGGGAACTTCACCGCAGTTCACGAGCCTCCTTTGCCGTTATACTACTCCGAAAATACCCATGCGCGTGTATCCGAAGGGAAGCGCGGGCTTCCAGCCCCGTGGAATCCTGGTGGGGCGAAGCCGATTACTTGCGGAACGTCACGTTGTGGGCAAATCGGAGCGAAAACCTCGCCACCAACGACATCCTCGTGCATCTTGGCAAGGAGGTGGAGTGCGTCTCCGGCAACGACACCACGGGGATCGAGCGCCAACCACAAAACGAAAAGCAATAACCATGAAACACATCACAACCGGTTTCCTATTATTCTGCGGCTGCCTGCCGGCTTGGGCAATGGAGATTCCCTTTCCCCCGTCGGCGACCCTGACCGGCGTCGTATTTACCGGACGACATGCGGAATACGCGCACGCCGACACGTGGTATCCGTCGTGGGCGAGCGACGGCAACTTGTACTCGCCGTGGACCGACGGCACAGTCAACGGTCTGCGCGCCAACTCCGCCGGCAAAAACGCCACGACCGGCTGCGCTGCCATCCTCGGCGATGATCCGCTGCATCTGATCGTGGCCAACCAGGCGGTTTATGGTTCCGACCCCGCGCCGTACGCCAGTCGATACCCGTGTGGGTCGCTTGTATACAACGGCGTCTGGTACTACGGCACCTATTGCCTGCATCCCGCTGGTGGCGTTAAGCACGAAGGAACTTCCTACAACTGGCCTTGGCTCGGACCGTTTGTCGGGTTCCGGTATTCGACCGATTTTGGCAAGACATGGACGCAGACGCCGTGTACGCCGGCCAAACCGTTGTTTGGCGAGAGCGCGTTGAACGGCGAACCGGTCAAGATCGGGTCGCCGCACTTCGTGGATTTTGGCAAGAACATGGATCACTCACCAGACGGCAAGGCGTATCTCGTCGCACACGGCGCGAGCGACGGCAAAGACCGTCGGTTTGGTTACAACTCTTGGATCACTGGCGACGAAATTTATCTCGCGCGCGTCACGCCGGGCATCGAAAACATCAACGACGCCTCCAAGTATGAGTTTTGGAACGGCGCCGAGTGGACAAAAGATTTCAGCAAGATCAAACCGATCGTGGCGTGGCGCGACCACATGGGATGCGTGACGATGACCTACAACGCGCCGCTCAAGAAATATCTGATGTGCGTCACCGACGGTGGCAACACCGCAGGCTACTACAACACCTATATATTGGAATCGGACCGAATCAGCGGCCCGTTCAATCTGGTGCAGTATTTTCATCACTTCGGCGAGCAAGGTTACTTCGTGAACCTCCCGTCGAAGTTCATCGGCGCTGACGGACGGACGATGTGGCTCTGTTATGCGGCAAACTTCGCGCCGAACTGGAACGGCATGAAGATCAAGTCCAACCCGCCTGGCAGCCGGTACGGCATGTGCCTGCAAGAAGTTCAACTGCTCCCATCGCCACTAGGGACCAAACCGTGAAGAACCGCCTCATCGTCCTCCTGTTCTTCACCGCCCTGCTGCTGGCGCCGCTATCCCTGAAAGCTCAGGAATTCGTGCTTGGCGCTGCCCGCTTGTTGCCGGAACCGGAGCCGAAACTACCCATTTACGATTACGCGCCCGATGGCCATTGCACGGTCTTGCAGATGGGCGATGCGCTGATGATGTTTTGGCCGGGTCACGAATCCTACCGCACGACGGGGGCGTCCATTTTCGAAATGCGTGACTGCACCAAGGTCCTTCCGGCGGGTGGCCCAACCGATTTCGACAACGGCGGCGCCTGGCTCTATTCGGTCTTTCGGCGCGGCGAGCGCGGCATGCTGGGGTTCTATCATGGCGAAGATCAGAAGTTCCCCCTCGATCCAGAGTGCCGATGGAAGGCTTTCAAATCCATTGCGCGCTGTAAGTCGGACGATCTTGGACTCACCTGGAGCCATCGCGAACGGATTCTCACGTCGCACGAGCCGAAGCCAGAGAAAGGCGCATGGTCTGGCCTCGGTGATCACTGCACGGTGTGGGATGAAAAGAATCACCGGTTTGTCTGTTTTTTCCAGGAGGGCGCCATCCTCTGTATGGCCATGAGCGACGACCCTGAAGGGCGGCCTGGTTCGTGGAAGAAATGGTTTGAAGGCGGCTTCACCGAGCCGGGTCTCGGCGGACGCGCCACACCGATTCCAGCGTTCGCCAAACATCGTGGTGGCAATCCTTCGGTGCAGTGGAACACGTTTCTGAACCAATGGATCATCGTCTGGCATCGATGGGAAGGCGATCTGTGGATTTCCACCAGTGACGATCTGGTTACGTGGTCTGCGCCCAAACTGCTGCTCGGCAAACCATCGGACACCGGGAAAGTGTGGTATCCCACGGTGATCGGCGAATCGGATAAAGTGGGCGGCAAGTCCGTCACACTCCTCTATGCGGAATTTCCAGACGTCACATCGGTCAGACGCCACTTCCTGGCGCGGAAGCTAGTCTTTCTCAAGAAACAGCAATGAAACCAAACCTGGCCTTCCCGGATAGCGTGAAGCGAAAATCTCATTGCCTTGCGTTCTCTCCGCAGTGTGGCGCCATTGGGTCAAGCATGTATGCGGGCTCAGCGCCCCCCTCGTCCCCGCCGCCAAAACTCCGGGCCGCCGCGCCAAAAGCAGCGGCGACCCGCGGTAGAGCGTCATCCCCGAAGTCTCGCCGGTTGCGGTTAACTGCTGAAGCGAACGTTAATTCGACTGGAGGACGGCCCCCTGCTTGCTTCCTGCTGCGACAAAGTGATTTGCTCCAAAGGCGACATAGTCGACTTCCGGCCAGCCGGAGGGAAGAGTGTTCTCCGTCCATCTGGCGCCATCGAAAGAGGAAAAAATAACGCCAACAAAGGTCGAAGCGCCCGTTCTGCGGGACCCGACGACCACAAACGTCGATTTTCCGTAAGCCACGTCATTAAGGCAAAGCGAGGAGGGATTTGCCGAAGGCAGTGAGCGTTTTGTCCACCTCATTCCATCGGTGGACGTGTACAGCGAGCCTCCCAGGCCGACTCCAACAAATTGATTGTGAAGATAGCGGATTGCAAAAACAGAGTCCGTCCCCAGATTCTTTGCGAGGGACCATGTTCTTCCGAAGTTGGAGGAGCAATAGATTCCGAAGATCGTATCGGTTAAGAAGGCCGGCACGACCAATTTCACACCGGCGCCGCCGGCTGAAATCTTGCCCGAGGAGGCCACTCCAATGGGAAAGGGAGCTTCACCGCGGTACATTGGCAACGCCAGTTTCTTGGTGAGCCAGGTGATTTTGCCCGGTGTTGCAGTTTCGCTACCCAGGAAAATGTAGTTCGGCGGTTGCGACGAGTCTGTCGTGCTGCGCCCGGTTCCGGCGTATGCCTTGTCGGAAAAGGTAAGGGTATCGATCAACTCGATGGTGCCGGTGGGAAACCTGTTATCCCTTGAAAACTTCACTCCGTCGGCCGAAGTGTAAATTGAATTGGTGTAATAGTCTGCAGCCACCACGGAATTTCCATTGCCGGCCAGCAGATCGGCGTGTGGCCCGCTCAAATGCGTCTGCCAGCTCAAACCGTTGCCGGAAACAGAGACGCCATAACGGAAGGAACCGTCCGTAGTTTCGTCGAGAGTTACGAATTTCGACGCACCGTAGGCAACTCCCTGCAAGTCCGGCCTTCCCGAAGCAATCGTCCGCCCGGTCCAAGACAGGCCGGCGGTGAGGGTGGCAAAGGGCGTTACAAGAAAAAGGAGCGGAAGCAATTTGTTAAGATTCATAAATTTAAAGAAGGTTGAGTTTGAAACAGAAACCGACTGACAAGTCCAATAAGAACTACAGTAATGCGTTCCAATAGTTTCGAAATGCCAACTATTTCGTCCCGACCGGGGTTAAACTTCCGGGAATGGTCGGCATTCCAACTCAACGGGCTGAACGCAACACTGCTGCCTCCGGCGATGGCAGCGCTGCCGCAGGTGCTCAAAGGCAAGGTAGACGACCGGCGTCGTATAAAGCGTCAGGGCTTGGGAAAAGAGCAGTCCGCCTACCACCGCAATGCCGAGCGGGCGGCGAAGCTCCGAGCCGATACCAAATCCAATGGCCAGCGGGACCGAGCCGAGAAGGGCCGCCATGGTGGTCATCATGATCGGGCGAAAGCGAATGACACACGCCTTGTAGATGGCCTCCTCTGGGGCGAGTCCCTCGTTGCGCTCCGCATCCAGAGCGAAATCGACCATCATTATGGCGTTCTTCTTGACAATCCCCATCAGTAGAATGATCCCGATGAACGAGACTAGGGAAAGATCGTAGCCGAAGGCTATGAGCGCCACCAGCGCACCCACGCCGGCTGAAGGCAGCGTCGAGAGAATCGTGATCGGATGGATCAAGCTCTCATACAGAACGCCCAGAACGATGTAGACCGTAATGAGCGACGCGAAGAACAGGAGCGGCATGTTGGCGAGGGACGCCTTGAAAACCTGGGCGGTGCCCTGGAAACGCCCCTGCAAGCGCGACGGCATCCTCAACTCCTCGGTGGCCTTCTCCACCAGATCCGTCGCCTCCCCAAGCGCGACACCGGGAGCCAGATTGAACGAAAGCGTCACCGAGGGAAATTGCCCCTGGTGATTGACCGAGAGGTAGGCGTTGCTGAGGGTGAACTTCGCGACGGTCGATAGCGGCACCTGCTGCCCGGTGTTGGATTTAACGTAGATTTTCCTGAGCGCTGAGGGGTCCAACTGTTCTTTGGGGTCGGCTTCCAGGATTACGTGATATTGATTGTAGCGACCATAGAGGGTGGAGACCTGCCGCTGTCCAAATGCGTCGTACAAGGTGTTATCGATGTCCGCGGGAGACACGCCAAGGCGTGCGGCGGCATCGCGGTCGATGACCACGTTGGCCTGGAGGCCGCCGGTGAGTTGATCGCTGGTGACGTCCTTGAGTTTGGGAATCGTCTTGAGTTTATCCAGCAGCAGGCTGGACCAATGATTCAACTCGGCAAGGTCCGTGGTTTGCAATGAATACTGAAACTGCGTTTTGCTCATGCGCCCGCCGACGCTAATGTCCTGCGCTGCCTGGAGATAGAGCGTGATCCCTTCCACGCTGGCAAGCTTGCCGCGCAACCGCCCGATTACCTCGTCGGCGCTCACCTTTCGTTCCGCCAGCGGCTTGAGCGTTACGAACAAGCGTCCGTTGTTGCCGGAACCGATAAACGAGGCGAGCCCCTCGACGGCGGGATCCTTCATGACCATCTTCGCCACCTTGCGCTGAAGCCGGGACATGGTAACGAAAGAAACATCCTGCGCGGCTTCGGTGGTCCCCATCAGGAACCCCGTGTCCTGTTGCGGGAAGAAGCCTTTTGGCACAATGGTGTAAAGCCACAGCGTTGCCAGAAAGGTGAGGAAGGCGACCGCCAATATGAAGATTTGATGGCGCAGCACCCATCGGAGGCCGCGTTCATAGCCCGCGAGCAGCCAATCGAAGCCACGCTCCATCGTCCGCATCAGAAATCCCGGTGCGGGGTAGTCCGCTTCTTTCTTCAGGAAGCGGGAACAGAGCACCGGTGTTAGCGTCAACGAAATAACCCCTGAGACCAGGATCGCCAGACTCAGCGTGACGGCGAACTCATGAAACAAACGCCCGATCAACCCGCCCATGAACAGCAGTGGAATGAACACCGCCACCAGAGAGGTGCTCATGGAGACCACGGTGAACCCGATCTGCCTCGCTCCTTTGAACGACGCCACCATCACCGAATCGCCCTTTTCCACATGGCGAAAGACATTCTCGATGACCACGATTGCGTCATCGACGACGAAGCCGACGGAAATTGTGATCGCCATCAATGAAAGGTTATCGACGCTATATTTTAGCAGGTACATACCGCCGAAGGTTCCCGCCAGGGCCAGCGGCACGGTGATGCTCGCGATGAAGGTGGGCCAGAAGCGCCGCAGGAAGAGGAAGATAACCATCACGACCAGACCGATGCTCAGGCCGAGAGAGAACTGCACATCGGAAACCGAGCCGCGGATGGTCTGGGTGCGGTCGCTGACCACGTCGATGTCGATGGACGGCGAAATCCATCTTTGAAGTTGCGGCAGGGCCGCTTTGACGCGGTCAACGGTCTCGATGACGTTCGCCCCGGGCTGCTTGAAGACCATGAGCAAAACAGCGGGGCGATCTCCCGCCCAGCCGGCAAGCCGTGCGTTTTCAACGCCTTCAATCACGTTGCTCAGCGCCTTGAGAGGAATGGGAGTGCCGTTGAGTTGCTTGACGATCAAATTGCGATAAGGCTCGGGCTCGAAGATCTGATCGTTGCTGCCGAGCATGTACGACTGCTCTTTACCGTCGAGGCTGCCGATCGGCGAGTCGGCATTGACCTGCCCCAGATAGGTGCGGATATCCTCAAGGGAAAGTCCGGTGGACGCGAGCGCCGAGGTGCGGACTTGAACCCGGATCGCGGATTTTTCAGCGCCGTTGATGCTGACCTGGCTGACGCCCTCAAGCTGGCTGATTCGTTGGGCGATGACTTGGTCCGCCGCCTCGAAAACCTTGGCTGGCTCCAAGGTATCGGAGCGTAGCGCGAGAATGAGGATGGGCCTGTCCGCGGGATTCACCTTGCGATAGGTGGGCAGGCTCGGAAGGT
>Ga0316220_1003061_pt1 | contig 14551 bp, 14 predicted proteins | sample TBH18005metaG_FD_203632 | JGI IMG/M metagenome (GOLD analysis project Ga0316220, IMG submission 203632) | Freshwater microbial communities from Trout Bog Lake, Wisconsin, USA - TBH18005 | ecosystem: Environmental > Aquatic > Freshwater > Lake > Hypolimnion/Profundal zone | place: USA: Wisconsin...
AAACGCTTGATTCATCATCGCACTGGGCATGGTTCTACCATAAGCGGCCATACCCATGGTAATGTATTCTTCATCTAAAGGGCGTAGACCCAAGCGTTTGGTAACAGCTGAATAAAACAGGCCTATAGAGTGCGGATAGTGTTGTCCCCATAGCTTACGATACACTGCCCGTCCTGTAGCGTCATACTCGGCGGCCCAAATGCTAGTAGTATCCCACTCGCCTACTGCATCTATAACTACCACAGTAGCACGATCAAACGGGCTGGTCTGAAATCCAGCGGCCGCATGGCTAAGATGATGCGTGTGCGTTGAAACAGGAACTGAGCTAAAAAATCCCTGTAGCTGTTGTTTAAGTACCTGCCCTGTGGTTAATCTTGACCACTCTATGCCCTGCCCTGAATACAGTTGTCTTAGCTGTTTGCGCCAAGTAGTTTCATAGTAAGCAATATGATCAATATGGCGTCCGCGAGCCAAATCCCAAAACATTTCAGTAGCTAGATCAGCATCATTTTTACGCTTACTGTAACGCTCGCTATGGCCAGCATAAACTATTTCTCCTGCGGAGTCAATTACAGTACAGGCTGCATCATGATAGCCTGCGGATATTCCTAAGATATTCATTTATAGATAAACGGATCGCGTTTACGCAATTCCTTTAATTTCTTACGATAGCGCAATTCTAATTGAATTCTATCAACAATTCTTTTAATCCATTTCATAATAATTCCTTTATTTGTCTTGCCATATAATCCGAATCAGTCCAGTTGTACCGATATTCTGCGCGAGCTTCACCGGTTTCAATGCTGTAAACATTAAGATGATTGGTCAATTTAGCCCAGATAGTTCTGTAATCTACAGTGCCAAAACTGTCCAATAAATCCACTTGCCCTACCTGTGGATGTCCTATAGTTAAACTAGGATCTTCTGGATCAAATCCGTTGGCCACTAACCATAGTCTAAACTCCCGTAACTGCCGTTGCTGAAATTCATATGCTCCAGGATCACGAGCCCATTCTATATCAAAGTCCCCGGCAGCTTCTGTCTGTGTGCGTAGGGTACTAGTTGTTAATTCACCTATGCGACTGTCTCTGCCTTCATCGCAAAATACTTCATAATGATGTTTGCCCACTGCTTTATTAACTCCCACAAATACTCCACCCATAGGACGATTAATAGTATCAATGCCAAATAATTCATAGTCCTCAGCTTCTAATTCAAAGCGTGGAGCACGGAGCCAACACATTAATTGACTAGGACGCATCCATTCTGGAGCAGTGGCCTGCTTACGATTACTTAATGCCCAGGATTCAAATTCATGGCATAATAAATTTAATTGTCTAATATACCAGCGTGTCGCAGAATCTGCTGACTGATAATAAGGACTCAGCTGTCCCGATACACCCTGTAGATCTTCAAAATAACGATGCAGTCTATTAAGACGATCATGATATAAACTTAAATCAGGAGCAATGCATCCATTATAGCTAAAATAATCATCAATATAGTAGTCTAAGCCACTGTTATTAATGGCTTGAATACTGCGATTAATTTCTTTTAGAATTAATTCGCCATTGCGCGGATTACCAGGAAAACCCATAAAACAATAATTCTTTTCTAAATGATAATTATTTCTTAATAAATCATTTAAAGCGGCCAGCCATTTACGACTTAATGAATTATCAAAGGCATCAATATACACAGGTAATAATTCACCTGAGCGAGGATTTTCTAATGTAACAGTAATTCTATCAAGCAATTCCATGATACCAACTTTCAATTTCAGGATCCTGCGCTAGAATATCCGCCAGGGTAATAGGATCATTTCTAATTTTTTCTAATCTTTCAATTCTAGCTTTACCCCGTCTTAATCCTGCCCGATATTCTTCGGGCCATTGTTCTGCAAAAGTCTGTCTAGTTTTTAATTGTGTCAGCATAGTCCTAAGTACTGGCGCTTGCACCTGATCTAATAATCGATCAATCTGGCGATTTAATAATTCACGCGGTAAGGCTAGTGGACTTAATATAATATCTGGAGTAAAACTAAACATAACTTTGGCCAATATTTCTACGCCGAATTCCTGGGCAAGAGCTTCAATGTTGGAGATTTCGAAGATTCCTGGTAATGTAAGAGTGAAATCAATGCGCCATTGTCTTGGGTTTTGGGCCATACGCACACCCTGGGCGAAATTAGCTCGCCATTCTGTATAATCAAGTCCGGTACGGATATATTCTCCGACTGCTCCGGTTCCATCAATACTAGCACAAATCTGATAATCGCGTAGGTGGGCAAGAATATCACGATAAAGGTTGACACCTTTAAAATCAACTCTGCTAAGGTTAGTGTTATATCTTGCATAAACTCTGGGCCCATCCCCTAATTCTATAATACGACGCATATAACGCCAGTGTTGCTCATACATTAGGGGCTCGCCGCCTACCCAATATATTTCTTCTACACGATGCTGTTCTACTGTTTCTGCAAATTCTCGTTCAATTTGTGTATCTTGAAACTGACTTATTTCATCACGGACCGCAGGTAGCATCCAATTATTTTTAGGATCCTGCCAGTCAATCATGTTATTTTGACGCTGTTCCGACTCCCAACTACTGGACAACATATCCCCGCAGGTACGACATTTAAAATTACATAAATTACTAAAACGATAATCCCAGGAAACCGGTTGCATACTGGTCGATCCTGCGGCATCAGTACTGGCCATAGCTAATTCATATAAATGGCCAAACATGCGATTAAAATATGTACGATATACATCTGTATTTAACAGTTGCTCGTTGCATACAGCACACTCAGGTAATGTTTCTCCTGCGATCATACGACGACGCACGGACCGCATGTGCTCACTGTTCCAGTGCTGTTCTAGTGTAACGGGCTGATACTGTCCGGTACCAGCGCCGGTATCTATATACTGTCGAAATGCCTGTGCAGGTTCGCGGCTAGCGCAACAGATACGGCGCTCAGTTTGGGGACTTAAATAGGTATGCACCCAGGGTGCCATGCACAAGCGTTCGGGTTTATTCATTCCAGTCAAACCTTAATTCAGCTGTAGCGGCCAATAACTGATCCAAAAAAGGCCGCAGATTTTCAAAATTCTGCACAGATCCTTCTACAGGTAATTGAAGGGACTCAGCTACGGCCGCTAGCCAAGCTAGAAATACAGGATTATCAGGATCCCGGACGCTACCGGGATCAGGGCAGGTAGACCGATATTGACGGCAACCGTTGACAACTAACTCAGTATCCGGTGAATATTCTATGCCAAATTGATTTAATATGTCAAATAATTGATCAGCAAATGCAGGGGGATTTAAAAAAATCAATTCCCAATTTAAATCTATTTTTTGTCTATAACAGCGATCAAATAAATCATCTGTTAATTGATATCTAGCTATGTCAACCAATTGAAAAAACTGTTGGTCCCGAGGTAAATCCAGTATATTGGTATCGAATTCCCTATTAAGCACAGTTTTAGTTACACTAGCTAGATAAAGATTAAATGCATACCTAGTACTAAAAACTCGGGGCTCAGAGTCTTCAGCTACAATCCAACGAATTCCTGTGGATTCCGTGTCAAACCAATGCGTTACTGCTAGACTACCAGTACCAGGTAGCCAGTCATAGGCCACGGCAACCCGCGGGACTTCTGGATCGGCACGCTCTAAATGCAGAATTAAGTTAGCTAGCCAATGACCACCCGCTCCGCGGGGAAACACTATATTACGCATAACCTAATAAATCCGCTAATTCCGGGTGCGCGGAGCGCAAATTTTCGCCACGGCGCTGATCCACACGCCGAATTTCCTCCCGAGTACGCGATCCATCCTGGCTCTGCCCATTCAGCATAAATTCCACTATACGATCAAATTCCGCTAGAGTCGCAGGAGCGACGGCCGCATGACGCAATCTTTCGGCTACACGAGCCTTTGCTGATTCAGGTAAACTGGCTATGCTAAAATATTCAGCATCATGCATCATATTCCAATAGACAAAATCAAAGGCCTGTTGCTCATGCCAAAGACTTAATTCAGCTAGATATAGCACATTAAACACATTAACAGTGCTACAGACCTGTAGCTGAATATTACTTGTCCGAGCTCGTAACTGTCTAAATCGTTCAATATTGGCTGTTACCCTGTCCCAAACAGCGCCCGAACGCTGGTATTCAAAACGATCCGCCACATCATCTATGCTAAAGGCTATTTCTACCAAGCGGAAATGCTGCCATATGGCTTCAGCTGACTCAGGATAATGAGTGCCATTGGTATTATAGTGTATTTCAATTTGACCCGCTAGACCCAGATCTACCAGACGCTGTAAAAAATCAAAATGTTCCTGAATCATAAATGGCTCGCCACCGGTAAATTCTAAATATCTTAATTCAGAACTAGCACGAGCAATTTCCGCCCAAAAAGCAGGCGTTTCTCTGGGCCAGCGCCCTGCACGAAGCATTTGATAGTGCCAACTAGATTTAGGATTTGGTTCATTAGCTAATTCTTCTACAGCATAAGTGCTGGATGACCATGAACCACAGATACGACATTTTAAATTACAGATATTACCCAACTTTAAATCCAAAAATACTAGGGGTTTTGCATCAGGTGTCCAGTCCGTATCCGCTACTATATGTTCTAAACGATCTAAGGTGTGTAGACGCTTGCTGGTACGACCCGCAGATTCTTCTGCCCAGCAACGACGACAGGTCTCAGGCTGTTGACCCGCTAGAAATTGCTCGCGTAGCGTCTGCATTTCTTTAGAATTTCTAATAGTGTCAAAGTCTGCAGATGCTAAATTAAATACCGCTCCTGAGTCAGAGTGTAGTTCATGATCAGCTAAACAGCAGGGACGAACCGTGCCTATAGGGCTAGTTTCTAGACTAATCCAGGGTAGAACACAAAAAGATTTATTAGGTAAGCGCACAGTAATTTAATTGATAGAAATAACAGTAATTATTATAGCATACGAAACACTCGAGAGCAATCATTATTTCTTGTCGAGAGAAATGACGCCAGCCATTTAGTTATAATCGTAAAGAAAAGGCCAGAAAAGATTGAATTATTCGGACTGAAAACAGGGGGTGAAAAAAGTTCAAAAACCGTGGCTCTTAGATGACAGTAGCGCAGAATCGTCTGGCTTGTAGCATAGACCGTCTGTGCAGGCACCGTTTGACCAGGGTTCGGCATCATATTACCAAGGCTTTCAGTTCAGGTATCACAGCCGCTACACTCTCTTTTCTTACGCCATCTAACTCTATGGTTTTACGCCAGAATTTCTCTATTAAGTCAGAACGGTCCTGGGCCATCATGAAATTAACAGCTGATTCAAAGCCCACAGTGGCACGATTTAATGGATCCTGCGGTCGTAACCATTCCAAGTGTTCTGTGTATAGTCTGTAGAGTTCACGCTTGTATGCTATAGGAGCTATGTCTATACGCAGGTAATCCGGGTCCTGTAGGATATTGACATTGAGATCCTGGGCACGAATTAGGCCCTGTTCAGTCCAGCTACGATGAAATTCTGGTAAATGAGCCGCGTTTAATATGCTCAAGGTAGGACTAATATAAAAGTCTACAGCCGGGCAGACGTCAATCATTTCTCTGCGGTTCTGCTCTACACGAGCCCAGTCAGTACCTTTACGAATATATTCAGCTCTAGGGCCCATAGCGTCTAGGCTAGCGCCCACTGCTACCGATTCGAATCGACGCCAATAATCGAATACTGAGCGGCCTTTAAGACTAGTATGCGTGAAATTGGTATTGTATATCAAGCGTACATCAAAGCGGCCTCTGCGCTCTAGTTCATCCAAGATACGATAGTGTTCTTCCATCATAAGCGGTTCACCACCGGCAAAATAGATCTGTTCTACTGAGTCTAAATGCGGAACCAACTGTTCCCATATGTCTGTTTCGGTGCGACCCGCTACTGTGAGCGCACGGTGATTCTTTGCCCATTCTGGACCCGCTAGTCTAGCTTGATCTTGATACCAGCTTGAGCTGAATATATGCCCACAGCTTCTACAGCTTAGATTACACAGGTTACTAAAGCGTATATCCCAGTAGGTCATCTCAAATGGCAACTGTTCTTTTTGCAAGCGTTTGATATGGTGTCCGTGATGCTTGTTAGCACTCTTACGACCCGAAAAGAACCCGGCCGCTTCCTGTTCATAACAGCGTTGACAAGCCGAACTCTCGACTTCATTTAGCATGTTATCGCGTAATTGGTCCATAGGGCGGTCGCGAAAGATTTCTTCTAAGGTATTAGTGCGGCAGTTGCCCACGGGTCCTGCTGACATTTCGGCGTGGCAACACGGGTAAGCTTCTCCGGTGGGATAAGCGTGTAGATGTATCCAAGGATATATGCAGAATGTCTTGGAATCTTTTAACAAGAATTCTTCTCTATCTGTTAATTCTACAGGCCTAGCTAGGTCTGCACTATTGTAATTGTAGGTCACTGTACCAGTCCTTTAATAGGGGAAATGTCTCGGCAAAGTCTTTGCCGCGACGCTGATCATACTGCTGATAGAATTGCCCAAAATCATTTCGTAATCGGGGCAGTTCAAACGCTTCTGAGTGTGGGGTTTTTACTAGATCCAAGTAGTCGATCAAGCGTTGTAAATGGTTAAGTTCATGCTCGTGCATTAAAGGACTGCGTAGGTGATCTGCTCGCCATTCTTCCAGGTTAATTTGGAATGTTCTGCGTAGATAATCGGGCAAGACTAAGGGGCTTTGGAAGCTGGGAAAGCGTAGGATATTGAGTGTAAAGCTGACTCGCTCGCGCCCAAATTCCTGCTTGAGATTCACCAGTTCTGTCAGCAGGTCCGGCAAGCTGATCAAGCACAAGGCATTAATGGTAGCCATACAGTGTACAGCGCGAATTCTGTTGGATTCTAACAGGCGACGCACATTGGCCAACCATGCAGAATAGTCCAGTCCATCGCGGATATATTCTGCTTGTCGGCCCACTGATTCGTTGCTGGTATATATGTCTACCTCTAAACCTTCGATGCTGGCCAACAAGCGATCTACATCCACTTCAGGGCCAAGGTTACTGTTGATAGCTAGTCTTGTTGAGCTCTTGCCACGATTGTTTTTAAACCAATCCAACAGCTTCCAGGTCTCGCCTGACATCAATGGCTCACCGCCGGTGATTCTTAGCTCTTGAAGAGTCCGGTGTAGATCTGTTTCCCACCATTGGAAAAACGCTTCAACATAGGGATTCGTTTCGCCAAAGCGGTATAGTTGACTAGCATCGTGAGTATGAGTAAAGTGGCCACGCCCATCAGACACCAAGGACTCATAGGGACCGTTGCGTTGTATGTCTCGAACCCATGTGCTACTGAAAGCAGGGTTACAATAGCTACAAGCAAATTGGCAAGTGCGATCGAATGCGATTTCAAGTGTGCGTAGATTGACATCATTTTGGTGCGGAGTTGTGTATGCTTCATTCAGTGCCTCTATAGGATAAATTTTACTTTTATATACACGGTCGCTGACAGCATCGCGACCCATGTCTTCGATCTTCCAACAGTATTCGCAACCACGAGGGCGATTGCCCAATTGCATGTTTAGTCGATCGATCTTCTTTTCTACTGTGTTATGTATAGCACTGGGATTGGTTTTAATTGCCTCAGTGTCTATTGCGTGAGCAGGCGGATGATGACAACTGGTAGTCTGTCCTGAGCCTAGCCATATAGTAGCGTTGTACCACTTGGCCGCACAGAAGGTGCCTTTGGGGTCTAAGACCTGTTGTTTAAACTCTAGATCGTTCATGGATAAATTGCTCGAAGCGTTGGGGGAATTCTGCACGGATTTTGGGGCGGAGCTCCGCCATCTGTTGTTGATTATATTTACACACTTCCTGGGCCGCCTGTGTAAAACTTGCCAGGTCCTGACTGCAGAGCCATTCTACTGTTTGAGCTATTCGCTCCAAGCGTTCTCTGTTGTCGTCTATTAGATCAAATGATTCGTCTATCAAGTGGCCAAATGTGCGGAAGCCTAGTCTGTGTAGGTCTCTATAGTAACCCGCATTGCTGGCCACTATAAACGGATGCCCTATACAGATGGGCTTCCATATCTTTTCTGTGCGGAATGTGTAAGGGTAATCAAATACTGTTTCTGTTACTAGACTAAAGTGTGTATCACAATAGGGCGCACTCTTTAGGTATATTTCGCCCCAGGTGTTGTTGAACAAGTCGTACTTGACAAAGCCCGAATCCGCTAGGGCCTGTTGGCGCCCTTGATAAAAATCAAACTCATAGTGATCGGGCAAGGTGCGAATCGGGCCTGCGGCCGCGTCTAGGTTGGTCCATACAGCAGAATCCAACACAGGCGCTAGTCGTTGTATCAGCTGTTGTCTATGTCTGCGCCCGCGTCCGTTTAGGAACAGGAACCGGTAAGGGCGATCTACTCTGAATTGTTGGCTGTATTCTTCAGCGGCCCGACGGTTTTCTTTATAGTCCAACAGCTTGGGCAGGTAGTTTTCATAGTACAAGGCCGGGTAGTCTGCGGGCAAGTAGCCGCCAGTCAAGACTAGAATACGACCCTGCTTGACTAGTTCTGTACAGCCTAGGCCTTCTATTTGCCAGCGCATGGTGTCCGAACCTTCCGCAGGGTTGCTTAAGACAGGCTGTATAGTACCTGCTAGTGCTAAAGATCGAATTTGTTCTACATGCCTAGTAAACTGTGTGCGCCCGAATAGATACACAGCACCCGGTATGATGTCGTGGTCAGCAAACTCCCAAAACTCAGCGGTCTGCCGATGCCTTAGCAGGTCATGTACTTCGGAAAAGGTATCTAATACCAGCTTCATCCGTAGAGTCTCCTATTAAGTGTTTGATACTGTTCGACAAATGCTTCAAGTTCGGGTCGCGCAGGTTGACCCACTATGTCCGCTACTCGTTGGTTTATGGGCCCAGTCATGACAGTTTGATAGTCTATGGTAGAGTCTACTAGGCCACGATCTATCTGATCTAGCCACTGTACTGTGTACTGTCTACGCAGTTCAGTCAGTTCATCCTGTATCAACTGGGATTCTAAGATGTTGTTGGGGCTGTAAGCGGGCCAGTCCGCACCTGCTAGTTTGGCGTATTCCTCTGGAGTCCACTCCAAATGATGTGCTTTGACTGTACGCTGACGAGCTATGCGTTCGGCGTCTTCTGCACGATAGTCTATTAATACTACATGTACAGCTGGTAGCGCCCGACGCACACGAGCTAGGTCTGTTTCGTGTGAGTATAACAAGGGCTTACGATATCTACGGTCCTGCCAGTAGTTGCCTATCAGTTCTATTAGGTCAGTGGCTTGCCACTCACCCTGCCCTTGATTGTGGCAGTTACCATCTGCACTGATACGGGGCTGATCCGGTGTGCCCAGGTACTGTGCAAACAGGCTGGTAACAAACATGCTACCGCTACCGGATATACTGAGGATATAGTACTGTTTCATTGGAATATGTTGGCTACTTTACGGTACTGCTCTTGTGTGAATTCCTTAAATCGCTCACGATTGTGTTCGAGGTCTGGTAACATGTCCCTGTACATAGCAGTTAACTCTGCAGGTTCAAGTTGGGCTAGGCGCTGAACCACTTGGACAATTAGATCGTGTGTCGTAACATCTGTAGCGGACTCTAGTCTACCGACAAACTCTGCTGTGCCCCAGTAGTGGTTAAATGTACGGAAACCGTTATCTCTGAGCCACTGGTATATACGGCTATGTCCGTTGACGATGAACGGGCGCAGGCCTATTAGGGGTTTAAGTGTTTTTTCTGTTACAAATAGGTTGTCCCAAGGTAGGAATTCGGTTTCACCCACTATGTTTAGGAAGTGGCGTTGCCATATAGCCAAGTTACCCAAGCTACAAAAATCTGGTGGTACCGCTCCAAACATCCAGGCAGTACGATCTGTAAAGCGTCCACCTAGCGTAGCGTCAGCATCATCCTCTATGATATAGTAGCGGTCCGTAGCTAGCCCCCCAGTTACATCATAGTGTACTACGGGTCTGCCCAGGCTTATTAGACCACGATCAGCTAGTCCTGCTGAGTGTAGCTGTTCTACTAATAGTATTCTATGTGGTTTGGGCTTGCGATTATAGTTAAGGAACAGGTATTCGGGTTCAGTCATAGCTACATCCTGATCTGTGTACTCTGGAAACTCTTCGGTGCAGACCATGGCATGTGTATTAAACGAATATGGCCCTTCAAAAGCTACTCCTACACGATATACTGGACCTGCAGTTAAGGCCTGTTCTATGCGAGCAAATTCAGCGGGTAGTATAGTTACAGGGTCTAGTATACCGGTCCAGATGATGCGGTCGTACCGTTCGCCTGCAGAAATCATCTGGTTGATACGATCATAAGCTACAAAGTTCTTGAACTGCGGGCCAAACCAGGTTAGGTTAATCATCAGTGTACGATCCTCTGGCCATAGCGCATCAGCTTGTCTGCGTATTGAGTTAAAGATTCTATGCTCTTGACGCCCATAGTGTTCATCAGCAGGAAAGAAGTTACCCACCACACGAATCATAGAATCTCCAGATATGCTTGATAAGTCTGTTGTAAACCCTGGCGTAAACTGGTACGGGGTTGCCAGCCCAGCGCAAGCATTTTCGTGTTGTCTGTACATTTAAGTAGAGTACCATCGGGTCTTGCGGTATCCCACCCGATTTGACCCTGATAGCCTATTACTGACGCTACTGTTTCTGCTAGTTCTTTTACAGTGATATCTGTGCCTGTACTGAGGTTAACATAGGCCTGTCGTTCAGTAACGATCCGGTTCCATTGCTCTGGATCTGCTGTCATAGCTGTGATACAGCCCTGTGCCATGTCTTCTGAGTATAAGAACTCTCTACGCGGCCGACCTGTGCCCCATACAGCTACCGCGGGTAGACCGTTGATCTTAGCTGTATGGAAACGCTGGATCATGCCTGCTACTACATGCCCGTTTTCTGGGTTGTAACGATCGCCAGGTCCATAGACATTACAGGGTAAGACAGCACGATAATCTAGGCCCAGCTGACGGCGATAACTGGCAATCATCTGTAGCCCGGCTATCTTAGCCACAGCGTAAGCTTCATTAGTAGCTTCTAAGGGCCCGGTCATTAAGGCTGATTCTGCAATGGGCTGGGCGGTTTCTCTAGGGTATATACAGGTACTGCCGATCATTAAGAATCTAGTAACTCCGGCCTGACGAGCCGCTTCAATGGTGTTGGTCTGCATCATTAGGTTACGGTATATGAAGTCTGCAGGGTAACGATCGTTGGCTACTACTCCGCCTACCTGTGCGGCCGCAAAGTATACTTGACCTATGGCCGTTTCTCTAAAAAACTGTTCTACCTGCTCCTGGCGGGTTAGGTCTAGTTCTGCGTGTGTTCTAACTACGATATCCTGTTCGGGCGTACCCCCTTTTAGTAGTTCGCGCACTATAGTACTACCTACTAGTCCGGTGTGTCCTGCTACATATATTTTAGTCATAGTGTTTGGTCCTGTCTTGATAGTCGCAGTAGATCAATTGGCTACCCAAGTGTTCGAATAAGACAGGTACCTGGCGTAGATCTATCGCTCGGCTGACCTGCGGTTGTAGCTCTGGCGGTGTTAAAAATAGTACAAAACCCCCGCCCCCGGCGCCCAATAACTTGGCACCCACCGCTCCGGCTTGGAGTCCTCGAGCTATGATTGTGTCTATCTTTGGGTTGGTAACTGACTGTTCCATGGCTCGCTTAAGGTGCCATTCGGTGTTTAACAGTCTGGCGAACTCGGCTATATTGTCTGCAAACAGTGCTTGTTCTGCTGTACATGTTAAGGCCTGCATGTCTCTTAGTACTGCGCCACGGTCTTCGATATTACGTCTAGTGCGTTCAGCTATCTGTTCTGAAAAGCGTAGATCTCCTGTAAAGAATAGCTGTACCCAGGATTCTAACTCCTGTAATGTGTCTGGGGCCAGGGGCAGTGGGTTACAGACAAACTCTGCGGGTCCCCCAAAATCTATACGATTAAAGCCGCCAAATGCGGCCGCTACTTGATCCTGTGATCCTATTGATTCTGCTAAGATATTCTGCTCTAAATTAATCGCGGCCAGCGCCAGTTCACGACGGGTCTTTATTTGGTTGCGTAAGGCATATAGGCCGTGTAGCAGGCTGACCGTAAAGCTGGAACTGCTACCCACTCCGCTTCTACTGGGCAGGTCTCCGTGGTGCGTAATGTCTATGGCCTGTTCCAAGCGCAGGTGTCTAATAGCTTCTCTAATTACCGGTACTGATATAGCGTCTACTGTGTTGACTTCTTCAGGTTCATAGTATCTAATTCTATAGCGATAATCAAAAATTTCCGGTAGCTGTCGCACAGTTAAAAAGCTATACTTGTTAATAGTAGTGCTTAAGACACTGCCCCCGTTGGCCCGGTACCATTCAGGGTAGTCGGTGCCGCCGCCAAAGAAGCTGATTCTATAGGGTGTTCTGGTAATAATCATCTGGTCAAAAACTGTCCTTGATGTAACTCAACCTGCTCACGCCAGTAGTCCAACAGATCCTGCATGGTCTGTTCAAATGGTATCTTAGGCTGCCATCCAGTGTGTAACCGAAATTTAGCAGTATCGGGTACCTGTAGATCTGCATCTATTGGGCGTAGTCTAGCGGGATCCTGTAGGATTGTAATGTCGCTACAGGTACTAAGACTTACTAGGTGCTTGAGTATATCACCCACTTGGCAAGTATAGGTTCCGCCGATATTGTAGCTTTGGCCTGCCTGCGGGCGGTCAGTTACCAGCATATAATAAGCTCTAACCGCATCGCGCACATCTGCTACTGTGCGTAAACTTTGTAAATTGCCCACACGAATAACTGGTTCAATATGTCCTGCTTCTATCAGGGCTATCTGTTTGGCAAATGAACTTTCGGCAAATACATCACCGCGGCGGGGTCCTGTGTGCGTAAACATACGAGTAGTTACTACTGTCATTCCATAGGCTTCTGCGTAGAAACGCCCTAGTAAATCCGTGCCTGCTTTGCTGACAGCATAAGGGCTGGCCGGGTGAAAAGCGCAGTCTTCACGGATGGGCAGTTGATCAGCGGTGACACGCCCAAACACTTCGGAACTGGCGCAGACATGTACTACTGCACCAGGTGCTAGGTTTCTAATGCTTTCTAAGAGTCTAGCAGTACCTAATATGTTGGTTGATAAGGTATCTACCGGGCTGGTAAAGCTAGTTAGTGGAAAGCTCTGTGCCGCTAGGTGGAATACATAGTCGGGTTTGGCAGTTCCGACTGCCGTATCTAAACTGGTTTGATCGTTAAGATCTCCGTAGACCAAACTGACTCGATCTGAGCGGTTAATAGGTCCAGTCAAGTGTCTAATATTATCTAGGGGGCTACGCCAGCGGGCTAGACCCGTTATTTCCCAGTCAGTATTTGCCAACAAGTAGTCAGCCAGGTGCGATCCTACCATGCCAGTAATGCCGGTAATCAGTGCTCGAGTCATTGTTCTGTATTCCTTACTTGATCTACTATCCAACTACTGCTGTTCTGTTTTGTGGTGCCGCCTACTCCAAATACCAGTTCAACACCGACCACTGAATCTTCTAAACAGTTGTCAGCACCGCGATCGCCACCGTTGGCCACTAGGATTCTAGCTGTGGGCCACTCCTGTTTAACAGTTTCTAATAGGCTGCAGGCCGAACCATCTGAGTCGTCGAACGGCAGGACTAGGTCAACTCCTTTGATATGCTGTACAATAACGGATCGTTCTGACCAGGGCAAGAAGCAGTAGCCCTTTTTACGCAGTAGCCAAGCATCTGAATTAACTCCTACTATGAGATAATCACCTAACTGTCTGGCCGCTGTTAGATAAGCTATGTGTCCTGAGTGTACAGGATCGAATCCACCGGTAGCTACTACCACTTTCATTTGACGGCCTCTATGCGATTTTTATGTACTCCAAAGCGTCTCAGTCGATAGTAGTCAGTATCGCCCGGATCCAAGTCCCGGAAGCGTTCATTACGACTAACTAGATACTGTTGATCTGCTGGCAGCCAGGTACGAATATCCACTGCAGAGTTGATGACCACAGGATATTCTGTTGCTAGATCTAGTATAACATGTTCCTGTAGTTCAGTCAAACCTGCGGGCAATTCTGCAAATGATTCTGCTACTGTTCTGGCCAGGTTGAATATGGCCTGTTTGTGCTGGTACACAAATAGATAACTTAGCGCAAATATGGCCTGGCCGCCCTGCTGTCCTCCTGGACTTAATCGATCTTTGTTAAAGGTACCCGTAGTTAGGTATTCGGTAATGGCCTGTTTGACTAGGCCAAAGTGTTCACCCAATTCTGCACTTTGTTCTACTGCTGTGTAGACACGATCGTAAAAGTCTCTATAGGTGATGTTGTGCTGATTCCTAAGGTATTTGCTGTATAGCTGACTGTATGCGCCCACATGCAAGTGTATTATAATCCAACCGTACATGTAGCTTCTGATTATGGCTTCCAGGCTCATGGTGTTGGTACTGGAAACAATCTCGTTTACTTCGTCAATTTCACGATAGTCATCGG
>Ga0316220_1003063_pt1 | contig 14523 bp, 8 predicted proteins | sample TBH18005metaG_FD_203632 | JGI IMG/M metagenome (GOLD analysis project Ga0316220, IMG submission 203632) | Freshwater microbial communities from Trout Bog Lake, Wisconsin, USA - TBH18005 | ecosystem: Environmental > Aquatic > Freshwater > Lake > Hypolimnion/Profundal zone | place: USA: Wisconsin...
ACGCCCAATGGGTCGCGAGTGCCGAAAACCAAGCCTACTATGAATTGCTGAAGAGCCGCTTCAAGGCGCAGATCAAGGTCGCCAAGCCAATTGCCGGTTCGATTGCGGCACTGAGCGCAGAATAAGGCTTTTTGCAGGTTATAATAGTAGTCTAACGGTGGCTGTAGCTCAGTTGGTAGAGTCCAGGATTGTGATTCCTGTTGTCGTGGGTTCGAGCCCCATCAGCCACCCCAAGGTTTTAAGTCGTTGATTCGATTGGGTTTTTTGAATTTGGACGTAAGCGGTGTCACGAATGAGTGTCACGAATGCGATCAAAAAGCCTCAACATCCGGGTGCCCCGCCTGGGTGTCAATCGGTTCGGCGTTTACTATGTCCGCTCTTCAGCGCTTGATCATGCGACTGGCAGGCGGATGGTGGCCCAGCAAAGCCTGGGTACCAAGAGCCCAACGCTGGCAAAGGTCCTGGCACTGAAGTTCTGTTTGAACTTGGTGTACGAGGATCTGATGTCGGACTGGCGAAAATTCACTTCAAATTACGAGCTCAACACGACACAAGGCATCGCAAGCGCAAAAGATGCTGAGGATCACGCCCGGATGTTGGAAGCCATGGCCGAACTAAAGGCGCTGGAGGCTCAGAAAACTCAGTCGGTGATGGAAATGGTCAAGACCATGGGACCGGAATACGCGTTCCAGATGATGATGCAGCGCAATGCTCCGCCGTCCGTGGTCCAGCAAACAACAACCACAAGTTTTGCCCAAGATCCTGCGACAGAACAATTGGTCGTCGCTGCACTCGCAGCCTCAAGCAAGCCGACCAACGCAGGCATCAAGCTGCGAGACGCCATTGAAGCGCATTTAGACGAGGAAAAGGAGCACATCAAGCCCGACACCGTTCGTGAAAAGCGTTCAATCTTCAATGAATTCGTTGCATTTTTTGGCGACGACATTCACCTCAATCAAATCACGAAGGCTGACATCACGGAGCGTTGGCGCAAAGCTGAATTCGCGAGGCCAAACAAAAAGCGCCCAGACGAGAAGTTGGGCGCCAATCGTCGGGAGAAGCGGCGCGGTTACTTGAGTAAATTGTTCCAGTGGGCCATTGATGGGGGGCAGTACATGCACCCCAATCCCATGGATCAAAAAATGGCGAAGAAAAAGGAGGTCAAGGCGACGACCACCTCATACAAAGACTTCACCAGTGAGGACCTCCAAAGCCTCTTTGGTTCGAAGTTTGTGGAGGAGATGGACAAGCCCGACTGGTATTGGATTCCACTGATGTCCTTGTATTCCGGTGCGCGGCTTGGAGAAGTTTGCTCTCTCAGCGTGGACGATTTCGAGGAAATTGACGGCATTAAGTGCTACTACATCCCCGATGCAAAAACCCCTGGTGGGCGTCGCACGGTGCCGATCCACTCCGCCCTGCTGGACCTTGGCTTGTGGACATACCGCGACTTTTTGAAGTCCCGTGCAGAGGAAAAGCTTCTCTGGTTCAGGCCGAAAGACAAGCTGACCAAATCTGTGGGCGAGCAATGGGGAAAGTGGGTCACTCGCTGCGGAATCAAAGACAAATCGAAGGTTTTCCACTCATTCCGTTCAACGGCCATCACGGACATGTACGACAGTGATTCACCCAACCCAGCTGCGATCCGCGACACTGTTGGGCACACAGGTGGGACATCCGGTGTGCATGGGAAATACATTCATGGCGCGGCCTTGAGGCGGGCACTGGACGCAATCGAGTCGCTGCAGTTTCCAACGGTGGACATCAACGTCGTTCGCCGGGAGGATCCAACATTTTTAGCCTTCTACGAAGTCGAGAAGGCTCGACTGACCAGTGACCAGTACGCAAAGCAGATGGCGCTCAGAAAGACTCGCGTGGAGAGCAGGGCCAAGAGGGCGGCATATTTGGTGAAAAGAGCAAAGGGAGCAACCTGAGAGCAAGTTCACATTCACGCCTGCGATTGCCAAACATCGCCGCGATCTGACCAGCTGACCAGAACCATTGAGTGGTTGCCGCGCGGAATGTGTTGCATTTCAAATGGGACTTTTTATCTTTGAGTCGAAGTTCGTTTCTTGAAGTGCTCTTTCAATCCGTTGAGATAACATCAGGTATTGTCGTTTCACCCCGTTCGAAATCCGGCTATACGGGATGTGTTGCACACCATCCCTGTCCTGTCAAAGTTGATCGACGCCACTTAGAAAAGAATAGATGACAGTGCAGAACGCGATTCCGGTGATTGACCTCTTCGCCGGACCAGGGGGGCTTTGCGAGGGATTTTCTTCCGTAATGGACGAAAAGGGGAACCCGCGTTTTGCCGTCAAGATTTCCATTGAAAAAGACCCAGTCGCCCACCGAACGTTGCAGCTGCGAGCCTTGTTCCGGAAATTTCCCAAGGGCAAAGCCCCTGAGATCTATTACCAGTACATCCGCGGCGAGGTGAAGCGTGAAGAGTTCTTGGCGCATCCAGACATCAAGGAGGCAGCCGAAGAGGCCGGTCAAGAGGCCCGATGTGCTGAGCTTGGTTTCACACCTCCCGAGGTGGTCGACGGATGGATCAGCGCAGCGCTGGGCAAGCAGAGAAATTGGGTGTTGATCGGCGGGCCGCCTTGCCAAGCTTATTCGCTGGCAGGTCGGTCGCGTCTGCGCGGCAAAAGCGCGAAAGAACAAGAAGCCTTTGAGAGTGACAAGCGGCATTTCCTCTACACGGAGTATCTTCGGATCATCCAGCAGTTTGAACCGTCCGTCTTCGTCATGGAGAACGTCAAAGGCATGCTCAACTCCACTCATGGTGGCAGCAGCATCTTTGAGCGGATCATGGGCGACCTGCGCGAGCCGAAAGAGGGTTTGAGGTACGAGATTAGATCGTTGGTGGTCGACGGAGAGGAGCTGGAACCAAAGGATTACGTGATCCAGTCTGAAAATTACGGGATACCGCAATGTCGCCATCGCGTGATTCTGTTTGGAATCCGGTCGGATGTGGTGAAAATGACGCCGGAGCTGGCCACCAAACCGCGCATGTTCTTGCTAAAAAAAGACTTTCAGCCAGTCAATGTGGAGATGGCCCTCTCGGGCATTCCTCCTATTCGGAGTCGAATATCTCGCGAAGAAGACTCGCACAAGAAGTGGTTGACTGCGCTGCGCCAAACGTCAGCCAATTTCGTTCACTGGCATGTTCCGATTCGAAAGAAGATCATGCCGATTGTCAAAGCTTCCATCGAAAAGGCTAAAAGCCACGAATCGGCTGGCTCGAAGTTCATGCCCATGAAAGTCCTTGCTGTGCCCGACATGCCGAAGGAGCTCAAAAATTGGCTTCTGGACGATCGCGTTGGCGGGGTGATTCAGCATGAAAGCAGAAGCCACATGGTGTCGGACTTGCATCGCTACATGTTCGCATCGAGTTATGCCCAGGAGCTCAAGTACGCGCCGACGCTGCGGGACTTTCCGCCCCTGCTGTTGCCAGACCATGTCAACGTTGATGCTGATTCCATCCCGTTCGTCGATCGCTTTCGCGTGCAGGTCAAAGGAGAACCGGCATCCACGGTGGTCGCGCACATCCAGAAGGACGGGCACTATTACATCCATCACGATCCTGCGCAGTGCCGCAGCTTGACTGTGAGGGAGGCCGCGCGATTGCAGACCTTCCCCGACAACTATTTCTTTGAAGGCAACCGGACACAGCAGTACGGGCAAGTGGGCAATGCTGTCCCACCGATGCTCGCGCGAAAAATTGCCAAGGTGATCTTCAAGTTCCTCAACACGTCGTCAAGCAACTGATCTATCGGGCACCGCCGTCGCTCGTCAGCGCGGCATGATGGCGGAAACCGATCAGTCGGTCTTGAATCCCGCAGCTTTGGCCAGGTTCCAAGAGCGATCCCACAAGTCGCCCCAGCGGTCCAAGCCGCCCCCTGCCACGGGATTCATCCCGTATTGCATGAATACCTCGTAGAGGACCATGTTTGCGTCGCAGAAGTCATGCGAGTGGCATACGCCGGGGGAGTGCTCGGCACGGTTGAGCCGAACGACTTCCGCCATTTGCACTTCCGTCAAGCATGAGCGCAAGGCTTGAGAGAATTCAATGGCGAGTGTTTCGGCGGAGGGGGGCATGATGTTCGTGCGATTGCGCGAACGAGTTTATATCGCGCATTCGCATTCAGCAGCGATGTCGAGGGCTTTCGACAGAAAAGAAATGGCTCGAAGACACAACGGCGAAGCTGATGGCCTATTCCGGCCCGAAAATAACTTCGCTGACGGACCGATGTCCATGCTTGTATAGACCGTTGGTTTTGCCATTCACCGACTTGCATCGCACCGCATATCCCTCTTTGATCACCTTGTGGACCATGGTTTGCTCGTCGACCTCCAGGCTCGCTTCGAGGGTGTTTCCGCCCGCGCCGCCCGGGGATATTCGGAACGCAATGTTCCCGGTGTCGCGCCGCTCCATTTGAACGGGGAACACTTTCGTTCCGTCGTTCAATACGAAGCAAAATATTCGGGACATTCTGTCGGGTGATGTGGCCATGGTGCTTTCAATTTTGTGTGCTGGTGCTGGTGCTGGTGCTGGTGCTGGTGCTGGTGCTGGTGCTGGTGCTGGTGCTGGTGCGAGTTTGGCGGTCGCTATGGACTTCGCGCCGAGAGCCCCTGCGTTCTTCTTGAAATTGCATTCGTAGCATTCAGCTTGAATGTTTTCGATGTCGTCGGAGCCGCCATGGTAGACCGGCACCTTGTGGCCTTTGGTCCACGTATGTTTGTAGCGCGGGTCAGGCCGGGCGGGAATGTCGGCCCATAGCCTGCCGCAGGCCGCGCACGTCGGGCTCAGAGCGAGGAGCGATTGCCACTGGGCGTTCGTATGCAAACCGCCGTTGGTCTTGATTCTTTCGGAGCGCACTTTCGCTCGCTCATTGCGGCAATCCATGCAGCGGTTCCAGCTATTGAAGCGGGCGCCACCGCATTTTGTGCAAATCATGATTTCAGGCATGCGCGATTCGCCTGCGCTATTTCACTTCGGGGATGTTGGAGGCGGCTGCGGAGTAGCGCGCGCTCATGACCGCCTCCTTGCATTCGGGACGCTTGGCCCACTCGGACACCATTTTTCCGGCTGCCGATGCGTGGAGCACCTCGTTGACCTCCTTGGCCCACACTGCGACTTGGGCCAGCAGCTCGGGGGATGCGGCCTGCTTGTTCCATACGCGCTCAAGGTCGATGCGATGACCAAGCTTCTCGGAGAGCAGCGACACCGTATAGGCCGCCACATTGGCCTGGAACGCTTGAAACATTGGGCGGATGAGCTTCTGGGCATCGCGGTAAATCTTGGCCTTGGCGATCATGGCCTTGTAATCGGCGACGGAAGGCAACGGAGCCTCTTGGCCGTCGACGGGGGTGAGCCCGGCCATGAAACGGTCGAAGTTCTTTTGCGACCCGAGGCTGACGATGTCGGGCTTCTTGTCCCATGCGGTGATGTATTTCGCGAGGTCGGTCTTGGTGATGCGCCGCGCGGTTGGGACGGCCTCCTTCAACGATTTGAGCTTTGCGGGCGTGGTGCCTTCGCGCGTCAGCAGCGTGTTGTAGCTGCCAGCGGCCCGTTCATAGAACCATTGGCCGACGCCATCGGGGCAGAACACCGAGCGCGAAAGCTTCTCGATCTCGACATGGAACGGCTTGTTGGCCGAGAGGTCGGATTGGCGCACGGCATTTTGGCTGTTGGCATACCGTGAGATGTCGGAGACGAGGGCCTCTTCCTTGGCGGAATCGTCTTCGCGCATGACGATGATCTTGGCCGGAACGCGCACTCGGCTCAGGTCGGTCTCGGGATACTTCTTCTTCGTGAAGTAGATCGAGGCGGTGGTCTGGCCTCCATTGACGATTTGGAGGCCCTTGAGCCACAGGATGCCCGTCGAGCCTTCGCCTCCGGCCTTGTCCAGCTCCATCTGATCGGCGACGATCACGATGCCGTTGTTGTAGGCCATGAAACGTTCGGGGGCGGTGCGCAGGGTGTTTTGAATGCCAGCATTCACCCCCTTGCCTTTGACGCTCAGGAACGAGCGGACGTTGGCTTCCAGAAGCCGGGCGCCGAATTGTTCGTACAGCAGGCGCAAGGCCTCGGCGGGAATGGCGGTCAGTGCGTAGTCATAGTCGCTTTCGCCGGGAACGTAGACGCAGGGCAGCGGGCCGCCGCAGACCAATTTGAAGTCGACGATCAGCTCGTCGCGGGGCTTGCCCTCGGACCAATGTCGATGGAGGCGCTGGATGTCCATGACTTCAAGGCGGACAGCCTTGCCGCCGATGTCGCGCGTCTTGAAGCTCTTGGATTTGGCGACCCGGTCGGTGATGACGTATACCCGAATTTGCTCTAGGTCGTCGTAGATGCCTTGCAGCGTCTCGGCCAGCGAGCGCACGTCGCTGGACGGGTCGAGCTTGGGCGCCATCTTGCCCTCGGCGCACAGCGTCAAAAATCGCAGGCATTGCTCCACAGCCGTTTTTGTTTCGGCATCGGGAATGGCGGTGGGCTCGTCGGCGTTTGCGTACAGGCTCACGAAGAGGTCGAGCTGATCGCTTTCTTCCGAAATCGAGTACCCGCTCAGGCGCAGGTTGGCATTGCCCACTTTGCCCTCGAAGTGGCATTCCACCGGCTCGAAGGTCATGCCGATGTCCGACATGTGCTCCATGACGATGCCGCAGAACACGAGCTCCTCGTACAGGGCGCCGTCGCGCATTTGCGCTCGGACGGCAGCCTGCGTTTCACGCAGGAATTCAGTTAAATCCATATTCAGATCGCTCCCAGTGATTTGAGGGCCGCATCGACCCCCACGTTGTCGCCCGGCGCTTTGTCCAGGTCGATTTCATACATGGCCCGCATGATTCCTGAAGGCACGTTGCCTTGGATCAGCCGCGGGAAGTTTTCGCCGACCTTGACGACGCGGATGTCGTTCAGGGCGAACCTGCGGGGGTATCGGGTTTCGTGCGCGTCGATGTAGCCCGCCGCCAGGAGCCGCTCGGACAACAGGCGCGTCGCCTCCGCATTGCCTTGGATCGCCGCTCGCATGGCCGCGACGAATTCGGGAAGATTTTGGCCGGACTCGACTTGGCGAAACCGGGCGCCCGCCACGAACAAGGGCTGGCGGACTGAATCGTCGAGTTGCTCGAGCGATCCGATCTTGGCGGGGAAGCCTTTGGCCGAAAGCGTGGCTTTGACTTCCAGCGCGCCGGTTCCGATTTCGAAGTCCTGAATCCCGTCGAGCGGGCCGACCCATGATTCGATGGCTTGGGCCGCGGCAACGCCCGCGCCGATGATCGCGCCGAGCAGGGCAAGCTCACCGACCAATCCGATTTCGGCTTCGGGGCTCAAGGCTTGCGTTCCCTTGCGCATGAACTCTTGCCATGCGCCAACGCGACCGATGCAGACGCGGGCGAGCCGGGCCTCGTCGGCGCCCGCGGCCACCGCATCGTCCAACGCGCCGACCACATCGCACGACATGGCCGCGAACAGCTCGGGGCTTCCTGCGGACTTGCGGGACAAGGCGATCCAGAGCTTTCCTGCGCCCTCGAGATCAGCTCGTTCCACCGAAAACCCTTGGCCCTCGGGGAGCTTGTCGGCGGCGGGAATCTTCGCGGTGGGGAAACCGACCAGCACGGCTTCGGCGTTGTCCGGCGAGCGGCGGCCCGCGCGCACGTCCAACGGGCCGGAGGGCGGCAGGGCTATAGAGCGCCAGCCGGGCTCCGCGTCGTCGCCGGACAGCGACGACCATGCCATGAGGAAATCTTTACTCGGACGGGCCATATTCTTGCATCCAGTAGAGGAGATTCACTTCGTATTCGACCCGGATCGCGTTGTCGCTCGACGGGAATGCTATGGCGAAGGCCATGATGGGCTTGTCCCAGCCGGGCACGGTGAGCTTTTCAGGAAGCTTTTCCTTGCCTGCGTAGGGGGCGAGAGGGTAAAGGAGCAGCAGTCCGCGATCGGCGGGGCCGCCGAGCTTCGCGCGGGCCATGCGGATGCCTCTTCCGCTGGGAATGGACGGAGGCGACACGCGGCCTCGGCCAGGATCAGGCTTCCACGCGGCGCGGGTGAGCGCCAAGGCCTCGCGCCATGCCTCGTCCTCAAGGTCGATGCCTTCGTCGGACGGGTCGGTGAGCACGCCGATCGCGAATTTGGCCGAGTCCTTGGGCTGGTCCGGATTTTTAGGCTCGTCGGGCGTGCGCATGGGGAACGATTTGATGTCGATGCCGCTCGAGAACGCGTGCGGCTCGCCGACACCGTCGCCCTCGGCCAGCAGGGCCACGCTCCACTGCTTCAACTGGCCGATTTCGAGCATCTTCGTGATGAAGTCGGCCAGCACGGGGGCCTTGGCGCTGGTGGCGTTGGGGTGCGTCGCGTAGGAGCCCAAGAAAGACAGAATCTTGGCCGCGTCGACATCCTTCCAGAGGAGCGAACGCTTCCACTTGTCCGCGCTGCCGTCGCGCGCGTATTCGGGACCGGCCACGTCTGGCACGCCCATGGACTCCAGGAGCGCGTCGGCGGCGGCCAAATTGGCTTCTTGAATTTTCTTGTCGCGGTGGAACAGGATGGTTTGCGGGCGCGTTCCGCTGTAGGTGAGCGAGAGCGTCTGTGAATTGCGCATTTTCAGCGGCGAAGTGATCGTCAGTGTTTCGTGCGATTTGACTTTCAGGCCGTATTGCTCGGGCGTGAGTCGAGCCTCGGCCATGAAGTCGAACTCTTCGCGCAACTCTTCGGATGCGTCGGCTATGTGGCCGAACCAGCTCACCAAATCCGGCGACGTGTAAAGGCGGCAAAGGTCTAAGTAGCCGGGGCGATAGCCGAACCAGCGGCCCATTTGCATGAGCGTGTCGTACATCCGCGTGGTGCGGATGAAATAGCTGACGCAGAGGCCCTCGAGCGTCAGGCCCCGGGCGAGCTTGTCGCCGCCGACGGCGATGACCTTCAATGCCGCGCCGGGAGCCGCGTAGTCGAGCGCGTCCTTGGCGGTTCCGTTGATGGAGCGCACTTCGATGTCGGCGATGACAAGGGGCAACGCGGCGAGTATTCGATCCCAACTCGGCATTTCGGGCGGGCGCTCTTCGGGAGGCGATAGCTCGGCGACTTCGTCGCGGGTCGGCATGAAATCGTCTTCCCAAAGCTCGCGAAGTCGGGCGAGTAGCTCCGCCGCGTCGATCCCGCGGGTGATCTTCTGGCGCATGCGGCGAACTGTTTCTTCCACTTGTTCGCGGACGAGGTTTTGAACCGCGACGAACCGTGTCGTGTGGATCAGCATGGAGCTGTGCTGCGAGCCTTGGCCGCGAAGCTCGCGCGCCGCGCAAGCCAGGACAAAGGAGTAGACCGCGTCGCGCAGCGACGGCGGGGGGGTCTCCTGTCCGTTGTAGGTGGGCGCGTGGTTCTTGTTGTGCCTCGGCGGCATCCAACCGGAATCGGTTTGCGGGTCGTAGTTGTCGACGATGTCCCGGGTCAGCGGCAGCGCGCCGACGCGCCCCTCATTGGTCTTGCGCCCGAAGAGGCGCGACGGGCCGACGTAGTTCGACGGGGCGGCCAGGTTGATGATGAAGGAGCGCGGGAACAGGTCCGGACCTTCTTTGGCGGTCGCGCCCTTGTGGTGGATGAAGATGTTGGCGAAGGGTGTGGCGGTGTAGCCCACATACGCCTTGCGCGTGAACGTGTGCAAGACTTGGCGGATCAGGCTGTTGATCGTCTTGGGTTGGTGTTCTTCGTCGGGCGAGCCGTCTTCGTTGAACAGTTGCTCGCCCGTGTCCACCGAGGCGTTGTCGGCCTCGTCGTCGATCATCAGGAGCGGCAGCTTGGTGATGAGCTTGCGCCCGTCGTCGATGTCGGTGGCGTCGGCCACGCGGGTCTGAAGCCAATTGAGCAGAGCGGCGAGCACCGTCTTTTGCTTCTTGACCACGAAGAGCCATGGGCGCTCTTCCGGGGAAATGCCGTGGAAGCGCTTGGCTGCGACCTTGCTGAAATCGCCGTTGTCGGCGCGGGTCGTGGCTGAATTGGTCTTCAAGTCTTCGCCGAAGTGAGCGACCCCAATGGCTTTTCCGGCCCCTCGGTCATCGGTGGTCTCGTAGCCCAAGAATCCTTCTTCGAGGCGCATTTGAGTCTGCGAACGCAAATTGTTGTGCATGCCCGCCAAGACGATGATGATCTTGTAGCCCGCGTCGGCAGCCTTGCAGATCAGCCCCGAATAGTTGCTGGTCTTGCCGGACTGCACATGGCCGACGACCAGGCCGCGGCGATCCCATGCGCTGGTTCGCAGCGGGTCTTCCAATAGTTCCAGGATGTTGTCGGTGGCCTCGTCCAGGCCTTCGACAACCACGTCGGAGAGCTTGTCTTCTTGAAAGTCGCGGTAGCGTCGCCAGTAGTGCCAGTCTTGCTTGCGCGAGGCGTTGAGCCAATCGAGATGCCCATGGTCGTCCTTGAGCGTGGTGGCCTTGCCCATCCAATGGCTGAAACGCTGGATCAATATGGAGACGGCCTGCTGCTGGTTGACGGGAAGGGCGCTTTCCGCGGCGAACATGTCCGCTGCCCGCTTCACCTTTTCGGCGATGAAGGACGGCGTTAATTTTGTCTTGTCCTTTTCAGCTTTGAGGAGCCGTTGCGCGGTGGCGACGACGTTCTCGAGCAATTCGGCTTGAGCGGCGGCGGCTTCGGGTTCGATCATGTGTCCAGTCCCAGTTTCGCGACGAGCGCGGGATATTTTTGGAAGGGTTCGGTGCGCAGCAGCGACTTGCGGGCTTCTTCGACAGTCAGCCCCTTGCGCTCGACGAGGTCGTCGAAGAGCACGCGGGCGACTTCGACAATGGCCTCGTTGGGCTCGCCCTCGAAGCCGGTGCGCGGCGTTTCCTTGTTTTCAGCGGTGTCGAGCCAAATGCGTTGCACTGGCACGGTCTCTTCGATGACCCGCAGCATGGCTTTGACCAACGGCCCCAAGGTTCCGGCGTTGGCCAGCACCGCCGTGACCGAAGGATGGGTCTCTTCGATCCGATACCGAATGCCTGCCTTCACCCGTTCGGCCCGCCATGCTTGCTCGATCGGGACGTTGCCTTGCGCGGGCGTCGGCGTGCCGCGATAGGCGAACACGCTGCGAGCCTTCTCGCGGGTGTTTTCGGCCAACGCCATGAGCCATGGCCTCAGCGAAACGGGGGGCCGCGCGGTCGATTTTTTGACATCAATTTTCCAATCGGCATCGGCGGTGTTGGGGATGTCGATCCGGATGCGGGCCAGACGGTGGGCCTCTTCCCGATTCCATGCGCGGGCATTGCCGAGCCCAAGCCAGCCGCCAGCCACCAAGAGCCGCTCGTTGCGGTAGACGTAAAAGCCTTGCTGCGCGGTCCACCCTGCCGGGCCGCCGTTTTCGTCGAATTCGGCGGGGGTCAGCTTGTCCCGGTGCGGCAAGACGTGGCATTGAATCGAGACGGAGCCGTAGTCGGTCGCGTGATGCGTGGTCGGAGACGACCATGGCTTGGCGGGGTGCCCTGTCATGAACGGGTCCCACGGCGCGACGGCTTGCCCATTCAAAAAAAGCTTGAATTTCGCGCGCGGACCTTGGATCAGGCGATGGAAGACCATGGCAAGATGAGATTCGACGTTGTCGACCAGATCGTTGAAATCGTCGGCGGTGTAGCCCTCGGAGACGATGCGGTCCATGGATTCCCACAGGACCAACGTGCCCGCGCGTTTGCCTTTCAATCCTGCGAGGTAGGGTTTCGATCCCTTGGCCGGCCCCTCGAAAAGCAGCCAATCGCTGTCCGGACGGGCCGCCAGCTCTTCCAAGTCCCAGCGCAGGCAGCTTTGCGCGCCGTCTTTTACGGAGGCGACGGTGAGCCTGCGGCACTGCGAGAACGACGCGGTCTTCAGTCCCATGCCGAATCGGCCAAGATCGCGGGCATCTCGAGCGTCGATCGGATTTTTGTCGCCAAGGCGCAAGGCGCTCTCAAGCTCGCCATCATCCATTCCGCGCCCATCGTCGAGCACGGAAATGCGGCTATTCGCGCCATCCCACACGAACTCGATCCGGGCTTCTTTCGCGCCCGCCGAGATGCTGTTGTCGACTATGTCCGCCAACGCGGCGGCGGTGGAGTAGCCAAGCCCGCGGAGGGATTCGAGCATGGCTGCGGCGCGCGGCGGCGCATTGCGAGTTTTTTGCGTCATCGCCAGTACCCTTTGCTAGGCCAAAATTTGAATCCCGAGTCGACCAGCTTGCGGATCAGCGGTCGCGGGGGATCTGTGGGAGCAGTGCTGAAATCGATCCAAATGCTATTTTTCGCGCCCTGCTGATCGACTTTGACCGAGGCACCGAGCACGGCGGCTGCATCCAAGAGCTTCTGCACCGAGCTGGGCACCGCGCGTGCGATCGCTCGTGGTTGGGGTGTTTCCGGGTCGAGGCGTGGAATTTCGACTGGGGGCGGAAGTGGCTTGCGCGCATTTTTCCTTGGCGGCTTGGTCGCGACGGCCTTTTTTAGCTCCTGCACTTGGGCTTCATCAGCTGATTCGGATGGCTCCGCGTCGTCCTGTTCGGCATCGTCCTTGGGCCTCTCGGGCGGATTCGGGCCGTTGAGGGCGGTCAACAAAGCGTCGAGGCGGCCAGGGTGCTTCAAGTGGCGAATGGCTTTGGCCTCGATTTGCCGGATGCGCTCGCGCGTCACGCCCATTCGGGTTCCGATTTCATCCAGCGTCATGGCGTCGGGCACTCCGATGCCAAATCGCATGCGGAGAATGCTTTCGTCTTTGAGCTTGAGCGTGCCGAGAATTTTGTGGACCGCGGTGGCCAAATCACGTTCGGATGCTACATCCATGGGGTCTGGCGAGATGTAGTCATCGCGCGCGTCCGCAGAGATCATGGAGTCGATGTCGAGTTCATGAATCGGCAGCGGTTCGAATGTGATCTGCATGTAGGCGGCGACCTTGCGAGGACTCAGGTCGACCAGTTCCGCAATTTCGGCGATGGTCGGCTCTCTGCCGTGGTCAATCTCAAATGCGCGCGAAACTTGACCGATGCGTTGAACTTTTTCGTAAAGATGGACGGGCAAGCGGATAGTTTTGGATTTGTCCGCGACGAATCTCGATACCTGCTGGCGAATCCACCAAGTGGCGTACGTTGAGAATTTGAATCCCCTGCGCCAGTCGAAACGCTCGACGCCCTTCAAAAGGCCGATGTTTCCTTCCTGGAGGAGATCGTCCAACGGCATTCCGCTGTACATGTATTTTTTGGCTATAGAAAGGACCAGCTTCAAGTTCGCGACGGCCATGCGATCTCGAGCGGCCCTGTACTCCAGCATCGCGCTTTTGAATGCGCGAGCCGAGTCCGCTTCGGCGACGCGGCCTGATTCAGCCAGTTCCAAAAGGTAGGGGCGCGATAGCCCGAGGGTGCCTAGAACTTCGCGGGTGGCTTTGACGGAAGCGGAATCGGTTCGCAGGGATCGAGCGATGGCCCAGAGCCGCTCCGCATTGGCAATGAAGCCGGAAAGTTCATTGGCCGGAGATTCATCGTCGGCGCCGTCTTGGGGTTCCTTGTCGTCGTCCGAGTGGTCGATCCTGGGGGCAAGCGCCTCGCCACTGGCGGACTCCGTCTCGGGAACATCTTCCCTTGTCCCCGCCGACATCCAGCGCAGGGTTTTAGCCCCTGACTTGACCAGCACGGAAGATTCGACGACGGCTTCGATGCCGCTGAGTGAGGAGGCCAGCGCGTCTAGCCCGGCCTCGATGCCATGCTCCATTGCCTTTCCGAGGGCGACTTCTTCATCGGCGGTCAGAAGCGTGTCGTATTGAAAAGTGCGAAGGTAGAGGCGTATCGGATCGTTGCGGCGCGACTCCAATTCGTCAATATGGGCCAGCGCCTCGTCGACAGTTTGCTCTTCGTCGGGCGTTTCGCGGGGCTCTACATGCACTGCGAAGCTTTCATAGCTCGTGGAATATTCATGGCGCTCGTCAGCTTCCGCCCCAAGATCGTTGACTACCATGCGTAGCAAGGCTTCCGCGTCTGCATTGGGCGTCTGGTCTTCGTTGAGCGTCAGGGCTTCGATCGCCTCATTCGGCACGCTGCCCTCGCGGGTCGCGCGACGCAGAAGCGAGCGCAGGCGTTCTCGGGCTTCAGCATCGTCAGCCTTGGGCAAAGGGGATGCGCGCTCGGGCAAAAATGCCTCGAAATCGTCCCAGTCTGCGGAGAGGTCGATGGGCGCATGCTCGGAAATGGCGTTTTGGACAAGCGCCGCGGCGGGCAACACGGTCGGGTCGCCGTCGGGTGTGGAGAGTTCAACTTCGGCTTCCCAGCCTGACAGGTCCAACGTCGCGCCGTCTTCGTCAAAATTGGTCAGCTCTGCGACTGGGGGCGTAGGAGCGGCATGCCAGCCACTGCCCAGTTCGAGATTGGGGACTGGCCGATCCGGTATTTCGTCCAATTCAACGGCATCTGTCGGCGAAGCGGCGGCAGGGGCTTCAAGTTTAGGCAGATTGGGTGGAGCAGACTCTCCCGGACGGGGCTCCGCGATGCAAATCACATTGTCATTTGCGGATGC
>Ga0316220_1003073_pt1 | contig 14462 bp, 15 predicted proteins | sample TBH18005metaG_FD_203632 | JGI IMG/M metagenome (GOLD analysis project Ga0316220, IMG submission 203632) | Freshwater microbial communities from Trout Bog Lake, Wisconsin, USA - TBH18005 | ecosystem: Environmental > Aquatic > Freshwater > Lake > Hypolimnion/Profundal zone | place: USA: Wisconsin...
GCCATCGTGCCGCCGACACCAAGCATGGTCATCACACCGACAAGGTATTGGATACCAACAACCTTGTGGTCTGTGCAGTACTTGAAGTAACGCTTGATGCCCTGACCGTCGCCAGCCAAGTAGAGCTGCTCTTCAGCGGTGAGGTCTTTACCGATTAACCAACGGAATGGGCCAATAAGTGCACCAATTCCAACGAGGAATCCGAAGCTCCACATAAGCATGGAAGAGAGAAGGACCTTGTTGACGTTGTGAGTGTCTGTCATGTCGCGTCCAGCGCGCATGGCGTAGTAGGTACCCCAACAGAAGATCGCTCCAACAATAATTCCGGTACCCATGTTGAGTCGGGTGATCAGACTCCGCTTTGGGTTAGGAACTGGACGCGTCGATGTAGGCGCGTGTGAAAGAGTGGTCATTGTGTTCCTCCTTGTGCCTGGATTGATGAGACCCAGTTGTTAAAGTCGGTTGTCGATTCAACTTGACCACTTGTCTCCATGTAGGCGTGATAGAGGCCGCACAGTTCTGCGCACTTCACATCAAGAACACCAATTTTGTCTGGAGTTGTGTGGATGACAGTTGTCGTCAATCGGTTGGCATCAACTTTCACACCGAGTTGTACTGGCCAGAATGAGTGATTCACATCCGCCGAAATAATGTTGAAGGTCACTGGACGATCAACTGGCAGATTGAGAGTGTGGGTAGTGATGTTCTGTGCAGGGTAATTAAATGACCACGCCCATTGCGATCCCGTCACATCAACTACCAATGCGTTAGGCGCATCGGTAGCCGCCTTCACCGCATCGGTATTCATCGACACCATTCCCCAGACAAGGGCAAGGATGATGAAGAGAACTGAGACCGAACTCCAAATGATGACAACTGGAGTGTGTGTGCGGATTGCAATGCCATCTTCTGGAGGAGTATCTCCGCGATGCATGTTGAGGAATGACTCCATTGCAATTGCGAGGATAACTCCAGCAATTGGAGCGGAGATCACGGTGAACCAGATCATGATGTCTTCATCGGCCTGCATCTCCTTGGAGAGCACGTTTGGCATCCAGTGTGGATAAATCCAAACACCGAGAACAATGAAAACAAGGGTAAAGAAGGCACCAAGGATGAATGTCTGGCGCACATCTTTACGACTGAGGAATTTACTTACTCGCTGTCCAGGTGTTGGAGGGAGTAATTCTTCGGTGTGATTAGCCATTGACTACGGTCACCTTTCCAGACATGTATCCAAGTTGGCCCATAACAGCTCCAAAACCTTGGTATGTGCTATCGCCACATGGATATTCGCAGTTCCATACGTAGTTACCAGCGCCTGCAGTAATGAAGGAGAAGGTCACTTTGTGTCCAACTGGAAGTTTTGTTGGATCATTGTTGTAGGCAGCCATTTCTTTATCCGTATTAAGTGGCAACGGGACGCTGACATACAGTGGATCTTGTGTGGTTGTAGGAAGTCCATGCAATGTGAATGTGTGCTCGACGTTATTTGGATCGAGTGAAGATTGAGCCACACCATCGTAAGTCGCTGTTCCGCCGACAGTTCCAACTACATGACCGAAGTATGGGTTGTTGAGACTTCCACCTGAGTCGTAGACAGTCAGTGTCATCGTCACGTATGTGTGGGCAGGAAGAACAAAGTGTGTATACGGACCGTACGAAGGCCATGACGGATGTCCACCATCGCAGGTCGCACAGTTTCCATGCGCCTTCGAGTTGATTGGATCTGCATAAACACCGTCGGCGATAAATGCGTGCGGATATGTTTTTCCATCCGGACCAACGATGGTGCCGTGGACGGTCGCATATTCTTTTGGTTGAGGGTCCGCTGAGACTTTGTGAAGCGTGAATCCAACTCCTGCAACTACGGCTATACCGAGCACAAGAGCGATCACTGCTCCTACAGCAGTCTTAGTTTTAGATGGTGTGGAGCTGGCCACAAGTCATCCTTTCTAATCTTCACTAGTCTTTCTAGTGACGGATCTTGCGATCCGAGTGAGGGTAAGAAGTTTTCTGTGAATCAGATAACAACTAACACCGACAGGATACGCTTCTGTGTAGTGTTAGGGAACACACTTAGATAACGATCTTCTGAGTAATTCTTTGTGAATTTCTCACTGATTTTCTTTACGAGCGTGCCCGCCGATTTGATAACAAAAAGTTATAAATCAGGGCTCTCACTTATTGAGTGCACAAAAAAAGATGCGAGGTATCCCGAATGAAACTCAATCCTCTCTGGGATCTCCTCTTTGCCTCGCTCATCATCGCCGTGGGTTATTGGTACTCCAGCGAAAAGCAGGCGCGCAGTTCGGTCTCGAAAATTCGGCAGGGGCTCTTTTACTCAGCCCTTACGCTCACCTTCGTCCTGATGGTTGGCCCAGTACCGCATTTGGCAGTACGTATCTTCTGGGTTCACATGATTCAACATATTGGCCTGATGATGTTGATCTCGCCGCTGCTAGTACTGGGTGCGCCCATTCAGGTCGCTGCGCACTCCAAATACCCGGCCCTCACCCGGATCCTGCGCTCGCTCGCCAATAATCGATTATTTGGACAATTATTTAAGGCTCCTGTGGGCTTCACAATCTTCCTCGTAGTCTTAATTGGCACCCACTTTTCACCTTTAGCCAACGCGGGAATGACCAATCCCAACATGCACTGCCTTGAATTGACGCTTTTTCTCTTTGCTGGAGTCATCTATTACTACCCAGTGATGGAGGGTAACCCACATATTTATTTCATTCCGTACTCAAACCGGGTCATCTCGCTCTTTGCGATGATGCTCCCAGAAACCATGGTGGGTTTCTTCCTGTACTCGGGCAATCGAGTTCTTCACTCGCTCCCATCTCGGACAAGCATGAGTATGGGGTTAGCGGATCAGCACCAAGGTGGAGCCATTATGTGGGCCATGGGAATGCTGATCGATACGCTATGGATTGTGCTTGCAGCCAAGGATTGGTTTGCTGCTGAAAAAGCCCTAGCTGAGCTAGAAGATGGTCAAGAGAAGGGATCGCACGATGAGTGAGCAGCCAGTACCGCACCAACCATCACCAGATGCTGACCCAAAACGTAAATGGGTTCTCCTGGCCTTGCCGTTCTGCGCTGCTATGGGGCTCTTCGAGTTTAATCGCGCACTCAGCGGTAATCATTTGAGCTGGGTTTATGTATTTGAATGGCCCTTCTTCGCAATCTTTGTTCTCTATATGTATATGAAACTTGGTCAACCTCAAGAGCCTTACGATGATTCAGATGACCCAAAGCGCGAGATCGAGTAGACCCACACTTCACTTTTCCATCATTAGCAGCTCCATCTAGACTACGTAAACCATGTTTTCACTACTTTCACTCTCAACCGAGATCATCTTCTGGGTATGCAGTTTTGCAGGGTTGATTCTCACTGTTTGTTACTGGGATAAGGTTGCACAGAAAAAGTGGCACCACATAACAGCACGTTTTTCGATGGTTATTGCAATTCAAATGTTTGTCTTGGCTGCGATGGGCGTAACAATCAATCGCTCTGGTGACTTCTACGACTCATGGGCAGATCTTCTAGGCGCCAAACAGCAGCTTGCAAAAATTGCACTCAGCCCACAAGACCTCGCACTGATTTCCAATTCTGATTTAGCTGCTGCCACTAAAACAACTGGCGGATCGCTTATATTCCGCAAAGTGATTCGTGGTGCACAATCAAATATTTCTGATGTTGTTTACGTTGTAGCTTCACCTAAGCTTGCCAAACTTTTGGAGTCACCAACTCGATCCCTCGGCACTCAATACCAAGTTGATGAACTCTTCCCGGGTACCCCTGGAGTTCCACAAACGTGGATTGGCACTCTTGATGGCGTAACAAGTATGGAAACTCTTGAGAACGCCGGACAAATAGGTCCGACTCTCTTGGTGATCCCTGCAATCAATGTCGTTCCTGGGCAAGATACAGAGTGCATGAATTTCGATGGCGGCGCACAAGTTGAAACATGGATCACCTCTGACATGCAGAGTTTTATGCAGAAATTTATGGGAATTGATAATCGACCTTGGGGTGCATTCGGATATTCAACTGGCGGATGGTGCGCTGCAGAAGCTGCCATCTTGCACCAATCCCAGTACTTCGGTGCGGCTTCACTCGCTGGCTATTTCCAACCCGAATTCTCTCTTGGTATTACAAAGCGCGAAAAGAATTATCTCACCAGTAAATATGACCTTGAGAGCGCTCTGAAAAATGGTCAGCGCACTACCAAGATGTTGGTCATAGCAAGTGTCAAAGATAAATTTGCCAACGCGTCAGCAAAGCAGTTTATGAACGCTGCGCAGGGCTATATACCTATTAAATATATTCCGATTCCAGTAGGCGGGCACAACACAAGTGTCTGGAAACCATTTGTTCCTACAGGTTTTCTATGGTTGAACTCCGAAAATCCAGCCAGCGCTGGCCTTTAGTTTTTACGAAAGCCGCTGATGAACTTCTCGGCACGTAGCGCTGCCCAGCCAACTTTTGGAAGATCAGTTGCTCGTGGATAGAGAACGTAACGCGTCTCCCAGTCAGGTTGGAACTTCGCGTTGAAGCGATAAAGAGACTCGACTTGGAAGAAGTTCGAGAAGAATCTGATCAGATTGCGAGTTCCGCGCGTAATTGGCCCCGCACTGATTTTGTCAGCTCTATCAAAGAGTGAGCGAAATGCCGCAAAATTAAGTGAGACCCGATTAAAGCCATGTTCACGTGCCCACTCAACTGTTTCAACAATCATTAACTCATTGACGCCCGCATCGGTACCGCGTTCACGCTGCATGCGATCAAGCGATAAGCCATCTGTTGTCCATGGCACGTAATAAAGAAGTCCTTTAATAGCACCATCAAGTCGCGCGATAGTGATGTATGTATCTGGATCAATATCTTCGCCAAAGCGATCCATGGACATGGAAAATCCGCGCTCAGCTACTCCATAACGCCACTCATGGCCGAGTTTGCGAAGCTCAACCCGCACTTCTGGATCAACATCAGACCACTTATATGTGCGGCATGAGTAACCCTTACGACGAATTCTGTTCACCATCTGTCGAACATTCGCCATCGGGCGACCTTCTAAAGTGAAATCTTTGACTCGAATAATGGCTTCATCACCAATATCGATTGCGGTCATGCCGGCATGCTCTACCCACACCTCGCCGCCATGATCACTACATCCCATGACTGCCGGAGTCCATGCGTGTAGTTCTGCCTCTGCAAGAAATGCATCAATTGCAGCAGGCCATAAGCTGTACTCACCAAATGGATCGCCACTTGCGAGCATCACTCCACCTTGGACGCGATAGGCAATTCCGGCCTTGCGATTAGGAGCCCAGATGACGCTCTTATCGCGTCGTGTGGCGAAATAGCCAAGTGAATCTTGATCTAGATCATGTTTGATAAGAGTACGTACTTGGTCGATATCTTCATCCGACATTCGCGCGATTGGCTTCACGCGACGGAAGTACGACCAGATTGGGGCCAAAATAATAAAGAAACCGAATGTCCCAAGTGTAAAACTCAGCAGATCACTGGTTTTTTCGGAATGGAATTTAACCGGGCCCGTAATTCCCACGAATCCTTCAATGACATAAAGGAATATTTTCCCAAGAGATGGGCGACCAATGAACTCACTCTGGTCTCGGAACTCAAGGAGCAGAACGCTAGCGACAAAGAGAACTACGAGGGCTAATCCAAAACCTATGAGCGGTTGGAAGCGAGTACTTGGATCTGACTTTGCATAAAAAGACTTTTGGAAAATTATCAATATCGCAAGAAGTGCGAGGCCGAGTGCAATTTGAAGTGGATGCTGACGCTCCCGGAATAGGTCAGTAATAATATTAACAATCAAAATTCCGATGGCGAGTACCCAGGCACGACGCTTACGTCGTCCCAGACCACGCGCCAAGATCATGAGCAAAAGACCGGTAAAGATTGCAGCTGCGAGAGCTGAGCCAGTGACGAATGCCGGGAAGGCTGTGTTCAGTGCGTGGACACGGATACGCCACCGCGAATTGACGTTGGCCAAGATGTCGAGAAATCCGATGATGAATGCAACGCGACCAATCCAGACCGGAACCCACTTCTGTGTTTTCATTATCTAAACACTCCTGTATGTCCGAGAGAATATCTACCTGGCTGTGGGTAGAAGGCTAGGCCATGAGGCTCTTTGCCGACCTTGATACTACGAAGAAATTTTCCATGAACAATGTCGAAAACATAGACAACGTTGTTGTACCGACCAGAGACCCAAAATTGAGTTCCGTCGGCAGAGATACCTCCCATATCTGGACTTCCGCCACCAGGGATTTTCCACTTGGCGACTAATGTATTCGTTGCGAAATCGAGGACGCTGACACTGCCTTCACCACGGTTGGTGATCAACATATCCTTGGAATCACGAGTGACGTACTCACCGTGTGCACCGTTGCCAGTCTTGATAAGAGTGAATTTTCCGAAAGCGTCAGCCTTCATAGCCCAGATGCCGTTAGACATCATGTCTGCAATATAGAAAGTCGAGCCATCGGGTGAGACCTTCACATCTTGTGGCATTGGGGCTTTTGAGTAGGTGTGAGGCAGGGTTGCAACGCCTACAACCTTCATCTTCGCCGTATCTACTTTGAGAACCTGACCAGAGAATTCACAGCTGACAATGAAAAATGATCCATCTTTGCTCCAGTCTGCATGGTTGACGCCAGTACATGGGACATGAACGATTTTCTTGATTGCCATTGTGTGAGGATCGCGGAATACGATCTCTTTATCTGCCTCAGCCATAACGATTGCGTATTTTCCGTTAGGGGTGAAGTACAGATTGTATGGATCGTGAACATACACAGATTTTCCAGGCAGGCCGGTTTTTGGATCGATAGGCGTTAGATGATTCCCCTCATCATCATTTACCCAGAGTGTTTTCAGATCCCACGAAGGGACAACATGTTGTGGGCCTTTAGGGACTGCAAATGTGCGAATAACTGTGAAAGTTTTTGGATCAATTTCGGTGACTGAGTTACCAGTATGGTTTGGCACATAGACGCGCTCAGGAAAATCTTTAACAACTGGGCTCAGCGCATTAGGGCGATCGGCAGCATAAATATCGTTTTGATCGAGCACTGGTGGCATTCCCACAAGTGGCGTGCTGGCATAAACCGCAGAACCACTGAGCGCTGGTGTGAGTGCAAGTGCGAAAACAAGTGAAGCAAGAACCTTCTTCATTTATACCCCTATGTGGTTATCTCTAAATAGCTAGCAGCGTCGTCAATGTGACTGGAGTAAATCCTTTGGCGTGAATATTTTCGAGCAAAGTTGGCATCGCATCGATTGTGTCTTGGTGGCCAAAGTGCAAGCTGATGATGCTTCCGTTCTTAATATCTTTAGCGACGTCGGCTAGTACAGCTTTCTTGCCCACATCCTGATAATCATGAGAATCCACGTCATAGGAAATGCATTGCTTGTAGCCATATTTAGCTGCTGCGTTACGGATGAGCGCGGTTGAGTATTGTGTTCCAGATGGACGGAACCATTTACCGTGGTTGCCGGTGAGCTTTTTGAGTTCGGCCGCACAACCCGCGATTTCCGAATCGACCTTTGCTGCACTCAAAGTCTTCATTTGGTAGTGATTCATTGTGTGATTGCCTAGGTCATAACCAGCATCAAGCATCTGCTTGGCAACAGTTGGATAGCCTCGAAGCCAACTTCCGATCGCAAAGACGGAGATTGGGGTCGATGTGCTCTTAAAGATTGCCAATAATTTTTGAACGATCGCAGGGTCGCCTTGGCCATGAAAGGTGAGGGCAACATTGGGGGTTGAGCGGGGGCCGTGAACGATATCTGGATGCGCGCTGTTCTTGAGCGCCGCAGCTAGTGCTTGGGTCGGTGATGAAATCAGCGCTGCAGCCAGGCCGCCTGTTGCCAGAGCCGCACCTTTGAGGAGCGAGCGTCGATCGGGGCTGGGAGCGGAACTTTGAGGCATGGCCAAAGGATACTGCTCGGCTTGGCCCTAGGACTTAGGCCTGAGGCACGGGAATAACTCTAGATTCCCCGGGGTTCCACCCGTGTAGTGCTTAAGTTGCTAGTGTTCTGGCTATCGGTATGGGTATCGGTATAGGTACGGATATGGAGGTCGGCCCGTGAATAATGACGATGACCAAGACTTCGATGACGCACAGGACTCCGGCGAGATCGTCACAGAGGAGATGCTCTGGGAGCGAATTCCGCAGACCTCAGGGCTAGAGCGAGCCAATACCTTTTATGAATTAAGCGCTCGAATTTACGCACGTGGCCAGTATGACGAGGCCCTTGCGCTCGCTGAAAGCGCTCGTGACATTTACGCCGAACTCGGTCCGATCGGAACTTCCGATGGCCTAGCCCAGGCTTACTCGGCGATCGGCTACAACCTCAATCAACTCAAGCGAAATTCGGAAGCTGCTACTGCGATGAGCAAGGCTGTTGAGATTCTTCGTGAATCTAAGTCTCCGCTCGCAATAGATCTTGCCTGCACATTAGGCGAATGGTGGTTTGGCTCAAAGAATTACGAAAAGACAATCGAGTGCATGCGTGAATGCGTGCAAGAGCATCTTGTAGAAGGCAATGAGGGTGGCGCTGCAAATGATCTGCACCTCATCGGATGCGCATATCGCGAACTCCATCAGCATGAGCAATCGCTGACGGCATTTAAAGAGGCTCGTTTACTATTTAAAAGCCTTAAAGAGGTCATCAACGTTGCTCGTTGCGACCAAAAGATCGCTCATGCTCTTATCGAAATTGGTGATGGCGAATCAGCTCTGATCGCAGCTCAAAAGTCTCTCGATGTTTTTGTCACTGCTCATGATCACCGTCGCGAAACATATTCATTGCTTGAACTTGGTAAAGCCCAGATTCTTACTGGTCAAGAGCAAGAAGGACTCGATACTCTGGAGCGTGTTCTAGAAATCGCGACTGAGAGTGAATGGAAAGATTTCGAATTCATCGTCGATATCGAACGACGTATAGCGGGCGTATTACGCTCACTTGGTCGCTTGGATGAGGCTGATGAAATCGAACGTCGTTTAACTTCAGTTACTGAAGTAACTGAGGATTAAGGTGTTGCATCGCCCATGCATACATGGCGATCGCACCAGCCGCTGAAGCATTCATCGAACGCGTAGATCCATACTGCGCTATTGCAAGGACAACTTCGCATGCAGCAACGCCTTCATCAGACATTCCCGCGCCCTCTTGGCCAAAGAAGAGAACACATTTTTCTGGCAGCGGATAATGTTCCATCGCTTGGGAAATAGGAAGATTGTCGATTCCGATAATTGGGGTGTTGTTTTGCGCGCACCATTCTGCAAAATCAGCAACAGTTGGATGATGAAGAACATGTAAATACTTATCAGTCACCATGGCTCCACGCTTATTCCAATCGCGCTTACCAACGATATGCACAAAAGAAACATTGAAAGCATTCGCGGTTCGAACTACAGAGCCAATATTGAGATCGTGTTGCCAATTCTCGATTGCAATCTGCAGCGCATGGCGTTTGGTATCTAGATCCGCAACGATCGCGGCCACACTCCAGTAGCGATAGTGGTCTAAGACGTTTCTACGATCACCTTTTTCCAAAAGTTCTGGGTCAAACCAAGGATCGGTTGGCCAGGGCAAGGGATGCGGGCCCACACCTACGACTGGGAAAAATTCCCCTGGACCTATCTCAGCGGGCGGAAGTTGAGTCGTCACTACTGCACTTTAATCCATGATTTCTCGGCTCAAGACGGCATAATCCGCCTATGCCTCACATCGGACGTATTGGACGAAAGTCGGCTGCAGCCCTTGGTGCCGCAGCTCTGCTTCTCGCCTGCACTTCCCCTGCCCAGGCTCTGACGGTTCCCGAGAGTTTCGTCCATTTTGCATCCTCCCCAACGCTGGAGAGTCCCGGAATTATTCTGGTCGACCCAACCACGAATGCAACAATTTTTGCTGATGATGCAGATGTCGATCGTGCTCCCGCGTCCGTGCTCAAATTATTTTCGATGACAACTGTTCTTAATACCTTTAGCCCAGACACAACATTCACAACATCGTTGAATACGACCGCTACGCCGGGTACATATGTGATGTTGGGCCAGGGCGATCCATGGATTACCGCATCACCCTATGAAGCAACTAAGTACCACCGTGCTTTTTCACCTGGGTTGATTAATACTCTCTTGGCGAAGAACCACAGCCTTCGCGCTCTGACTTTGCAATACAGCGGGGTCTATACCCAAGATGTAGTCAATTTGAAGAAATATTTTGCTGGCAGAGTTCGAATCACGATCCAACCTATTGCCTCTCCAACCGCAGCGAAGGCTGCGGCAGTGTCTGAGGTTGGGCACATCACTTCTCCAAAACTCGCTGCCATCGTTCAATTCTGTCTCCTCTGGAGCGATAACGTTCTGGCCGATCGTCTAGCTCGAACGGCCGCAAATCAATTGGGATTTGGCACAGGTAGCGATGCAATTCAAAGCGCATTCGAAAAAACGCTCAATGATTACAACATTCCAAGTACTGGCTTAGTGATTAAAGATGGCAATGGACTTTCGCATGACACACGCGTGAGTGTTCGACAGATTGCCGACCTGCTCCTTGTTATTCAACAGAATCCCAAATTCAAAGTCATCTATCAAGGGTTGCCAACGGCCGGCAAGACAGGAACGCTTAAAAATCGTTTTGTGACTGATGCTCCCAACGCGGTTGGCTTAGTGAGAGCTAAAACAGGCACTTTGAGCACCACCATCAGTCTGGCTGGTTATGTCACTGTAGGGCCAAAGCAGTATGTATTTGCTGTCGTGGCTGACCACATTCATAAGCACAACGCAGATGCGGCAGCAGCTATGACAGATATCGACAAGATGTTGGGAACTATTGCGAGACCTCAGTCGTGAGTATGATGAAACTATGACTCAGCGGGGAGTAGCGCCATATATCGCGCTCATGAAGCTACGAGTCGTAGAACTCCTGCTTGTCACGACACTTCCTGCGCTATTTCTGGCAACTTATGCTTCAAATCACGCACATAAGTACCCATCGCTCAAACTCACACTAGCTACCCTCATTGGTGGAACTTTGGCGGCCGGTGCATCTAACGCCTTCAACATGATCATCGAAGTCGATTCCGATCGCAAAATGAAGCGCACCGATAAGCGCCCACTGGTGAGTGGTGAGATCACTGTTCAAGCTGCATTCGGATTCGCACTCGCCCTGGCGATCCTCTCGCTTGTTATCTTCTTCATTTTCACAACGCTCTGGGCCACAGCGCTCACTCTTATCGCAATTATTTTCTATGTCTTTGTTTATACGATCGGACTCAAGCGCCGCACTTCTCAAAATATCGTCTGGGGTGGCATAGCAGGGTGCATGCCCGTCCTTATCGGTTGGGCTGCCGTAACAAATTCACTCTCACTTACTGCGTGGCTCTTCTTCCTATTAATTTTCTTTTGGACACCACCGCACTTCTGGGCACTAGCCATTAAATATAAAGATGACTATGCGGCTGCAGGCATACCGATGCTCCCAGTTGTTGCGAGCATTAAGTCGGTACAACGACAAATGTGGCTCCACACGGTTGGGATGATTGCTGCCTCGCTAGGTGTATTAGCTAGCGCTCATATGCCAGTGTGGATCTGGGCAATCACAATCCTCATCGGACTTGGATTCATCGTTCAGTTAATCAAGATCGACAGCGCCGACTCTGGAGCTGCGGCAGCAAAACTCTTTCAGTGGTCGATTACTTACCTCAGCGTCTATTCGCTGCTTCTTGTTATTGGCGTTCTCGTCGCTTAAGTCGCCGAGTTATCCACAGATCTAGATTTTCCTCTTTTATTCCCTGAATTAACCCCTACCTTTTCGCAATGAGCGATAACACGTATGCGATCTCTGTTGAAGGGCTTTCTAAAAATTACGGGGCGAGGCGAAGTGTCTCGGCTCTGACCTTCAACGTTCCATACGGTTCGATCTGCGGATTTGTTGGACCTAATGGATCCGGTAAAACGACCACGATACGAATGCTCTTGTCCCTCATCTCCACAACATCGGGAGAGGGCCGTGTCCTCGGTTCGGCGATTAGCGAGCCAATGAAATACCTTGATCGAGTTGGGGCGATGATCGAAGGGCCTGCTTTTTATCCATCAATGAGCGGTGTTGAGAATCTACGAATATTTGCACAGATGGGTGGACTGCGCGGGACCGATCCCAACTCATTACTCGCACAAGTGGGACTTGCTGAGCGCGGAACATCAAAATACAAGACGTACTCACTTGGAATGAAACAACGATTGGGAATAGCAGCAGCTCTGATTCCTGATCCCGAACTTCTCATACTGGATGAACCGACAAATGGGTTAGATCCAAATGGAATACATGAAATTCGTGATCTCATCATGGCGCTTGCGCAAAGCGGTCGAACGATTTTCATCTCATCACATCTACTGAGCGAACTCGAAGTTATCTGCGATTACTTTGTCATGCTTAAAGCGGGCGAATTGATGTACGCGGGCTTTAAGGAGGGTTTGCTCGGAGGAAATAATTGCGATCTCATCGCAAAGCCCGAATTTGGGGTGGATCTTGCAAATCTGGCCAACATAGCTGCACTTCGCGGGTTAGATACATCAATTCGTGATGGTTTCCTACATATTGAAAGAGCGGGAGAGTTAGCTGCAGAGTTCAATCGTTGGGCCTGTGACGAAGAGATTTATTTGCAATCGCTCACCACATCATCACCTTCGTTAGAGACAAAATTCTTTGAAATGAGTGCTAACCAATGAGCTCTCGAACCATTTGTAAATCAGGGTTCGATGCCACCCGAGGTGAGCTCCTTAAATTTCGGAGGCTAAGTTTCCTGCTCTCGGTCTTTGGATCACTGGGGGTATTGACTCTCTTGATTGTTGGTTTTGCCTGGTCACGAGCTGAGAAACATTCCTCCTCAATGAACCTCACTACTGGATTTGATATGGCCCTGTTCTTCCTAGGGATTCTCACGCTCTGTATCTGTGCTTCTTATACGGCGCAGGAGTACACATACGGAACTCTGCGCAATGTGCTTGTGCGGACTCCATCACGACAAGCATTTCTGATAGGCAAGCTGAGTGCACTCTCCGCACTTACACTCCTTCTTACTCTCTACACATTTCTCTTATCGACTGCGATCTCACTTTTTATGAGCGGACGACACGGAATTAACCTGACCCCATCTCTAGAAGGAAAAGCTCTACTTACGACGCTGGCACATTGCCTCAATGGATTTCTCGGAACAATGGCGCTGGGAATATTTGGAATTGCTCTTGGGCTTATCGCTAGATCACCGATCATTGCTATCTCACTTGGATTGCTCTGGTCTCTCATTATTGAGAGCGCGCTCGGTGGAGCGTTACCTCGAATTGGCAGATGGTTACCTACAGCAAATTTTGAAAGCCTGGCTCAAAGCGGCGCGACAGGATTTAGCTATATTCACTGCCTGAGTTTGAGCGCCTTCTATCTCCTTGTGATTTCACTGCCTGCGCTCTATTTATTTAAGCAGCGAGATGTCTCACAGTAAGTCACAGCCAGTTATGAGTGTTAAAAACGGGTTATGAGGGGGCCCATGAATTATCCTTGAGGAAATCTTCCCAAGGAGAATCTTTTTTATGAAGCCCCATGTCCGTGTAGCGATGATCGCAGCAATGATCGCGGTTACTGGGCTCTCCACACCCGTTTATGGCGCCACGCCAGCCCCAACTCCTAAGCCAAAGGTAACCGCGCCGACAAAAGCTCAAATCGCGGCAGCTCAGGCAGCAGAAAATGCAAAGGCTGCAGCAGCTGCAGCCGCAACGCAGAAGTTGGTCGCAGCAACCAATGTTCTCTCTCAACTCACAGCCGCTGCGCAAGTGGCTCGTGGCAAATTAGTTCAAGCACAAGGCGCGCTTGCAGTTGCGACAGCCCGCGCTAATGCCGCGGCCGCGCACGCCGCTCTTACAGAAGTTGCGGTGCAACAAGCAACGCAGACAATCGGACGTATGGCCGCAAATGCATATATGTCGGGTGGCGACTTCACCACAGTCAACAGCGTCCTTGATGCCAATGGTCCACAAGATCTTATAGATCGACTTGGAGTTCTCAATCAAGTTGGTGCATCTGATTCGGTTGCACTGGCACGGTACAAATCCGCACTTGTCATTGCGCAAGCAGCGCAAGTTGCAGCGACCGCAGCGCGTGCGATTCAAGTAACTGCAACAGCAAAGGTTGCTGCCGCAAAGAAGGTCGCCGATGCAGCGCAAGCAGCTCAGCAGGTTGAGGTAAACGCTCTCAAAGCAGAGCAGGCCCAATTAATGGCAGAGCTTGCCAAGGCTCGAACATTCCGCATTACCTTGCAGCAACAGCTTGCAATGTCCCAACTTGAACAATCAAGTGCAAACACTGCAGCGCATACTCCCGGACAAGCAAAAATTTGGCCTGATCGTCA
>Ga0316220_1003074_pt1 | contig 14461 bp, 19 predicted proteins | sample TBH18005metaG_FD_203632 | JGI IMG/M metagenome (GOLD analysis project Ga0316220, IMG submission 203632) | Freshwater microbial communities from Trout Bog Lake, Wisconsin, USA - TBH18005 | ecosystem: Environmental > Aquatic > Freshwater > Lake > Hypolimnion/Profundal zone | place: USA: Wisconsin...
CAGTCAATATTTTATGCCTGCGTTTGTCTCATACTTTCTGCAAGAGCAAAACTAATATTAACGTCTGCAAGTGTCAGGCAATGAATCCCTGCCCAGAAATACTGTGGTACCACATGTAAAAATTAGCAGGGATATCCATTTCCCAAATACCCAATTTATCTATATAACAAGTGGGACGACTGGCTAGATGTTGATATTTTGGTAATACTTCTAGCCCATTAACCAAAAGCCCTACTTCTATCCCGCTAGTACCTTCATCAAATTCCTGCAGGTCAATGTTGAGTCGTATTGGATCAAATAGGTCAAACTCAAAATTAACTTCATCTACATAGATTTCAAGACCGTTTAAGTTAACACGACTGATTGTACGCCCATGACGTGTCAGTTTTAAATTAATTTTAAGAGTACGAGATGTATCAATAGCCGTAATGTTGGAGAAATTCTTTATATCTTGGTGCATAGTTTAATATAGTATTTCCGCGCAATGTTTCAAATCCTTTAAGGGCCGAAACTAAATTATGCCTTAACTTTTCGGCGTTAGGCAATATTTTATAATCACGTACAAAGTTCCTGTAGTCAATTAATACGTTAGCAATAACATCGTCGATAGCATCATTTTTACGTATATTTACTAGATTCGTTTTAACTGCCTGTATACGATCAATCAGTGCATTGAGTTTTGCTAATGTTTCTTCACGTATATCAGCAGGCATTAGTTCTATACAAAAGTGTTCGGGCTGATATAATATGTTGCAACTCTCGGCAATGACATGATGTTCAATCATGTATTCAAACATCTTATCTATCTCACTTATTGTAAACACATTTGGAGTAATGCGTAAACTAATATATAAATTAGAGCTATCTCTTAATGCTAGAAACCGTTCTATATTGTTTTTAATATCTTCTACGTTGCTGGGATATCGCACATAATCATTCAACGGGGTTATAGTCTCTATGCTAACGCCCAAGTGAAATTCTTTAAATTGTTTAATTAACTTTTCAACACGTTCGTCATAAATTGTACCGTTTGTAGTAGTTCCTACAATAATATTTTTAGCAAGCCCGGTCTCAACTAATCGATCACATATGGCGTAAAATGCAGGATCGTAAAGCGTCTCGCCACCAAGGAAATGTATGTATTTAAGTCCTTGTATTTGCCCTAATTCATTGACTACACGATCTAATAATTTTGGATCACGGGTCCAATTGGTGTAGGGTACAGGATTTTTAAATTGTATGGGATTTATTTTATGCAGTTTACGGTAGTCTTTTTCCAATCTACTGCTGGCTTCGGGGGTACACATGATACAGGCACTATTACAGGTATTGCCAAGATCAATTTGTAAATCTGTGGGCATGTGATTAGATTCACCTTGGTTAATATGGCTATGCAAAAAACTTTCGTAATGCGGACTACTACGAGTTGTGAGTGCAAAGTTGTCTAATTGTATGCCACTTTTATGTAATTGGCGTTGTCTGCCGCTGAGTTTGTTGAAACTATCTTCGTAATAACAGGCACTACACGACTCCATCTTTTCACCAGACAGTAGTCCGGTACGCAATTCTTTCATTTCCTGGCTATTATAAAATTCAACAATACTGGTATTAGCAATATTGTTAACACGAGAGGGATTTTTAATCCAACGGCATTCTTCAAAATCACCATTGTAAGTTAAACGGAGGTGGAACCAGGGACTTGAACAGAAACTATCTTTTAACATAACTTAGTCTATCGTGCCAAAATTAGCCCATTTTGCATCACCAAGACTTATCCACCCCATTGGACCTCCCAAATTTGGTTGCTCATTGAATACCACGCTACCACGTGGGGCATCATAGTGTGGTGGGGTGAGGCTGGAGGTAAACAACATATTACCAATTCTTGCTTTGGGTATTGATGTACTACCGTCTGGTAGTAGTGTGATGTTATCTTGTTTATTAGTACCTATTATAATTGATTGTGTTCTATTGGTGCCAATCCTAGCTATACCTTGACTTTGTTTACCGATTCCGATTTCAATTTCTTCATCCCAGACACTTAGTGCCGAACCAGGTTCTATTGTGTTTACACCAACACGCTTGGTACTGACATATAGAGTATCACTTAATAAGTTTTCGCCCTGCGTTTGCAAGTCTTTAACTACGCCCAAGGATTGTAATTGACTTTCTGTAATTGCAGAAGTCAACTTGTTCCCGTCAATAGCAACTTTATCGTTAATGGTTATTTTATTTAAATCTATACCTTCATTGCGAATACGATCAAATACTATGCTTTGATATTCTTCTACTATTTTTGGTTTCAGTTTGTCTAACGTCAAATCACTAGCATCTGCTATAAGTTTGACATAAGCCTCATTGTCGGTTATCTTGCCCAAAATAGTTAAATCACCATCTATTATTGCGCCACCCTTGACTTCTAATTTACCAGCATACAGAGTATTTTCAACTACGATGCCTACGTCCATTATTGTAATTTGGCATTGACTTGATTGATCGTCAATACCAGTACTACCAAATTTTCTAATGACTCCGCCTTGAATATTATCACCGGAAATTTTCAATCCTGTTGGATCTATTGCGGATCCGACGATACTATGATCTTTAAACGGGAAGTGATTACTTAAATTATCTAATTTACTAGCTATGAAGGTAGATATAGTTTCATCAATATCAATTGAACTAATTTTAGCAGAGATAATTTCATTAACTTTTGCATCGGCAGTGGCATTTAACCTATTGGTAATTTCGTTACCCACATCCTGCAAACTATGTTCAAACTGTGATAGATCGGGAGTATAATTATATAAATTTTCTGCTATCCGACTATTTACAATTGCTTTGATATCATCGCCATTTACAACTTCATTGATTTTTTGATTGACAGAATCAGCAATTACACCCTGTACTTGTAATTGTACTTGTTGTAATACCTGTTCTGTTATATCGTTTATTAAATTATTAAAACTATCGTTGACTGCCATTGTTAATTGAATGTTATTGTTATTACGTGTTCGTAATTCTTCTTGATTAGCCCTTTGTACATTAAATTTTTATGTACTGTGAAATCCATTGCCCCGGACGTTGTGCTAAAATTTGCAAGTTGTTTAAAATACATTGTGCGTCTTGCAAAATCCCCGTAAGTTTCCATTGTACGCTTTTGTTGATTAATTGCGTAAATGGTACTATCCCAACTGTTCCTATCCTTGTGACTCCAGTTATGACTTTCTAAAAATACTGTACTGGCGTCATTATCCTTAACGATACTAGGTTGACTAAATTCTCGATCCTTATAGTCCTGATTTTTATAGTCTCGTAATGTAGTTATCACATAGTCAGTGGCCAGATTACAAATTTGTCCAACCAAATCCTTTTGAGTTTGGTCACTGTCTGCGTAAGTAAAGTACTCATCTACTGCCACAATGACTTCGAATTTTTTACGATAATTTACTAATTCAATTTCTGGAATATACGTATACTTTATTTTTTGACTAGTCAAATACTCTTTGACATCATCACCAATACATGTTATTGAAATCCCGTTTGAGAAGCGTGCTAGAGCAAAACTACTAAATCCCACAAATAGGATTTTGGAGGGTACTAAATTATAAAATTGTGCAATACTATCTAATATTTCCTGCTTCTTTGCAACCACATCCTGAGATCTGTTATTGTTTTTTTTAAAAGCCAGCAAATTCACCGCACTTATCGTAGAAAAATCAGTCATAATTCTTTCTTATTATGTACTATTTATTACTTCGGTGTAGATCTAATGTCACGCAATGAAATCCACCACCCAGTGTACGACTGTGTCGTAATGTGCGCGGAATTACTTCAAATCCTTTCTGAGCCAATAGCTCTATTAAATCATGTTGTGCGGCGTCAACGATAACTGTTGTGGGATTAACTACTAACATATTCATTGCAATCCATTTACTGGCATAGGGATATTGGTAAAAGTCTTGTGGCACAACATCATCAATAAAGATACATTCCCATTCCTTAAAGGCGTTTGGTATGTTATCTTTTGATACCCTACTACCATTCAGTAATACAAGTCCCTCACGCAAGGGCACAATGGTACTATCAATATGCACACCACTGTAGAAGTTACACAATTCAATGCTAGTGTCTGTGGGCAAGTTTGCTAATAACCAGTAATATGCTAGTTTATTACCGCTTGCGCTTTCTAAATACAACATTTTCTTTGGGCCCAATCGCAATACGTTGGCTGCATCTAGTACAAGTCCTTCGCCACGTGGCATCTTAACGACATCAGCATCTTTAAAGAACTCATGATAGCATTGTGCTTCCATGTCTCTACAGGGATACATCATCGGAGGATCTATCACAGTCTCACCAAAGATTAAAAATCTATCACGTGGGCAGTAGTTGTACATGCCATCGTGTGTTTGAAAATTCATAGTATTGGGACGTACAACTTCTACACCCAGTTCAGTCAACGTGTCTGCCAGTATTTGCAAGTCTTCATTACTTTCGTCAATGATATGTTGTGGTACCGGCCCATGTGGTATTGGTGTTTCTTTCCAAGTTGTTTTTAATTCTTCTTTGGCAAATACAGGATCGTATTTAGGCCAATTCGCCCACGTAGCGTCTCCTACTACAACTCTTTTTAATTGATCCCATTCATTGTGACTTGATATCATACGTGCCCAGTTATTTGTAATGTATAGCGTGGTGCCAAACCTAAATTAGCAGCCATGTGCGGAGTATCGTATTCCCACTCTAGTATAGTGCCTGCAACCCAATCGACACACGGGATGCCTGCACATTCAGAATAATGCCCACTACTCCAGTCTTCCAGGAACACAATAGCTCTTCGTATAGTATGTTCTTTGCCTTGAAGATTAAAAAGGTTAATATATTTGACGTACTTGTCACCGTGATCAGGTAGGACTGCACCTACATCCATCCGGTAATAACTTGTACCAATATCTTTCCAGCCCAATTCTGTGTAAATGTTTACAAACTGATTGTTCCAGCTAGGTTGTGGTCTAGACATATCGCACATCCATCCGGTTGCAACCGATTTAAACCCTAACTGATCCCATTCTTGTAATTTTTCCGGATCGTTAAATTTCTCTTTAACATATTCTAAATGCTTATATTCATCATCCCAAAATACTGGAATACGGTATTTGTTACATAGATGAGTCATAGTCTTTTATTACCTTATAAAATTCCGGGTATGTTTTAGAAAAACTTTCATTTCGATATTGGTCTTTGGTACTAGTCCAAAATTTAAATTCTTCCCATATCTCTAAATCTTCCGGGCTATTGAGCATATTCATTATGAACTCAATACGTTTTTGATCTTTGTATTTTGATAATTTATCTTTTATTGCAGATTTAATGGGCATTGGTAAATGCAATATATCATAATATTTAGGTCCAAATACATGATTTATAAAACATTTCAAATTCATTCTATCCAGTTCATCTAATATTTCTGGCAAATAGAATACGTTTAATATACTTACTGTGCAGATACTAAAAAAAACAAAATTCCCTGTATTTGATTTAATGGTTTTAACTACATTAACTAAGTCTGCCCATTTGCCTGGATGCCTGTTGTATGTGTATCTTTCATTGATGTCATCAATGCTTATATTAAAATCTATACTGCTAAAATGTGGCCAATATTCAAAATGTTTCTTTGAAGGCAAATTTTGCCCATTTGTGTTGTACATCAGTGATATGTTTTTACTAGTGCCATCATCAATATATTTTTTCAACAATGTAAGTGTCCTATCATCCAATAGGGGCTCTCCACCGTAAAATTCTATACGTTGTAAATTTGAACTTAACTTGTAAATCTCATCTAATTGTTGGTCAGTTAATTGTATTGGCTTTGGTGTATCACTCGTGTATAACGTTTTCTTACCAATAATTGACTCATAAGCTCTTCCCTCAATATTGTAGGTCCAGGAAGATGATGCACTACAAATCCTACATCTTAAATTACAATTATTTCCTGTTATGATGTTGATTTGTTTTGGACCGTTTTTATAAGTATCATTTGCAAAACTCAACGCTTCACCGGTTTCAAACATTTTAGGACCGACAAATAATCTTTTCCTCAAACTTTGATTTTTAGTTTTTTCTTGATCCCAACATCTATTACATATAGAATTTTTTTCATTAGATTTAAAACTATCCCGCAATGATTCAAATTCTTTTGAAGACCACATTGTTAGTGGGCTAGTTGTTGGATCTTTCCAGGGACGTCCTCCAATTTCTGCACAAGGACTATAATCCCCTAATGGATTAAGTGTTAGCTGACTAAATGGGGCTACACAAAAATTAGATCCTAGTATTTCCATAGTGGATTACCTTTATGTTGGTATTATTTGTAATATACTTGCGCCATGGATCTATTATAACACTTCCATCCTCTATTGTGCAATACAGTTGTTGCTCATCTTGCACTCCTGCGTAACCATATGTAATTTGTTTGTTATGTGCCAACAATACCACCCCGCATACACTACGTGGTACCTCTGGTTCAGTTAGTGGATCAATGTAGTGTACTTCTACGCCCATTTTTTCCAAGAAGTGTCCAACTAACAAACTATAACTACCTTCTAAATAAGCAACATCAGGCTTGTAGGCTTTACCGTGTATGTATACTGGTAGTTTTGTATCTTGACTCCAGCAATAAATAAATTCAGCCATGTTCTTGGCTTGTATCTCTCTGGCATTCATAATGGCATCAAATAAGTCGTAACCCAAATTTAATCTATCTGCCAGATATCGTAAGGCAATATTATCACGTGGGTGGCAAGGCCCAGCATCTCCGAGTCCTGCGGTCATGTATTTAGGTCCCATAATACGCATGGTCGAGTTCGCTAGGGCGTTTGTGACAACGTCTACATTGATATTGCCCTGTTTAATAGCAACGTCTTGTATCATATTCGCAAGTCCAATCTTGGCACTGATGAAGGTGTTATAGAATACCTTGATACACTCTGCTTCGTCCCATGTTCCAACTTCATAGCGTGGATTATTTTCCATTAGTGTTTGATAAAACTCAATCAACTCTTGTGCATCACCAGTAAGTGATCCATCTTCGGTACCAATAATAACCATTTCAGGATTAACCATATCCCATTCTACTGAACCCATTGCGATAAGATATGGGTTATATATGAAACGTGCATTTGTTATATGTTGCTTTAGTTCTCCCCTGACTGTACCGGGAAGTACTGTGCTTATCAAAACAACAAGTTGATCGGGTCTTGTCCAACAGTTGACTTGTTTAAGTACCTGAGTAACTGTTTGGTAATTAAAATCCTTGTTTGGTAAATGAGCGATTGGGGCTGAGCCGTCATATTGCGGATCATGCGGAGTTTGAACTGCGATGAACACAATATCTTGTCCCAATACTGCATCACTTAGCTCATCGACAATTTTTATTTTGTCACTGTTTTTACGATAAATATCATATCCAGTTACAGTATGCTTAGTACTCATTACTTCTGCACAAGCCATTCCCAGTTTTCCTATTCCGATAAATCCTACATTCATTTATGTTTTCCTTAGAAAAAATTTATTTTATTTTGCATAACAATCTAGTTTCAAAAATCCCCAATGGTAAAACAATATATTTTTATCCATTTGGCACATACCTACATCAAAATATATTATACAAATCACATGATTTTAAAAATCCAATATTATTCAATTGCCATTTTTGCGAGCAAGAACCTTTATATACTACCGAACTTTTAAAAGATACTATTTTGGGTAATTTAGTTAATTTTAATCCCAACAAATTTAATATTTTAGTTACCAGTGAGCATTCCCAGTTAAAAGATGATTTTATATCAAGCCAGAAAAATCACTACGACTGGTACTATTTCTTTCATGGGTTTGCGGCATTGGATTGGTATAGAGATTTTCAATATGTGAATTCAAATTCATTTGATCGATTTACTAAAGTATTTATATGCTTCAACCACTTGATATCAAAATATCGATCCTATAGATTACATTTAGTCAGTAATTTAATTAATAGAAAGTTAACTGAAAAGGGTAGTGTAAGTTTATTCCTCAAAGACGATTTTGGTTCTTGGCAAGAAGAGCTAACAGATCCCAATTGTCTTTTAGATTCTCGGGCCAAACAATCTATATATAACGCTCTATCTAACTTAACAAACCCCCTAATCATTGATACTGATAACCCAAATGGATCACTGAGCGCCAATGTTGATCTAGATCTACTGACCAGTGCTCTTTGGCATTTGGTGACTGAAACTGTATATTTTTTGCCCAAACTGCATCTAACTGAAAAAGTCTTCAAGCCTATTATAGCACAAAGACCCTTTATATTAGTAGCTGCTCCGGGCAATCTCGCCTATTTAAAAAGTTATGGATTTAAAACATTTGATCGATGGATTGATGAAAGTTACGATTCCGAACAGGATCATTATCTGCGCATAGAAAAAATTACTAACGAAATAGAACGCCTTTGTTCTATGCCAATTGAGGAACTGCAACAGATGCATGAAGAAATGAGAGAAATATTAAAGTTTAATTACTATCATTTCTATGGCGAATTTAAAAAAATTATAGTAAACGAGCTAGTAGATAACTTTGGAAAAGTAGTAGAATCTATAGACAATCCGTTGGTATTAATATCAAATGATTATTTACAAGAGGTAAAACAACGCTTGCTCAAATAAATACTTGATAACATCAAGGAGTAAAAGATGGCGTTATTCGATTCAGTATTAAACTTAGTTACAAAACAACCAAAAGATCCCAACGCAGTTAAGCCACCTGTAGGTAGCAGAAGCGAGCGTGAAGCACAAATCAAAGATAGAGCAGGTATGGTAATCAGTATATTCGCACTTATACTAGCTGTAAATTCTTGGTACGGTGGTAAACTAAGTAGCACAACACTTAATAACACAATTCAAGCAAACGATGTTTGGAGTTTCTACGAAGCGAAAAGTATCAAACAGACTCTAGCAGAACAAAGTTTAGATGATGCAATCTATCGCAAAGATACTGCTAAGATTGAGAAACTACAGGCCAAGATTGCACGTTACGAAAGTGAACCTGCTACAGGCGAAGGTAAAAAAGAATTATTCGCTAAAGCCAAGAAATTAGAAGCTGAACGTGATGAAGCTAAAAAGAAAAGCCCTTGGATTGGTTATGCTGGCACAATGTATCAGTTGAGCATTGTGGTATTATCTGCCAGTATTTTGGCAGTCAGCATGAGCATGTTCTGGGGTAGCTTTGCAGTCGCAGGAATAGGCCTGTTATTATCTAGTCAAGGCATTTGGCTTTGGTTTTAATTTACACACTATTAGTAACGCACATCACAATAGTGTGCGTTACAGTTTTTCTACATAGAGGTCAAGCACACAGAGGCTTGACTTTTCACCCTGTGCTCAGCCATTTCATGCGTTTTTGGTTGTGGATGACAACTGGTATGGTAACACGTCAGTGGGTAGCAATACATCGCAAACATCATAGATACAGTGACCAAGAGGGCGATCCACATACTCCGCATGTGTTTGGCATTTGGCGTGTGTTGTTTGGTGGAGCATTATTATATTCTCGTGCCGCTCAAGACAGTGTCATGATTGCACAGTATGGACAGGGTACTCCTGTGGATTGGGTTGAAACAAATATATATAGCAAACACAACTTTGCGGGCATTGGCTTAATGTTGTTGATTGATCTAGCATTATTTGGTCCCATAGGATTTGTGGTATGGGGTATACAAATGCTTTGGATACCATTTTGGGCTGCCGGAGTTATTAACGGTGTTGCACACTGGATAGGATATCGTAATGGTGAGACTAGAGACCACAGTCGCAATATAAGTCCTTGGGGTATTGTAGTTGGCGGAGAAGAACTGCATAACAACCATCACTTGGATCCGGCTAATGTAAAGTTAAGTAAACAGTGGTGGGAATTTGACATAGGTTACATGTGGATTAAGATATTTGAATTCTTTAAATTACTTAAAATCAATAGATAATATTAGTGTAATATTTCACAGCATAAATATTAGTATAAATCAACTATACAAATGAAAAAAGTACTTTTTATCCTAAAACGCCGCGACGACTATGGCGCAGAAAAACATAGTCATGTAGGTTTAAGCACTGGCTTATACAATAGTGCTAACTTTATGAATGAAATGTTGCGTGACGTTGGAGTAGAATCTAATCTAGAAGTTGCAATCGACAACAACTGTATTGATAGATTAGTTACAAAACACAAACCCACACACGTAATTATTGAAGCTCTTTGGGTAGTACCTACTAAGTTTTCCGTACTACAAAAACTACATCCGGATGTAAAATGGATCATTCGACTGCACAGTGAAATGCCTTTTATTGCCGGCGAAGGCAATGCCATAGACTGGATTGGCGATTATGCAGACTTTAAAAATATTATTATCGGGGTCAACGCTCCGCGTATGTTGCGTGAAACTAAATTGTTTTTAGAAACAAAAAATCCCGAAAAAGATTGGAGCGAGAAAGTAATTTATTTGCCCAACTTTTATCCACAAGAATACAAGACTAAAAAGTTCAATAAAAATAAAGATGTAATTGATATTGGATGCTTTGGTGCTGTGCGTCCATTAAAGAATCATTTGCTACAGGCATTTGGTGCTATAGAGTTTGCTGATAGTATTGGTAAGAAATTACGTTTTCATGTTAATGCAGGTCGTATTGAAATGCAAGGTGGACCTGTACTAAACAACTTAAAAGGTTTATTTCAACATCTTTATGATCGTGGGCACGAGATGATAAACCACCAATGGACTCCTAGGGAACAATTCTTAGAGTTATGCAGTACTATGGATATTGGTATGCAGGTAAGTTTCAGCGAAACATTTAATATTGTGGGTGCAGACTTAATTAGTCAAGGCGTTCCGCTAGTAGGTACTAGTGAAGAAATTCCATGGGCTGTAAATGCGTTCTGTGCAGATCCCACAAACAGTGCCAGCATATGCGAAAAGTTAGCATTAACATATCGTATGCCATGGATTAATGTTAAATCCAATCAATGGAGTTTAACACATTATACCAACGAAACTCGTAAAATTTGGACTAAATACTTCAAATAAAGGACAATAACATGAAACATTACGTAAGAGTAAATAGCTGGAAAGACGGGATACTGTCTTCAGAAGAAACATTAGTATCTGCATGGGAAGATGCAATGGCACATTTAGCTAGACATCACGAACATCATTCAGCGCATAGCGACAGTCATAGTATAAAAATTTATACCATTGACGGAGAATTAGTTCACGAGGTAAATAACAACACCACTAGTACTACTAGTTACGCCTAAGGTAAATTATGAGCAAACATAAAGTTCGATTACATAAATGGGAAGATGGTGTGTTAAAATCATTGACTCACTTTTTTGAGTCAATGGAAGATGCTATTGCATTTGCTGGTACCGCAGACGCACACGGGGCAAAAATTTATAGTAATACTGGGGAATTGGTTTATTCCGTTAATCCCTCAGTTGTCAAGGGTCCGGAATACGCATATACTTAATCTGCGTTTTTAATTATTATTTCTGCTTCAGGTATTCGGGTATGAGTATTTTTGCTACCAAGTAGCACTAGAATACGACGCCCGATTTCTGTATCTACCATCATAACCAAACACCCACCACTGGCTCTTATGTAGCCAGTTTTGCTGACTATGATGTTTTGTTTGTAACCAATTAAGGGATTTGTGTTATGGAATATGAACCACTTTTTCTTGACCTTGATTTTTGCAGTGCTTGTATGTGCGGCTTCAACTATCAAAGGATATTTTTCCGCTGCAATAACTAAATTAACTAATTCAGTGGCAGTACTTACATCAAATATACTGAGTCCTGTAGGCTCAACAAATCTAGTATTTTTCATGTAAAGATCTTGTGCTTTGGTGTTCATGGCCTTGACACAGGCATCTCTACCACCATTATAATGATCGCATAAAGAATCTGCTGCAGAATTATCGCTTTTAACTAGTGCTAATTGTATCAATTGTTCGCGGGTAAACTTACCTATTTGCTCATCAAGTCTTTGCCCAGCATCCAGCACAATCATAACTGTGAATAGTTTTGTTATACTACCAATAGCATGTACTTCGTCAATGTTTTCCTGACTTAATACTTTGCCCTGGTCATCTGCTACTAGCCAACTAGTAGCGGTAATCTTTTCTGCATGAGCCGAAAATAAAGCCAAAGCAAGTGCTATAAAGGTTAAAAAACGCATTATTTGATAAGGTTTTGAATTGTTTGAATGACTTCTGTGCCTACTTGATCTATTACTATTGCAAATAGGACTATTACACTTAGTGTAACAAAAATATCCATTAAAGTCAATGATTTTAGTTTATTTTTTATCATGATGGCATAAATGTTGCTAATCTTTTCTTTACATCACCGATGGTAAAATAATCTTTGCCACCAGTTAATGATGGGTTTTGTTCCCAGATTTTATGCATACTTTTATTAGTTCCTGGAAGTTTTCCGCCACCTTTTTTACCCAACACAGTGCCTTCAGGTTTTCCAACATAAAGAGGCATGAATATACTCATGTAAAGATCGCCTATATCCATTCCCGGTCTAACTTTATGATTTTTAAGAAACTTATACACATAATCCAGTTGTTGTGTACCGGTCATTCGAGCCAGTTGTCTAGTACTAGTACCCAATTCTTCAGCGGTATCGGGCATAAATTGTATAAGCCCCATTGCACCAGTCTTGGGATTGGGTACGTGGTGGTTAAAGTGTGATTCATGTCTAATAACACCAAATAACGCTTTTGCTGAAATACCCAACTCCTGTGCGACTCTCACTAGTTTTTCAAGGAAATCTGGTTCCTCTAAGGCATTACCAGTATTCTTTGTAGGTGTCGGGGTTGTGGTTGGTTTGGGTAAATCTGAAACCTTTGCTGGCACTATATGTTTATTAGGTTCGACTGCCGTTGCAACAGGTACAGTTTGATGTGTTTTCAATGGATGGTCGGGATGCTTACCGTATTCGGGAATCTTAATCAATTGCCCTTTTTCAAGTTTAGTTTTACTATTGTATCCATTTAGTTTCATTATGTCCCTGGGATCAGTCATAGTACTTCGAGAAATACTATAAATGGTGTCGCCTGGTTTTACGTATACAGGATAGAAGCCGGATATGGGCAATTCTACTGGCTTCTTAGCCAGTGCCCCGCCTGTTGCGGCGGCAGCTCCTGCGGCTCCGAGCCCTTTTAAAAATCCTCTACGATCTATTTCTGTAATTTTCATACTGTATTTAGTAGATTTTCGAATAGTAATATTAGATACATATTATAGCACATAAATAACAATACATGAAGCCCACTATTGCCCTGTTTATCCATGATCCTAGGTGCTCGGTCCAATCTGGAAACGGGATAATGAAGGCTTTGGGCTCGCATTATAACTTCAAACTTTTCTCTAAAAATCCTGTAGAAGACGGATTCTTTGACAATGTAGATATGATTGCGGTTCCTGGAGGATTCGGGGATAGTGACAGTTACGATAACCTATTAAAAAACAACGCCAAGAGCATTAGAAACTACGTACATAATGATGGAAAGTATCTTGGTATTTGTATGGGTGCTTACTGGGCCGGTAGACATTACTTTGATATTCTAGAAGATGTTGAACCTGTACAGTATATTCGACGACCTGGAACTGATACACGTAGACCGCATGCCAAGGCCATTAATATAACTTGGGACGGTCAAGAAGATAAGATGTTCTTTTACGATGGGTGTGCTCTAGTAGGCAATCGACGTAGATTTAAAACAGTTGCCACTTATGCCAACGGTGATCCAATGGCTATAATACAGGGACAAATTGGTTTAATCGGTTGTCATCCTGAAAGTGAGCAGTTTTGGTATGATAGTTACAAATATATGCAACCGCATTGGCACCGCGGCAAGCACCACAGACTATTATTAGAGTTTGTAGATCAATTAATGGCCAAGTGATCAACGTTTAGATTTTTCTTTTTCAGAATCAGCAGGTTGTTCAATTTGAACATGCGGTTCAATATAACGATCCCAAACATTTTGTCCTGCATCCCAACCAAATACTGTGCAAAATCCGGCTGCCGCCCAATATAGAAAAAACATAATTATTCCTTTACAAAAATCCCAAATGGTTCGCATTCAAAAGAAATTTGAATGGCTGTTCTATTACCTAATATATTTTCAACAGAGTGCAAAATTGATACATCAAAATAAACCCATTCATGTAGGGGCATTATAAAAGAATCAATTTCTTTTAAAGAATCTATATTTTGATGGAAAAGTCCTCTTTGCCTATGCACTCCGTATCCAGGTTCCTGATAAAATATTGTAGTTTGATCAGGATTATCCGCCACCAACAGATACATTAAGACATACTGCCTAGTCCGATCTGTATGTGGGCAATGAATGTTATCT